>ENA-OPXB01001569-OPXB01001569.1-human-gut-metagenome-genome-assembly--contig:-NODE-1569-length-11499-cov-2.288972_pt1 | contig 11499 bp, 10 predicted proteins | sample MGYA00241516_ERZ502024 | MGnify/ENA primary metagenome ERZ502024 (study PRJEB25962, sample SAMEA2041926) | human gut metagenome | biome: human gut; feature: human-associated habitat; material: faeces...
CACTTGCCGGAAGCGGACCGGGTGGCGCAGGCACTGGACCTGTATGTGTCTGGCTCGTTGAACGTGTTTAACCACAAAACGAATGTGGACATCCACAACCGGCTTGTGGCCTTTGACATCAAAGAGTTAGGCAAGCAGTTAAAAAAATTGGGGATGCTCATTATCCAAGACCAGATATGGGGCCGCGTCACCCAGAACCGCAGCCAAGGCCGGGCCACATGGTATTTTGCAGACGAGTTCCACCTTTTGCTGAAAGAAGAACAGACCGCTGCTTATTCCGCAGAAATCTGGAAACGCTTCCGCAAATGGGGCGGTGTGCCCACGGGCGCCACCCAGAATGTGAAGGACCTTCTTTCTTCCCCGGAGATCGAGAACATTCTGGAAAACAGCGACTTCATCACGCTGCTGAATCAGGCATCCGGCGACCGCAAAATCCTTTCGGAACGGCTGAACCTCTCCGCAGACCAGCAGAAGTACATCGACAATTCGGAACCGGGCGAAGGACTGCTGATTTTTGAAAATGTGGTGCTGCCGTTTTCCAATCCCATTCCGAAAAACACCCAGCTCTATAAAATCATGACCACCCGGCTCAGCGAGGTGGTGGAGCTATGAGCTTAACACATTTCAGCTTGTTTTCCGGCATCGGCGGCATCGACCTTGCCGCGGAAGCAGCGGGGTTTACCTCTGTCTGTCAATGCGAGTGGGCGGCATTTCCCGCCGCTGTGCTGGCAAGCCACTGGCCGGAGGTGCCCCGTTTTCAGGACATCACCACTGTAACAAAGGAGGCTTTCTTTGAAAAAACAGGACTTCGCACCGTCACCCTCATTTCAGGCGGCTTCCCGTGCCAGCCGTTCTCCACCGCAGGGCGGCAGCGCGGCTTCCACGATGAACGCTACCTGTGGCCCGAAATGCTGCGGGTTATCCGGGAATTGCAGCCCCGTTGGGTGCTTGGAGAAAATGTTGCTGGCTTCCTCCGTATGGGGCTCGACAAAACGCTCATTGACTTGGAGCAGGCAGGTTACGATGTTCGGGTTTTCGTATTACCTGCTGCTGCCGTTGGCGCGTGGCACGAACGGAAACGGGTATTCATCATCGGCTCCGCTGCTTCCCACACCCCTTGCCAGCGACACCGGGGATGTGGGCAAGGGGCTGGACATCCAAATCTCTGCGAATGGCAGTTACCGCAAGATGAACAAGGATGGCAAGGCGTGGACGGCGCGGCTTTCCCATGTGGTCTACCGCATGACCCCCACCACGCTGGAAAGGCCCTACCTCAACCCGGACTGGGTAGAGTGGCTGATGGGTTTCCCGCGCAAATGGACGGACATTCCCTTTGGGCCGAAGAACCCGCCGACATCCCGCGCCTGACCGAAGAGGTGCCGAACCGCAGCAAGCGGATGAAAACACTGGGCAATGCAGTTTCGCCGCCGCAGGTGTTCCCGATTCTCAAATACATTGCGGACATTGAAACGGGCCGCTGTCCGATGGGAGGTGAAGAACCTTGAAAGAATTGCAGGCAAAAGCCAAAGTCACCCAGACCATGACCCGTGACGGTCTGGTGGTGGAAAATCAAGCGGACGGCACTGTAGAGAATGTTTCCAGTCGGGAAGCGGAACAGGACTACTCCACGGATGCCGAGGGCAAGGCCGAAAAAATTCTGGAACGGGCCGAGGACATCAAGGACGGGCATAAAAATAAAAAGAAAGCGAAAAAAGCCGCAGAAACCGCAGCCACCGCCGAAAGCGAAGATGGCCTGCACCGCTCTGCTTCCCGTCTGGAACTGACCGAGGAAGAACGGGCAGACCCGGAATTACAGCCGTATATCCACAAAGCGGGGGCAAAAGCCGACAAGCTGGATGCGGCCCGCGCCGCTCTGCCGAAGAAGCGTGTCCCGGTCAAGGAAAAAGTTTACGATGCAGCCAGCGGCAAGGCAAAATCCACCCTGCGCTTTGAGCAGCAGGACAAAGGCCCGCCCAGCCTGAAACCAAACCCGGCCAGCCGCCCACTGTCGGAAGCATTGCTGTTCGCTCACGGAAAAATCCATGAAGTCGAACACGAAAATGTGGGTGTGGAGGGTGGCCACAAGGGTGAAGAACTGGTGGAGCATCAGACCGCCAAGGTCATCCGCAGCGGCATCCGGCACCACAAGATGAAGCCCTACAAGGCCGTGGAAAAAGCAGAGCGTCAGCTCATGTCTGCCAATGCAGAATACTTTTACCAGAAATCCTTGCGGGACAATCCGCAAATTGCACAGGCGGCCAGCAACCCCATTTCCCGGATGTGGCAGAAACGGCGTATCAAACAGCAGTATGCCAAAGCTGCACGGCAGGCCGGCCAAGCCGCCGCGCAGGGTGCAACCGCCACCGCAGAGAACGGTTTCCGGGTAACAAAGCTGGCGGCCGAGGGCGGCGAACGGGTAGCCGAATTTGCGGCCCGGAACTGGAAAACCATTCTGATCGTGGCGGTGTTCGGTCTGCTGGCTCTGCTCTTGATAACGGGTTTGCAGTCCTGCACCGTGATGGCGGGCACCGCTGGAACCGGCGTGACGGCATCCTCTTACTTTTCCAAGGACAAGGATATGCTGGGTGCAGAGAAAGCCTACGCCAAGCTGGAACAAAAACTGCAACGGTATCTCGACACCTACGAGGCCACCCACAACTACGATGAATACCATTTTTATCTGGACGAAATCGAGCATGACCCCTATGTGCTGATCTCGATTTTGTCCGCGCTGCATGACGGCGTGTTCACACTGGCCGAGGTGCAGGGCGAACTTGAAATGCTCTTTGAAAAGCAGTACATCCTGACCGAGACCGTGACCATGCAGATACGTTACCGTACAAAAATGATGGTCATTATTGGCCCGTATGGTGTGCCGCAAGTTATCACCTACCAAGAACCGTATGAATACTACATCTGCACGGTCAAGCTGAAGAACAAGGATTTATCCCACCTGCCCGTGGAAGTACTGACCGAAGAACAGCTTAGTGCCTATTCGCTCTATATGCGCACGCTGGGCAACCGGCCGGATTTGTTTGGCAAAGCGCAATACCCCAATGCGTCCACCATCAAGCAGCCCACCTACTACGATATTCCCCCGGAAGCACTAAAGGATGATAGGTTTGCCGCCATGATGGAGGAAGCCACGAAGTACATCGGCTACCCGTATGTGTGGGGCGGCAGTTCGCCCAGCACCAGCTTTGATTGCAGCGGCTACATTTCGTGGGTGCTGAATCACTCCGGCTGGAACGTGGGCCGCCAGACCGCACAGGGCCTTTACAACCTCTGTACTCCTGTTTCGACGGCGCAGGTCAAACCGGGCGACCTTGTGTTTTTCAAGGGAACCTACGATACCCCCGGCGTGAGCCATTGCGGTATCTATGTAGGCAATTCCATCATGCTGCACTGCGGCGACCCTATCTCTTACACAAACCTCAACTCAAAATATTGGCAGGAACATTTTTACAGCTATGGGCGTTTACCGTGACGCCAGAAAGGATTTTGTATGGCAAAAAGACTTTCCCGCATTGAGCGCGATATTGAACGGCTCAAAGAAAAAATCTCTGAATACCAGCAGCAGTTGAAAGAACTGGAAGCTGCAAAGACCGAACAGGAAAACTTGCAGATCATTCAGCTGGTGCGCAGCATGAATATGAAGCCGGACGAGTTCGCGGCCTTCCTGCGCAGCGGTGCGCTGAACGCCGCTCCTACCGTCACCCCGTACCACAAACAGGAGGATGCCGCCGATGAAACCTGACAACTGGAACCGTTTCGCTGCCGGACTGCTGGCTATCCTGCTCTGCCTCTGCTCCTTTTCCATGCCCGCTTTCGCAAGTGGTACTGACCCTGCCCCGGAACCTCTGCCGGAGATTATCGAAGAAGAACCCACTACGGGCGGCATGGAGCCGGAGGGTGTGCCCATCACGCCCAAGGGCAATGCAACACTGGTGGATGACTTTTACGGCGACAAGCAGCTTATCACCGTGACCACCAAAGCCGGGAATTATTTTTACATTCTCATTGACCGTGCCAACGAGGACAAGGAAACGTCCGTTCACTTCCTGAACCAAGTGGACGATGCCGACTTGCTGGCCCTGCTGGATGAAGAACCGCAGGCCGCCGAAGTCTGCACCTGCACCGTGAAATGTGAGGCCGGAAACGTCAACGAAAACTGCCCCTTGTGTGAAAAGAGCCTGCGCAACTGCACGGCCCCGGAAGCTGTGAAAACCGACACCGAAACGCCGCAGGAAAAGCCGAAGTCCAACATGGGCAGTCTGATGATCCTGCTGGTGCTGGCTCTGGCGGGCGGTGGCGCGGCCCTCTACTATTTCAAGTTCCGCAAGCCCAAGGCCGATACCACCGGGCACGATGATCTGGACGAATACGATTTTGGCGAGGACGAGGATGCAGACGAGGAACCGGCTGAAATTGAGATTCATTCGGAGGACGGACAGGAGGATGAAACATGAGTTTTCAGCTGGTGATTGCCGAAAAGCCCAGTGTGGCCCGCAGCATTGCCGTCGTGATCGGAGCCACTGAAAAGCAAAACGGCTATTGGCAGGGCAGCGGGTATCTGGTCAGCTGGTGCATCGGGCATCTGGTGTCCTTTGCGGAAGCGGGCCAGTACGATGAAAAATACTGCAAGTGGAAGTATGAAGATTTGCCCATCCTGCCCCAGCCGTGGCAGTTCATTGTCCCGGACGAAAAGAAACAGCAGTTTGAAATTGTGCGCTCTCTGCTCAACCGCCCGGATGTGGACAGTGTGACCGCCGCGACCGATGCAGGCCGGGAGGGAGAACTGATTTTCCGTTTCGTCTACCAAATGGCCGGCTGCACAAAACCTGTGAAGCGGCTCTGGATTTCCAGCATGGAGGATGCCGCTATCCGGGAGGGCTTTGCAAACCTGCGCCCGGATTCGGATTATGATGCTCTGTATCAATCGGCCCTCTGCCGTGCAAAGGCGGATTGGCTGGTGGGCATCAATGCAACACGGCTGTTTTCGGTGCTGTATCACAAAACCCTGACGGTAGGCCGGGTGCAGACCCCGACACTGAAAATGCTGGTGGACCGGGATGCAAAAATCCTGCGCTTCCAGAAAGAAAAGTATTACACGGTCGGCATCCAGTCCGGCAGTCTGAAAGCAGACAGTGGACGCATTGCCAGCATGGACGAGGCCGACACTTTGAAAAATGCCTGTGCCGGGGCATCTGCTATCTGTTCTTCTGTCAAGCGGGAGAAAAAGACAGAACAGCCGCCCAAGCCCTATGACCTGACCACCTTGCAGCGGGAGGCAAACCGCCTGTTCGGATTTACGGCAAAGCAGACCCTTGATTATGCCCAGCAGCTTTACGAAAAGAAACTGCTGACCTATCCCCGCACGGACAGCCAATATCTGACCGAGGATATGGGCCAGACGGCACAACATCTTGTGTCCGACCTGCTGTGGCTGCTGCCCTTTGCCCAAGGGCTTGACTTGCCCCCGGATGTGGGGCGGGTGCTGAGCAGCAAAAAGGTATCGGACCACCACGCCATCCTTCCCACGGCCGAATTTGTAAAACAGGGCTTCACCGGCCTTGCGGAAAGTGAGTGCAAGCTGATGAACCTTGTCTGCTCCAAACTGCTCTGTGCGGTGGCCGCACCCCACAAGTACGAAACAGTGACCGCCGTGTTCTCCTGTGCAGGGAACGAGTTCACCGCCAAGGGAAAAACGGTGCTTGTCCCCGGATGGAAAGAGATCGACCAACGGTTCCGCTCCACCATGAAAGCAGACGGCGAAGAAGAAACGGAAGCCCTGAACACCCTGCCGGAACTGGCCGAGGGGCAGAGTTTCCGCGTAACTTCTACCGTATCGGAACACTTCACATCCCCGCCGAAAGCCTACACCGAAGATACGCTCCTGTCAGCAATGGAGCGGGCCGGAGCCGAGGATATGCCGGAGGAAGCGGAACGCAAGGGGCTGGGTACTCCGGCCACCCGTGCGGCGATTCTGGAAAAGCTGGTGCAAATGGGCTTTGTGCAGCGCAAGGGCAAACAGCTTGTCCCCACCAAGGACGGCATCAATCTGGCGGTGGTTCTGCCGGAAAGCCTGACCTCTCCCGTCCTGACCGCCGAATGGGAAAATCGCCTGACCGAGATTGCCAAGGGCAATGCAGACGCGGACGAGTTCATGGCCGAAATTGAAGCGCAGGTGCGCCAGCTGGTCAAGACCTATTCTTGTATCAGTGCAGATAAGCAAAACCTGTTCCAGTCGGAACGGGTTATTATCGGCAAGTGTCCCCGGTGCAGTGAAAACGTCTATGAGGGCAAGAAAAACTTCTACTGCGGGAATCGTAGCTGTCAGTTCGTGATGTGGAAGAATGACCGCTTCTTTGAGCAGCGCAAAAAGGCGTTCACACCGAAGATTGCCGCTGCTCTGCTCAAAAACGGTAAGGCAAAGGTCAAGGGCCTCTACTCCGAGAAAACAGGCAAAACCTATGATGCAACGGTGCTTCTGGCAGATACGGGAGGCAAGTACGTCAATTACCGGGTAGAGCGCAAAGAGTAAGGCAAAAATACGAGGGCCGGTTATGGTAAGGTGAAGCATTCATTTTGCCATAACCGGCTCTCTCTATCCGTAGGATAGCAAAAAAGGAGTGTGACCAAATGAGCGAATTATTTTCCATCCAGCTGCAAAATCGGCAGCAGCAAGGCAGGGATGGCATCTGGCTGGACCTGCCCACTACAACCGAACAGGTACAAGCGGCCCTGCGGCAAATCGGCATTTCGTCCGATAATCCGCAGGGCCTTTTCATTTCCGGCTATTTTGCCGAGGAAGAAAAGCGTTTTGCCATCCCCTACAACATGGTGCTGGCATCCAATGTGGACGAACTGAACTTTCTGGCATCACGACTGGAAACACTCTCTACCGGGGAACGCGCAGAACTGAACGCCGCCTTGCAAGCCCCGCAGAGTGAGCTTTTCAGCATCGGGAGAATCACCGACTTTCCCGAAAACGTGGACTACTATGTGCATCTGCCGGATGTGCACGGGCCTGCCCAGCTAGGAGATTACTACCTGAATCGCTCCGGCATGGTGGATATGCCGGAAGAATGGAAAGGCGGCATCGACACGGCACAGTTTGGCCGGTATGTGGCTCAGCAGGAACAGGGTGCGTTCACCCAGTACGGCTACCTTGTCAAAAGCGGGGACGAGTGGCAGAAAGTCCACGAGGGCCAGCCCGTGCCGGAGGAATACCAGGTGCTGTCCTTTCCCGCGCCGGAAGTTCTGCGGGATGCGGCCAACATCCCGCCGCCTGTTCAGCCTGAAACGGAACCGCAGAAAGTTATCCCCATCATCCTGAACGGCAAAGACAGCGCGGAACGGATGAAAGAAATTACGGACCGGCTGGAAACAGGGATTCAGCAGTTGTTCGACAGCGACCGCTACAAAGCCTACCTCACCACGATGGCGAAATTCCACAATTACAGCTTCAACAACACCTTGCTGATCGCCATGCAGGGCGGACAGCTGGTGGCGGGCTTCAACAAGTGGAAAGACACGTTCCACCGCACCGTAAAGAAAGGCGAAAAAGGCATCAAAATCCTTGCTCCTGCGCCGTACAAGGTCAAGCAGAAGATGGAAAAGCTGGACGAACAGGGCAAGCCGATTCTGGACAAGGACGGCAAGCCGCTGACGGAAGAAAAGACGGTGCAGATTCCGGCCTTTAAGGTGGTGTCTGTGTTCGATGTCAGCCAGACCGAGGGCGAACCGCTGCCATCTATCGCAGTGAATGAACTGTCCGGCAGCGTGCAGGACTATCAAGATTTTTTCAAAGCGTTGGAGCAAGCTTCCCCGGTGCCCATCGGGTTTGAGGACATCGAGGGCGGGGCGCACGGTTATTTCCACCTGCTTGACAACCGCATTGCCATCCAAGAGGGCATGAGCCAGTTACAGACCATCAAGACGGCTATCCATGAAATTGCCCACGCCAAACTTCACGCCATCGACCCCACCGACCCGGAACAGACCAACCGCCCGGACAGCCGCACCCGCGAGGTGCAGGCCGAAAGCGTAGCTTATGCAGTCTGCCAGCACTACGGGCTGGACACATCCGAGTATTCCTTTGGTTATGTGGCCGGGTGGAGTTCGGGCCGGGAACTGGCCGAGTTGAAAGCCTCTCTGGAAATTATCCGCAATACGGCCCATGAACTGATCTCCGCACTGGACGAACATCTGGCAGAACTGCGCCAGCAGCGGGAAGCAGACCTTTCCGCCGCACAGGAAGCCGCATTTGCGCTGGACAACGGCAATATTTTATTCATCCAGACCTGTGATTCCGGCTATGACTACACCCTGTATGGCCCGGATAATAAGGCTCTGGACGGCGGCCAACTGGACGCACCCGGTCTGACCCTGCCGGATGCCGGGCAGGAAGCGCTTAATCTGTTGGGGCAGACAGCCGCAGTGTCGGAAGTCCTGTTGGGCGACAAGCTGGCGGCGTTCCAAGAGGCGGCGGAAAAGGCCAACGAAATTCCCGCACCCGTTAAAATTCCAGACCCCGCCGCAGAACCTACGGTCACGATTCTTTGGAGCGAAAGTGACAAGCTGCAGGACGGCGAAATCATGCCGCTGTCCGTGGCAAACCGCGTCTTTGAAGAACTGGACACCGCCCAGCACACGGACCGGGAAAAGGACGGCTACACGGGCGGCTGGTACGACAAGACCGCATTCCGCATTGATTTTACCCTGAACGGCCAGCCAGACAACTACGAGGGGCGGCAGGATTTTGGTGACGGGGATGGCTCCCTGATTCAGCACATTCAGAGTTACCACGAATACTACGCTAAAGATGAAAACTGGAAGAATTTTGTTCTGCACAACAAAGGCCCGGAAGCGTGGGAACAAGACAAGGCAGAGCGGGAAATGGTGCTGACCGAGTTTATCCCGTACCTCAAACAACATTGCAATCTTTCGGCTATGGAGCAAACCGCTGCTACTTTGCGGGAGGAACAGAACGCTTCGCCGGAACAGACTGCCTACTATAACGCTGTTGTGACCTATGTGCAGGACTGCCGCCCGCTGCTCAACCAAGGCCAGTATAACTTGCCGGAACCGCCCAAGCTGGCTGACTTTGACCAGAGCTTGCAGGATTACAAGGCACAGGTGCAGGCCGAGATCGCGCAGGAAGCGGCTGCTGTCGGAATGACCGTAGAGGAATACGCAGCGGCAGGCTTTGAAGCACCGCAGCAGGACAGCTTTTCCATCTACCAGCTGCGCAATGAAGATTCCACCCGCGATTACCGTTTTGAGCCCTACGACCGCCTGCAGGCTGCCGGTTTGACCGTGGACAAGGCCAACTATACGGAAGTATACGCCGCGCCGCTGACTGCTGGCACCACGTTGGAGGACATCTACCGCACATTCAATGTGGACTATCCGGCAGATTTCAAGGGACACTCGCTGTCTGTTTCGGATGTGGTGGTGCTGCATCAGAACGGGCAGGACACCGCCCACTACTGCGACAGTGTGGGCTTCCAGCAGGTGCCGGAGTTCTTGCGGGAAAATCCGCTGCGCACCGCAGAACTTTCCACAGAACAGAACGAAAACATGATTGACGGTGTGCTGAACAATGCGCCCTCTCTGGGCGAATTGGAGGCCAAAGCAAAGGCCGGAGAACAAATCTCTCTGACGGACCTTGCCGCCGCAGTCAAGGCCGAGGAAAAGGTACCAAAAGCCAAGAAGTCCCGCACAGCCAAGCCGAAAAAGCCGTCCATCCGGGCACAGCTGGATGCCGCAAAAAAGGAGCAGAGCAAGCAAACGCCGCCACGGGAAAAGACAAAGGAATTGGAGGTATAAGCCGTGCAAAAATTTGAAAATATGGATGTGATCGCTGCGCTGGAAGCCATTATGCACCAGAACACCGCATACTATCAGAGCGATTTTGCCTATGACATCAAGATGCTGCGGGAGGCCGCCCGCAGCGACCAGCCGGAAGATAAGCTGCTGTTGTGGCTGTCCCGGCCCTCTGGGACATTCTGCTTCCGGGAACGGGATGTGCTGCTCAAAGACACCCAAGCCTACAACACATGGAAATTCTGCGGCGAACAGACCCATGACAGGATTCTTGCCTATGCGGTGGAGTTGACCGGCGCGGCCAACGGAACCGTGCAAGGCAATCTGTATGAACTGGACTATCAGCAGCACTTCCAGCACATCCGGGATGCCGCCCTGCCCGTGGGTGCCAACCGTCTGATCTACGAAAGTGGGATGCGGGAGATTGGCCCGAAAGAGCATTTCGACAGCCGCCCGGACAAATATTTCGGGGAGTTCGTGCGGTATGAAATGCAGCCCCGTGACCCGGAACTTCTGCAAGCGGCTATCCGGCAGGAGCAGCGCAGCCGGGAATCTGCGCAGCCCGGTGACTTCAAAGAACACCTTGCGGCATTGCACACCGGGCTGATCGAGGCCGAGGCGCAGCGCATTGTAACCGATATGAAGCGGGCTGGCTGCTCCCAACAGCCCGGACAAGAATCATTTCATGGTGGAGGTGTCACCCTACTTCACCAAGCTGGCATCCAGCCGGGACACGGACCAGCTGCTTGCCATGCTGCCGTATAAGTCCCTGCACCTGTCCAGCGTGAAAGACCGTTTCGGTATTTACGCACTGATTGATAAAAACGAGAACCGAGATAAGAACATTCGCAAGCCCCGCGCTTCCGTCCGCAAACAGCTTTCCGAAACAAAACAGGCCGCCAGCCCGAAAAAGGCAGCGGCCCGCAGCAAGCAACACGAAATGGAGGTCTGACGCATGAATTTCAGCGTAGAAGAAGAAAATTTGATTTGTATGTACCACACCTCTGACCGCCGCCGGACGATGGCGCGGATGCTGACCGCCCTGCCGGACATGGACACGGAAATGCGGCGGCTGGCAAACGGCACCATTGCAAAGTTGGAGCGCATGACCGATGCTGACTTTGACGGACAGAGGTTTGATTTTACGAGTGAATAATACCGTCAGCTTGACAATGACGCATTATTTTTAATCAAAGTAATGTGTCATTGTCAAAACGAAAATAGCCGGACACGGTGGCCTTGTGGCTGCTGTGTCCGGCTGTTTTTCTGTCAATCACTTTCTGATAAAGCGAATGATATTCCCGTGTACCGAAATGTATTTTTCTTTTTCCAATGTTTTTATATCGTTGTCAAAACTCGCCGTTACGCCTTGAATTACGCCGGGCTGCTCAGGCGGGAGATATCGTTGCTTTAATTCTTCATAAGAAATTTCCCCTGCCGCTGAAATAAGGGCTAAAAGTCCCAGATTACAGGGTTCAGTCATTTTCATATTAAATCCTCCAAATCTTATTATTTTTCTTTCTTTTCGGCAGACTGCTCTGGCAGTTCTGCGGCATCTTCTACAATGTCGGTCACAAGCTGCTGGAAGTCAAACGCATTCTTTTCTGTGATAACGGGCTTGCCGGTTTCCGCTTCAAGAGCCTGCCGCGCAATGCCGGCCACTTTGCC
>ENA-OPXB01001580-OPXB01001580.1-human-gut-metagenome-genome-assembly--contig:-NODE-1580-length-11359-cov-1.908616_pt1 | contig 11359 bp, 5 predicted proteins | sample MGYA00241516_ERZ502024 | MGnify/ENA primary metagenome ERZ502024 (study PRJEB25962, sample SAMEA2041926) | human gut metagenome | biome: human gut; feature: human-associated habitat; material: faeces...
GTCCCGGAAAGTTTTGCCGATACCCAGGTAATTTCCGGAAACTCCCGCCGCATCTCTTCTGCCAGTGCATTGATGCAGATTCCCGCATTATTATGGCAGAAATCCAGGCCTCCCAGTTCTTTTACAACTTCTTCTACCATTGCATCTACCTGCTCTTTGTCTGTGCAGTCTGTCTGGATTGCAATGACTTTTCTGCCTGTCTTTTCTGCGAGCTCTTTCGCCGTCTTCTTTGCTTCTTCAATGTCAAGATCAACGATTGCCACATCAGCTCCTGCCTCTGCAAATGCCGTTGCCGTGCACTTTCTTCTCGGAGATTCCGATAACCTGGAAGAATTTTTTGAAAAAAAATCAGCCGGCGATACCGGCTGTATAGAAAGATGGAAGGATTATTTAAGACATCTGTCCATTCTGATCAACAACCTGCATATGGTTCTGGAACATACCGTTATATTAGGCGGACATGTTGCTCCTTACTTTACAGATGAAGATCTCTCTAAAATCCGTCATTACGTGGCTGAGCGTTCTACCTTTGATGATGACACCAGTTACATCATTCCCGGCAATCATGCAGATATTATTTTCAGAATATTTTGTCTTTTTATTATTTTTCACATTTTTTTCAGATTACCTATTGACATTTTCACTTTCGTGCGATATTATAATATCAACAAAAGAAAAGGAGGACGGACCACCAATCAGTTAAATCTTTATTTAAAATCTAAAGAAAGAGGTACAGTCCAATGCAGAGGACAATCTAAACTGAAAAGAGTCTAATAAAGAAAAAGGAGGACAAACCACCAGGAACGTAAATTTAACATCATTTAAAAAATGATAAAAAAACAAATCGAAGAAAGAAAGAGGTATAATCCATTGGATGAAATATCATAAAAATCCATCGTATTTAAAAAATTATTAAGTACGGTGGATTTTTCATGTTTCTTTTTTGTTTTTATTCAGCTCGGTTTCGGCTGCGCTTGTATCAATTCCCGCAAGCTCGCTTTGGCCGCTAATGTCAAACTCATCGCCCATGCGCTTAGCAATTTCTTCTTTGCCATCGGCAAGGCCATCAGCAAGCAGCTGCTCGTAAAGGCTGCTCTCGTCAATGGCAACATCCTGCGCAGTTACGTTTACGCTGCCGCCGTCAACCGTTCTGATAACGGCTTTGCTATTTTCGCCGTCGCCTTTAATAAAGGCATTGGTGGTGTTGTGTACTTCGTTATAAACGCCTGCACCTTCAACCACAGCGCTTGCGCCGCTGCCGCTAGAAGGCAGTGTTAAACCTGCCGCAATGCCAACGGTAATGTTCTGCAAAGCGTTCAATGCTTCAACATCAACATTGCCAACATCTTTGTATTCGCCGCCCTTAATGCCTGCGCTGATAGTATTGTTAAGCATTGCTACGCCAACCGTCGCGCCTACGCCAACTTTTTGCTGACCGGCACCTAAGCTGCCGCCGCCGGTATTTTCAATATCGCGCGCGTACGCGGATACGTTAACATCTTCGGTTTCTTTTACGGTATTATTTTCCAACAGAGCTTCTACATCATGGTCTATCAGGTTAACTGAAACCGCCGCATTACCACTGACACCACTGGTACCGTCAGCTTTAACAACTGCCAGACCAAGGCCAAGTGCCAACTGCTCGCCGCCGCTTAATGCCATGGTGTTAAATTCGCCTGCATTTTCAATAGTGCTGTTTTTAACAACAGCTTTTACAACATTATCAATATCGTTAACGCCTGCCGCACCTGCAAAACCAACGGCTTTGTCACTGCTTGAACCGCCGCTTTTCCACTGCAGGGCTGCCGCGCCGCTGTAAGCACCGGCATACAAAGCATCGCGCGCCGTTACGTTGATGTTGCCATCATTCATGCTAATTTTGGCATTATCAACAATGGCTTCGGTAGCGTTATCAAGCACATTTAAGGATACGCTGCCGCTGCCCGCAATGCTGAACGAAGGCATAAAGCCGCCTTTGCCGCTGGTACCGCCTTCAATTTTGATACCGCCGCCGTTAGCTCCGTGGGTTTTAGAACCCATGTTGAAAAAGTCATTGGCTTTACCGGATTCCGTACCAAAAATCTTTCCGGTTACCTGATCAAGTTTACCACCGGTGCCAAGTAAGTCTTTTTCGACTTTGCTGATACCGCCTTTAATTTTACCAAAGAAGCTTACTTCGCCGGTATCATCATTTTTACTTGCAGAAGCCGCTACACTTACGCTTTGAATGCTGCCTTCCGTAGCAGCGTCAACATCAAAGCCATAAGCACTGATGCCGCCTTCGTTATCTTTGGCAGTCTCTTTATTATATTTATTAGCAAAAGTTACATCACCCGTACCGGTGCCGTATAAGCCTTCAATCTGCTCTGCCACATCGGCCACGCCGGCAATATTTTTAACTGCAAAATCGTTATAGGCAAGCCCTACGCCAACAGCACCGCTGCCGGAACCCAGATTGAGCCCTGCCGCCACGTTAACGATATTGGTGTCGTTATGCCCGCTAATGCTGATACTGCCTTCGGAAGTTTTAGTTTCTTCTGTTTCTTCGCCCGTTTCCTCATTTATAACAGTTTCGGTATACTGTTTTTGAGCATTAGCTGTTAATTTTGCACTATCATCAACAACGGTCAAAATATCGCTGCTGCCGTCAACAAAGCTGAGCATGCCGTTTAAAACAATACCCTTGGATTCGGTTTCATCGCTCGGGCCCATACCGGCACTGCCCGCTACGGATACATGGTCAATTTCATTGCTGCCTGCAATGTTAATATCGCCGCCGCTGATAGCAGCGCCGTCATTAACCGCAACAACAGTATCAGTATTAAAATCGGAATAGTTTACAGTTGCGCCAATGCTGGCAGCAGTACCGCCGCCGGAATTTGTCAAAGGCACAGCGTTAAGCCCGCCAAGGCTTACGTCTTTCATGTAATTTTCGGCATTAAGTTCAACTTTGCCGTCAGCATTAATAACGGCATTACTGCCGATTTCAACCTTGCTTACGGAGTTAATGGTGTTGACCATAACGGTGCCTGCACCATTAACTGCCGAAGAATGATGCCCGGCAATCGAACCCGTATCGCCGCTGCTGCCCTTAGAAGCGCTGGAAGCCGCAAAATTGCCGTAGCTGTTGGGGTCAGCAAAAGCAAGCGCGCTTGTCAGCAAATCGCTGGCGCCCTGAATAGCAGCTTTAGTACCAGCCGCAACTTCGCTGCCGCTGTTGTCAAGCATGGTATTTAAGTTGTTTAACGCGGTTAAAACATTATACCCTGCCGTTGCCGCTTCGCCGATAGCAAGCACGCCTTTATCGCTGGTGGCAAGCGTTTCATCGGCAGTTTTAAAAGCACTTTCCCAAGCATCAATCTGTTTGTTAAGTGTATCTATAAATCCGTTAAAATCATTTTTAATAGAACCATTAAGGCCGCCAACCGCGCTTGCAATTTGTTTAGCTGCGTCTTTAACGTCCTGAATCATGTTTTTAATACGGTTATATTCAAAGCGGGTAGAGGCATTAACACTAACGCCGTTTTTACCTTTTAACGCATCCGCGCTGCCTTCATCGCGGTCTGCCACTACTACGGACGAACTGTTATCCATATTATTTACAAGCACCGCCGCATTAACGGTTAATTCGGCAGGGTAAGCGTCATTATAAGAAGACGTTGTTCCCGTTGCCGTAATATGCGCGTCCTCAATTTTGGTCATCGCGCCGATATCCAGCTTGCCTTCATTAGCTTTAAGGCTGGCATTTTTGCCAATAGTTACACTGCTGTCATGCTTCTGTCCGCTGTAAGTTACAGTAGCACCAGCTTTAAAAATTTCACTTAACTGCAAGCCCGGTATATCGTCATCGTCGCCGATAGGCAATTTTTTATCTTTGCCAAGTTTTGCTGCCAGTCCGCTAATAAAATCTTTAACTTCTCCCTTTTTCTGTTCAACGTGCCCTGTAACAACCTGCGTAGCGGCGGATACATACTTACCGCTGCCTATGGTGCTTTCTGCAATAACATTATCGTCAGTAATAATATTATCGGCTTTAACGGTTAAATCGTTGCCTGCCGTTAAATCAGTATCAATATTAACTTTTGCATTGCTGTTAAAATCAGTAACATTAACCGCCACTGCCATAGCAGAAGCTTCGGGCGCTTTAATAGAAGTACCGGAAGTAAAATCACTGGTAGCATTTGCGTTTACGCTTAAATCGTTGCCTGCATTAATTACATTATTACTATTGTCTTCGTCCTTAATATCAACACTTGCACTGTTTTCTGCGCCTGCAACGGTTACGCCAACAACAAACTGGTTGCCCATTTTGCCTTTTATACCCATTTTGTTTTCAGCATCAACCTTCATATCGGCATCAGCGTCAATGCTGATATTTTCAGCGGCATTGATATTACCTTCAACGGTAACATTAGCCTTGTTAACAGCATTGGTATAAAGAACCGATACAGCAGGAACATTAGCGCCGGTTGTACCGCCTGCGGCTTTAAATTTTAAAGCCGTAACAGAAGCAGCAGAAGCTGCAAGGGTTTCTGCTTTAGCGTCGATATCTACTTTGCCTTTTTTGCTTTCAATGCTTCCTTCAGAAGTAATATTGACATTGGCTTCCGTATTCAAAACAGAATATGCTACATCGCCCGTAATCGGCGTGCCGGAGGATACGCCAACACTTACCGCTTTGGCAACTGCTCCGCTGTTATCAATGTAGCGGTTAATTGCTTCTGCTTTAACGGTTACATCTTCGGCAGCATTTACAGTACCGCCAATATTAACTTCTGCTTTAACATTGGCCAGTTGGGCAACATCATTGTCATTAAGTTCATAATCATTTATCTGCTCATTAAAATCTGCATTGCTGTTAACTGCGGTTGCATTGATATTAATATTGCCCTTTTTTTCTGTTGTTTCAACACCTGTTGCAACAGTACCATAAACATCTACGGAAGCATTAAAATCCTGCTCCACAAAAGTGTTTTCTGCAGTTTCTGCAATCGGCCCGAAAGTTTCGCCAATAAACGGCAGTTCTTCTAAATTATTTTTTTCGGTCGCACCATCAACATACGCAGACAACACAATATCGCCGCTGCCGGTTTGTGTTGCAGTTAACTCACCAGTTAAGCCTGACTTAACATCTTCAGCACCATCAACACCTTTAATATTTACTAAATCGCCAAAATTTGTAACACCTGTCGTAATTGATGCAGCTGAAACTGTATCACCACTTGCAACTTCATCAACAACTTGGTCATCAACATTTTTGCCTACGCCGATTTTAGCCGCACGCATTTGTACTTCGTTGGTTGCATTAACCTTGCCAAGTACGGTAATGGTGCCGCTGGTGTTAACAGGAATTACCTGCCATGCGTTAGCATCCTTTGTAATATTGGTAATTGCATTAAGTTCATTTGCCGCAGTCGCTGCGTCAGCAGTTCCGGCAACAATTTTCATGTTATCAATATAATCAGCCGTCGGCGTCATTACATACAGCGAACCTGTATTGATAACGCCGGATTTACCGACAGCCATGCCGTCCTTGCTTAAGAAGAACAGATTGCCGCCGATTTGACTGTTTTGGATTGCGTTAACAGTACCGTTAATATCAATGCGGTCATTTACAAAGTTAACTAAATTTGCAGCGTCATGCTTTGTGTCTTTTAAGCCAAAATACATATTGGCAATTTCATTTTGGCTAAGATTGAATTTATTAAATACATTGACAGCTGTTTTATCAACTACTCTGTCTGCCCAGATATTAGCAACACCATCTTTAATAAGATTATTATTAAGATCATTTTGCTTAATAATCTGCCCGGCAAAAGCGGTAAACGGCTGCATAATAAATCCTGCCGCCGTTACGGCAGAAATAATTTTCTGGCTTAACGTATATTTACTTTTGCTGCGCTGAAACTTTCTCGAGATACTCATAAGCCCGTCCCCCTGTTAAAACTGACCGTTAAGCATAAAATGTATGCGGGTTTTATCTACTTCATCTCCGTTAATATCACGCATCAGCGGTATGCCGAGCGTTAAACTTGTATATATTTTGCGGTCGATTGTGCTTTTAATGCCTATGCCGGTGCCTGCCAGCACATGGTCGTCAAAAGCGCTGTCGCCGTAAACTGCACCATAATCAAAAAAGCAAAAGGCCGATGTTGTTTTGGCTTTGTCAAGCGGTACGCTGTATTCCAGGCTGGCGCTGTAACCGCTGTCGCCGCCGAGATAGCTTTCTTCATATCCGCGTACGCTGTACATACCACCGATATAAAACTGTTCGGCACTTGTAAGGTAATCGTCCGGGCTCCACTGGGCATCAAGCCTTGCGCTTAACATCTGCCCGGCCCTGTAAGCCTTTTGCCAGAAGCCGTTAAAAAAATACTTTGAAAAGTTTTCGTTTTCACCGGCGATATCTTCGCTGTCGCCGATACGGAAGTTATGCTTTTGGTAAATGATGCTGCTTGCACCATAGTTAGTCATGCTGAAGCCTGCGGTGTAAGATTTTACAGTATCATCAACCCAGTGTATGCCCAAAAAGTCGGTTTGCGAATTTTGGTAGCCGTAATCCAAAGTTGCTTCCGTACGCAGGGTATCCGTAACCACCAGTGGCTGAATAAGCGAAACGCCGTATGCGTTGGAATGGCCTTTAATATCCAAATCTTCCAGTTCGCCATCCGTAATTTTTACGCTGTTAGTGCTGTAAGTAAGGCCCAGTTTGGTTCCGCTGCGCCCTAACGGCACTGTGTACATGGCGCTGAACGATTTTGTACCATCGCTGCGCATGCCGCTCATTGTCAGCATATCGCGGCTGCCTGTTAAGCTGCGGTCCGTCCAGAACAGGCCTTCGCGCCATTCGCCGCTCGATTCGCTGCCGGCGTTGTCGACATATACATTTATATAATTTTTCTGCGGCTCATAAGCCGATATTACATAGTCCGTAGTTCCGGGTTCTGCGCCAGCGTGCATGGTAATGCGCAGCTGCACATCGTTGGTAGCATTAAAACGCAGAAGGTCATCGTTCAACTCGTTGATGTTGCTGATGCTGCCGCGGTCAAGCCCGATGCGCCCGGCAATATAACCGTCATTTGTGCTTTCATTGCCGCTGATATGCACGTTGCCGGTTTTACCTTCAATAATTTTAATTTCCACCACGCCGTTTTTAATGGTTTGCGGCGGCAGATAAGCCCGGCAGGTTAAATAGCCTTTTTCGCTGTACAGTTCGTTAATGCTGTTTACAATGTCATACAGGCTTTGCAGTGTAACTTCCTGCCCAATGTATTTGCCGGTAATTTCTTTAATTTCCGTTTCGGCAAGTACTTCGCTTTTATCTATTTTTACATCGTTCAATACAAATTTAACAGCATTTTCCGATGCCTGCTGCTGTTCCTGCCCGCTGCCTTCAACCTCGGCGCGCTGTTTGGCCCTGTCTTCGGCAATCTGGCGTGCCACGCGCTGGCGTTCCATATATTCGCGCGTGCGGTTAAGCTGTACGCCCGGGTCATTAGTACCATACTGAGGCGGCGGATTACTAATTCCATAATCAACTGCATAAACAATTGGAACATTAATTGTTCCTGCCAAAATAAGTGCTGTTAAAATCTTAGTAATTTGTTTTGCCATGGCAATTCCTCTTTCTTATAGTACGTTTTTATTTCATTTTAATTCGTATTTGACCGTATATATACACATTTATATTCATTTTAATTTTATCATAATTTCATTTTCCAAAGTGCAAATTTTTTCTTTGCACTTTCACGGCGTTATATTATTTACAAATTAGTGAACCTTGTATTAAACTATAAGTAAATATAGTAAAACGTATTATTACAAATTGATAATTTTGTAAAGGTACAGTAATATGCAAACCATTATTGCCATCGCAGATAACAAAGAAATATTTGATAATTTATTTACATACAGCATTTTGTGCGGGCTGCGTTTTAAAATTACATGCAGCAGCGAAGAAGCACTGAACTTTTTTATGGAAAACCGTACGCCGCTCTTTATTGTAGAATGCAGCGATACAAATATCGGGCCGCTGAAATTTATAAAGCGACTTGCGCCTGCCTATGCAGTTTTCGCCGTCAGCAAATCAACTGATGAGGAAGTTGCCATCAGCGCACTTAAAAACGGTGCAGCCCAGTTTTTGCGTCTTCCCTGCGGCAGCCGCGAATTTTATTACCGGCTTGTTAATTTTATCAGGATGCTGAATCTTGATACCGGCATGGAAAAGATACAGATTATTACGCTTGGCAAACTTAAAATTTACCCACAAAATAATCAGGCCATGCTGGACGGGGAATTTATTCCGCTGACAGCGACCGAATTTAAACTGCTGATACTTTTAGTAAATAAGCTTAACACAACAGTAACACTGGAAGAACTTTACCTGGCGCTGTACGATACCGAAAACATGCAGTACACAAGCCGTGTAGTCAGCGTACATATCAGCAAGCTGCGACATAAACTGCGCCTTAACGATTTGCCGTACCTTCAGCTTGCCAACATTCACGGTAAGGGTTATTCCTTAAAATATACCCCAGAAACGGAGAACCGGAACAATGGATAAAACTACCAGAAATAATTTTAGCCGCGAAGCAATAAAACTTGCAGAACAGGCCTTAATTACTTATTTTGTAGACGGCAGCACCGAAAAAGTTCTGCAATTTTTCTCCAACACCTGCAGCAGTTGGATTGGCTGGGGTAAAGAGGAAATTTACCCTACTTATAATGATGTTTTTAATACCTTTATCCGCCGCGTTGACGATATTCCACAAAACATTATCGAAGACATGCACTCGCAGGTATTGTTTGAGAGCCAAGACTTCTGCATTGTTTTTGTCGCATGCAGCATAAAGTCCCAACCGCAAACCGGCCTTTTACTTAATGAAACAGCACGTTTTACTTTTGTTATCCGCAAAGAAAATGACGGGTTAAAAATAGTACATCTTCATTTCTCGGCGGCATGGAACGAACTTAACCCTGGCGAAGTATACCCGGTTGCAAAAGGCAGCACCGAGTTTTATAAAAACGAACTACAAATGGAAAAACCGGGTACGCCCTCTTTTGTTGCAGCCAACACGCCTAACGGTTTAAAATGCTGCCTGGCACAAAAAAATTATCCGGCAGTGTACATTAATAAAGCTTTGTACAAACTGGCCGGTTATAAAAGTATGACAGAAATGCTGATTGCCACCGGCGGCGATATTAAAAATATGATTTATGCAGCCGACCTGCCAAAAGTAAAACGCATTATGTCTGCGCACTGCGGCGAAGTGCCCTACACCATTAACTACCGCCTGCTGCGTAAGGACGGCACCGCCATTTGGGTGTTGGAACGCGGGCAGTTTACAGCAACCGACGGCCCTGATGATTATTTTATCTGTTCCATAGCGCCGCTTTTGCCGGACCAGAACGAATTTAACTATGGCACGCTGCTTGATTACAGCGAAATAGAAAATGCCCAGATACCCATGGACCTGTACTTTAAAACGGCGCTTAAAATTATTGAGCAGCATGACGAAAAAACTGCCGCAGTTAAACTTTTAAAACTTTGCTGCAGCATGGCACAAATTTCCGGCGCCTTTATTAAAGATATCAGCCGCAGCGGCGAATATATGCCGATAGTGGCAAAATATTTTAACGGCAGCGACGGTTTTGTAAATATTTTAAAATGCACGCCGGAAGACATTGCCAGACGCTTTAACAGCCACGGTTTAAACCAGTGCGGAAACACCGGCATTTTGCCAAAAGTATATAAAGATAAATTAGACGAGCTTGGTGTTAAGGCTTATTTAAGCAAAACCATTATGTGCGGCGGCAAAGCAGAATACGTACTCACCTTTGTATCCCTTGGCATGCCGCACAGCTGGACGGAAAGCGAAAAAGACCTGATTACACAAACGGCACGCCTCCTGTCATTGCTGTTCAAAACAAACAACCAAGATGCAAATTAATAAATCCCATATACGCAAAAATCCCACGGAAAATTCCGTGGGATTTTTATTGTACGGTTTAACTTATTAACTTTTAAAGTTTTAACAGCTATTAGAATGCCGGTACAACAGCGCCTTTGTAGGTTTCTTCAATGAACTTTTTAACTTCGGGGCTGGTGAGGGCTTTAGCCAGTTTTTGCAGTTCGGGGCGGTTTTCGTCGCCTTTGCGGATTGCAACTACGTTAGCGTACGGAGATTCTTTAGGTTCGGTAAAGAGGGAATCTTTAACCGGGTTCAGTTTTGCTTCCATTGCAAAGTTGGAGTTGATTACGGAATAATCAACATCGTTCATGGAACGCGGCAGGAGAGCTGCTTCGATTTCCACAATTTCAATGTTTTTAGGGTTGTCAACAATGTCGCCCGGGGTAGCGGTAATGGTTACGCCGTCTTTAAGTTTTAAAAGGTTGGCGCTTTGCAGAAGCATCAGTGCGCGGCCGCCGTTGGTCGGATCGTTAGGAATGGCAATTTTTGCGCCCTGCGGCAGTTCGTCAAGAGATTTGTATTTTGTGGAATAAATGCCCATAGGCTCAATATGTACTTTGGTTAAGGTAACAAGCGGCATATTGCGTTCTTTGGCAAATTCTTCAAGATACGGAATGTGCTGGAAGAAGTTAGCGTCAATTTCCTTGTCGTTTAAAGAAAGATTCGGTTTTACATAATCGCTGAACTCGATAATTTGCAGGTCAACGCCTTCTTTGGCAAGCTGCGGTTTAACAAAGTTCAAAAGTTCTGCATGGGGCACCGGGGTTGCGCCAACTTTCAGCACGGTTTTGCCGGCTTCGGATTTGGTTTCGCTGCCGCCGCAGCCGGCAATTAAAAGAGCCAGCACCAAAACGGAGCAAAGGACTAACAGGATTTTTTTCATCTTTACATCTCTCCTTTAAAATTTTTACACACTACTTACGGTAATAACGAAAGCAATAAAAAAACTCTTTCCGAGGAAAGAGCATATACTTTACTTTCCTCTCATCTATCAGGAGTTAGCACCATGGCACAGCCTGGTTGCCGGGTTTCATTGGGCCTGTCCCTCAACCGCTCTCGATAAGAGTGTGTTTGTTAAGATGAAATTATAATACAGCAATCGCAAGATATTGTCAACAAAATTTTACAATTTTTACAGCTTTGTTTACGCTTTATGCTGCGCGCAGCAAATTTTACTGCAAATTGTAAATAAATTAACATTTTATTGGCGCGCTTAATTTACGCAAAACAAAAACCGGCCAAAGCCGGTTTATTGTTTAATATGCTGTTTATTCCTTGCTGTATTTGGCAATGCCGACTTTGTAAAAATCGTTGCCTTCGGCATCTATGCACACAATCGCAGGGAAATCTTCCACCTCGTAACGGCGGATGGCTTCCGGTCCCAAATC
>ENA-OPXB01001615-OPXB01001615.1-human-gut-metagenome-genome-assembly--contig:-NODE-1615-length-11142-cov-9.769821_pt1 | contig 11142 bp, 13 predicted proteins | sample MGYA00241516_ERZ502024 | MGnify/ENA primary metagenome ERZ502024 (study PRJEB25962, sample SAMEA2041926) | human gut metagenome | biome: human gut; feature: human-associated habitat; material: faeces...
TACGCATATCGGTAACGCCGGCAACGAGCCAGATACGGGTACCTGATGGGAGTGAAATCATCGTCCCCTCCCGGTCAGCTCACGGATCAACACCGTGAGCAGCTCTGGTGAAGGATTTTCCAGCATCATTTTACCGTAATGGAATTCCACATGGCAGGAAGCTGCACAAGCAACTGATAATGCCTCCGGAGCAGGAGCATCTGTAGCACAGCGCGGGGTGTCGATAAGTTCCACTGGAACCAGAGTCGGAGAGGCCGGAAAAGATTGTGATACTGTAGGGCCTACAATAGTTGGAGGCATTCTACGAGAAATACGTCCTTCTCTTTGCCAGAGGCGTAGCCATTTAAAAATCAGGTTGTTATCAACGCCATGTTCCCGGGCCAGTTGTGCAACATTGGCATTTGGTTTCGAAGCCAGTTCAACCATATGAAGTTTAAATTCATTAGAAAATATCCGGCGGGTTCCGGAGCGCCAGTCTGTAGGTTTATCCATCAATAGAACTCCGTCTAATTTAGAAGGAGCTCTAATTTAGTCTGCAAGGAGCAGGTGTTACAGACGGCATTGGCTTTACGCTTACCCTCGCTGTACGCTTACCGCTTATCCAACGGACATCCGCAAAGTGATCTATACGACGAATGCCATCGAGTCGCTAAACAGCGTGATCCGCCATGCGATCAAAAAGCGTAAAGTGTTCCCGACAGACGACTCGGTGAAAAAAGTGGTGTGGCTGGCAATCCAGTCTGCGTCCCGGAAATGGACGATGCCGTTGAAGGACTGGCGAATGGCAATGAGCCGCTTTATTATCGAGTTCGGTGACCGCCTGGACGGTCACTTCTGAGAAAGGCATTTACACAGAATCTTAAACAGGCTCATAATAGTTTTTAATATCTTTTCTCAATATAAAATTATGGTCAGTTTTTATTCATGCATCCGCCTTTATTATTTTAATCCGTTGGTTTGTTTGCTATTTCATTCCCATGATGTCAAGCACTTCCCGCTTACCGAGAATATATACTCTCCAGGCTTTGCCCACTGATTTCCATCAGCCATCACATCAAAAATAACCTGCTCTTCCTGCCCGGATCTTACTATTCCTTGTTGCCCCCCTCCCGTTGGGGAGGACCAGCCCTCCCCTCCCAGTCTGACCCACAGCTTACTCTGCGTGTCTTTGCTGCCCTGCACAATATAGTGCCCTGGCCTGCCTTCCACCTGCCGGGCATTCATCTGTATATGAAACCCTGTATGCCTTTCCCGGCAGATAATCCGTCCTGTAGCCAGTATATCCCCGTCAAATAATTGCTCACCCATGTTCCGGTGGAGGCCCTCCAGATTTATTTCAGTTGCCTGTGACAGTCCACTTATGACCATAAGTAACATCCCGCAGGATACCGACAGCATGCCCTTTTTCATTATCTGTTCCCTCCTGTCACATACACACCGTGCGGGTCAGGAAAATACCCGCAGGCCCTTTCTCTTCCGGAAGACGGTAGTCCGCATGACATATACTGTTCTCTCCCCACTGAGCCTTCAGTTTTCCAGTTTCAGGCAGTCCGCTCAGGTACACCCTCCCCTTGTCATCTACCACACCGGCAGAGCCGGATGTCTCCCCCGGCTTTCCTTCCAAGGTCACTATCGCACCAAATGGCAGGGAGGATCCGTCCTGACGGGTCAGGCTCACCAGTGCACGACCCCCCACGCGGGTCCTGAACCCGGCCCGGACCACTGCCCCCTTCGTCGGCACAACTCGGCTGTCCGTCTGTGGCACTTCCGCATCTTCCGGGAACGTCGTCGGGTCCAGTGTGATAACGTTCTCCTGGTACGGTGATGCATAACCGGCTAGGGCATATCCGCGGAAATCGGTTCTGACACCCGGCCAGTCTCCCACAGAGGCCCCGCTCACGCCAGGTGCGGCAACCAGAGTCACTGTGTCTCCGGCTCTCTGACCAAATGTGACCCCCTCACCGTGAGCAACCATGCTTCCTGACATTCCGGCGTTAATCTGCCGCATGTTACTGCTGTAACTATACATCCCTGCCAGCTCACCATAAGTCCCCGACCAGCGCAGGTTCAGACGACTGGTGTCTGTATTATATTCACTGCCCGACACCATCTGCTCATGAACTTCCCAGAACAGCCTGCGGTCAAAAGCACGTCCGTTCAGGCCCAATTCATAACGTGTATTCTGTTCCGTGGAACGCTGCATCTGTGCCGTAGCACTGATGTTGTTATCCGACCTGCCCAGCCAGCTCTCCAGCGGAATACTCATCCATATACTGATACTGTCTTCCATACGTGACTTGCTACCGTAATATCCCCTAGTGCTATGGTTGCGCGACCAGTTGACTGACAGGGACATGCGGTTCCACGATGCACCATATGACGCACCAATATAATCTTGGTGTGGCCTATCACGATACTCATCCCGACTGCCGTTCAGCCCCAGATATCCCCACCGTCCAAGTGACTGGCTCAGATTTACCGTGGTACGACTAGTTCGGCTGTCAGTACTTCTGTATGCGAACCTGCCGTCATCACGGTATGTTTCCAACACATCCGACAGTGTGTGGTAGCCTGATGATGAATACTGGTAACTTGCTGCCGTAAAACTCGTACCCGTAAGCTCAAAGGACTTGTTATAACGGATACGCCAAGTGTTCCCTGTCTCATAATTATATCCCTTCTGCTGACCACGGGAATGAATCGTGTCCAGAGATACCGCCCCGAGTTTTCCCAGTGACCAGCCCAGCCCCAGTGCTGCAGCCTGATAATGCTCAGCACCCTGAAGCCCGCCAAATACCGTCAGCCCCCATGGTAACCCATACATGCCCATCACCTGTCCCAGAGTACTATCTTCAACAGCATCATCTGATGAACGATACTGCCCTGCCATGACGTTATACTTCAGATACCCCTCACGCAGTGCAATAGCAGGTGTGGTGAATGGTACAGTGAAAACCTGGACTGTCCCGTCTGATTCCCGCACTGTCACCTGCAGGTCACTGCCGGAACCCGTTACCGGCAAGTCCGTCAGGGCAAATGCCCCCGGAGCCACCGTCTGACTCTGTATCAGATACCCGTTCTGTCGCACTTCGATTCGGGCCTGGGTACGGGCAATTCCTCTCACCACAGGTGCAAATTCACGCTGGTTATAGGGCACCATGCTCTCATCAGAACTCAACATCCCCCCTCGAAAAGGAACGCTGTCAAAGATGTCTGAGGGCGTGTAGTTCTCACCCAGCGTCAGACGGCTTTTTAGACTGTTCAGCCCTCGTTCGGCACGAATGTATAAACTCTCCCATTTCCCCGATTGCCCGGACGATTTGTTCCAGGTCGTCAGGTTTCTGATGCGCCAAGAACCAATGTTGATACCCGGTTCCAAACTGCTCCAGAAATAATCCTCGACATCCTTTATGTATCCCCGGTATTCCGAACGGCCCGCGTTCGCTTGCCAATTCAGCAGAAATGCTGGTATACCGTCGTCCCATAGAACCTCTGGCGCAATCCCCCTCAGCAGGGGGCGAAGTGCCACCTGTGGAATACCCAGCACCAGTTGCTGTGCAGCAAACTGATAGTTCTCCGTGGCTTGCGGTATCGCCGACAGGTCAGCACATACTCCCCTTTCACCAGACGTATCACTCCCACCACCCAAAGAACGGAATAGGGCCGGATATTCCTCTGTCTTCACCCCGTAACGCGCCAGCATCTCTTGGGTCAGACAAGTCTTCAGATAAGGCCTGCCATTCTCATCCTTTTCTGTATGAAAGGGCATCTCCAGTGAATCAACACGAGAACCATTCAGGATTATGTCAGTTTGATAAATGCCCGGCAGTTGCCCTCCCTCTTCAAATAAGGACAAATCAACACCTTTTCCTCCACCACTAAGCAGCGATGAATTAAAAGAATATGTGCGAGCTATAACATCTTCAACATGAAGTAATGTACATGTCATCATCACTGAATATGCCACGGCAGTAAGACTTGTCTTTATCTGCCACAGAGAAAATTCACACACGGATTATTACCCTTTCATAACTCATGAAAAAATGATTAACTAGATTATTACCCCTTAAGATCGGCCTCAAATTGCTTACTACTTCCACCATAATCCGTCACCACCGTCTACTGGACCTTACCGTTCCCACCATTAGTTCAGACATATTGATATAAAATGGTGCGGGTTTATTCCCTTCAGTTTGTTACTGACTTCTGCCACTCCACTTTTCCTGCCATCTCATCAGGACGTCCCTTCACTCTTGGCGGGCGAACAAATAGTTTGATACAATAACTTACTGAAAGCTGTACATTCAGCATCATCTTATCGCCTTCCTCCCATTTATCGTCAGCCTTTGGGGGGATTCCCTTTATACAAATTCATTGAAGACTCTCTCGGTCCACCGAAAAATTCCCTCCTGTGCGGACAATTCGGGAGGCGACTGGATTGCAGACCATTAAGGCGAAATTGCAGTGGAGTAACCACAAAAGGGGCTATATTCTTCCGGTCCTCTGATAAACTTCAGCCTGAACCTGCATTGAATAATTTTGATCATTAATGACTGCCAATACATCACCGAATATAAACATGTCCCGCATATTCATACAGCCCAGCCCACCTATAAAGATACAGCGCAGGAATGTCACATAATGATAATAAAAACACAGAATCATTAAAATATAAAAAGGAGTATTTTGTTATCTTATTATAAATCGTTCACCCTCCTTGCTTAATTCGTTATCATGTCTCCCCCCCTGCGCTACAGGACAGAAATCTAAATGCCTTCAATATATTGTATATATCAACCAATATGATAAAGTTATTCGTATTATTAATATTCAGAACAATCGTAAAATAAAAAGTACGGCAGTATTTTTGGTATACTATTGAGGTATTAATCTCAGATACAGTTATCCAATAATTTAGGCGACGCCTCCTGAACGTATGTTAACGCTGTAGACTTCTTTTCAAAGGGTACCCCAGTTCGCGTACGATGGGAACCAGCTTTTTACCATATTTGAAATAAAGCTCAATGGTGCAGATTTTTTCTTCTTCCGTAAACATGTTTCATATCCTAAGAGCCAAGAAATCGTCCGCATCCCCATAACGGTCAAAAATCTTGGCGTTGATACCAGAGGCTGGTCGCTTTAGCCTCAATGAGGCTACCCATGCAAAAACAGACGATATAGTTGAATATTATAGTGCACTCAGGCCTCATGAATATAACGGTGAATTACCTCTGAACGAATCGGAAAATAAATACTGGAAATAATCTAAAGTCATGGACAGTTTTGTTGATCACTACAGTTTCTGCCCGTCCTGATTTCTGCTTATATAAGCCTCGCAAAACATTGTTCTATTCATGCATCACTCTATGTTCTCTGTTTTCTTACAGAATAAAGAGACCAACTTCCAGAGCTCAAAAACAAGTGCAAGATCCATATTCTTCTCTGCAAACGCTGCTTGTTTCGACAAGGAATGAAAACCCTTTCTAGCCTTCACTAATACCTCCAATACAATGTTCTTTTTTCTGGAGTTTATAACATGATAAGATATCGGAAGGATAGAATAATGAAACAAGGGACATATTCAAATAGGAGTCAGAACTGTTTATTATTTGTCAGCCACTAAACTTCCCCAAAAGTCAGTAACACTAAGTTATAATCCCTGAATAAAATTATTATTACATGGTATCTTCGGAGTTCACGTACAGGAAATTGAAAAACTAGTCGATACCATTGTCCACGCCTTATGCCACGTGAGCTTTTCTGCTTTTCCCACCACTCCGGTGTTTTCTCTCTCTCTGCATGGTCGATTTTTATACCGCAATAGGCTGTTTTTTTTATTCTTGATTGAAGAATGACGGGTCACACTGTTCAGCGATTCAATGGCATGGTAGTAATGCGGTTCCCATACATCTCCGAACGCCTCCGGTGCCTGAGGGGCAGCGTCTTCGGTTGGAGCCAAGTAAACAGCTTTAAGACCTCGTGTTCCCGTCACGAGCAGAATATAGAATTCAACTAATTGAATACATAACCCTCAAATGCACCATCATATACTAAATTAATAAATTGATATAATTACTCTCACTCAGGAAAGTATTTTTAACATATGGGAAACAATAGACAAACCAACGAGAAAAAGCATCGTTATTGAATTTTATTTCAGGGCTTAACTTTGTCAAGGAAACATATTTATAACTAATGGCTTTCAAATTATTTAAAACTGGTTCATCATCACTAATACCGTAGAAAAATATGTGCAATCTCATGCTCTGTTAAATCACCACCGACATAAACATTATAGTAGATCTTTAATAATTTAGATAAGGGGCATTCTATCCCCATTTCCTCCCTTAATCTTCTGTTAGCTGCAGATAAATTCGATTCTCCCGGGAAGGGATGTGTACAAGAGGTATTGCTCCAAAGGCCGGGAGAATGATATTTTCCAAGTGCTCTTTGCTGTAACAATAATTTTCCATCGCTATTACATATATAAACAGAAACAGCCCGATGTAAAATAATTTTTTTGTGGGTATATAATTTTTCGGCAATCCCCGTTTCACAATCATTATGGTCAATTAAAATGATATTCCCCATAAATTACCCCTGGCGTGACAGAAAAAAATATAACTTATCTCTAATTGCTTTAAATGAGTCTAATTTGTCTTTTGTTTTTAATGACATTCTTTCAATAACTTCTACCCATGATTTTAGAGGATGATTTATTTTTTTACAGCAGTAATGATATCTTCAACATATTTATCAATGAGATCCTCGCATCTTTCAATGCCTCCACCGAGATAAAACTTAAGGAGCACTGCTTTTTCAACATTCTCATCAATACTTTCAATAATCTTACCATCAGAAATCCAAGGGTAGAAATGCGATGGTTGCTGCTTTTGTATGTCTTCCATTATATCGAGAACATCATCCTGAAGGGTAAGATACATAATAAAGCTTTTCATCATATTATCAAACTGATGTGTTAACTCTTGTTTTTTATAATATGAAGAACCATATCGCTAACAAGTAAATGCAGTATAGATTTTCCAACTGCATACTTTTTAAAGGCCCCCTCATCCATGCCTATTAATGGTGAGATATCTTTTTCTATCAACATGATGTTAACATACTCGTTAAAGCGACGATTATAAAGAGCATAGAAACTACCAGGCTCTATAAATATTTTTGAGGCAATATTATTAATTCCACATCTATAATTTGCAAATAATACTCAAGATATTCTTTCTTTAAATCTCCCATGTTTCTTGAAATTAGTTGTTCGTACTGTTCATCGACAAAAAGGTCTGTGAGGATTGTTCTTCGAGCTATAAGCGTTGATATAATGCCGACGTACCTTATCCTTTCAATATACTGTCCTTTATCATGGAGATCACTTATAAATAGAAATGGCATAAAATAGTAAAAAGGGTAAATATTCAAAGGCTCAAATAATGATTCTAATTCTTTGAATGGATATTTCAATCTAATTTCTTTATACTAGATATTATTATAGCAATAGTTAATTGCTGTTCTTGATCCGCTATCTCCAGACAGCCTTTGTATCTGGTAACCTCTAACAGGGTCAGGTTTAGCTGTACTGTACCTAGACTGGCCCCCTGAATCTCTAGACAACCAATATCACTTAAAGTTAGCGTTAACGGAGTGCCGTATTGACGCTTATTTATTGGTGAGTGCTACGTTCCATGGCAGGAGTTCGTCAACTCGGTTGGAAGGCCATTCCGGCAGTACGCTCAGAATATGGCGCAGATACGCTTCCGGAGCGATACCGTTCAGACGACAGGTGCCGATCAGCCCATACAGCAGTGCTCCACGCTCGCCGCCGTGATCGCTGCCGAAGAACATAAAGATGATATGACCTTTATATACTCACTATAGCATTGGTGGGATATTCCAGAGGAGGTCATCATGCATTCGGAAAATATTGCGGCTTACGTCGGGCTGGATGTGCATAAAGAAACGTTGGCGGTTGCTATTGCTGCACCTGAACGGCTTGGCGAAGTTCGTTATTATGGTACGATTAACAACGAAGCCTAGGCTGTACGTCGATTATTTCAGAAATTGCAGGGACTTTACGGAAACATTCTTTCCTGCTATGAGCACTCGGGGCTTCGCCCTGTCGCTCGGCTGCGGCGAGCACTGCTGGCTCGATCATATCCGTAACCAAAAGTACGCCGCACTGGGTAAAATGCGGCATATCCAGACATTTCACTAAGCAATTTGAATTCAGCAGACCTCATCGGCGAGCTGGACGTTCGCCAGTATCATTCTTCTAATTACTTAAATATTCCCTTTCAGCATGGCTACCGCATCCACTTCAGGCATCGCAAACTGCACCCGGTGCCGTGCAGCCACATCCAGTGCAAACACCTTCGTGTAGACCTCCGTTGAGCTGATGGACTTATGCCCCATCAGGCTCTGCAGGACCTTCAGCGGTATACCGGCATACAGCATGTGCATCGCATAGGAATGGCGGAACGTATGTGGTGTGACCGGAACAGAGAACGTCACACCATCAGCAGCAGCGGTGGCAACTGCCTCCCCAATCCAGGTCCTGACCGTTCTGTCCGTCACTTCCCAGATCCGCACTTTCTCTGTCCTGCCTGTTCGTTTATTACGCCGTTCCATGGGGATTTTCAGTGTTGCCACCATCGTCTGCAGCTGGCTGACGTACCAGGAGTCGGAGAGCGGAACCAGCCGGTGAGTCTGCTGCCTGGCTGGCGTTCTTCCTGCCGTCCTGGCTGCTTTTTCGGTCCGTTGTTTCAGGGTCGCAAGCTGCACAAACGGATACGGAGGCGTGAGCGAAAAATCCCCCCGCGTCAGCGCCAGTGCTTCATTAATGCGCGCACCGGTGTTCCACAGTGTGGCCAGCAGCATCTTGCGGCGCAGATCCGGGACGTAATGGAGCAGGGCACTCACTTCAGGGGCGAGCAGGTATTTTGGCAGTTCATCATGAACCATCGACATCTGGCGGAGTGCCAGCGCAGCCGGATAATCAATGGCAACAGGCAGCGATGCAGGCTGTCCGGCAGAATACACTGCCGGTACCATGGCTGCAGACTGGCTGTGTATAACGGAGCCTGACATTTATATTCCCCAGAACATCAGGTTAATGGCGTTTTTGATGTCATTTTCGCGGTGGCTGAGATCGGCCACTTCTTCCCCGATAACGGAGACCGGCACACTGGCCATATCGGTGGTCATCATGCGCCAGCTTTCATCCCCGACATGCACCACCGGGTAAAGCTCACGGGAGACTTTGTCTGACAGCAGGCGGGCGCTGGCCAGGGGGATCACCATCCGTCGCCCGGGCGTGTCAATAATGTCACTCTGGACATCCACAAACAGACGATAACGGCTCTCTCTTTTATAGGTGTAAACCTTAAACTGCATTTCACCAGTCCCTGTTCTCATCGGCAAAAGAGCCGTTCATTTCAATAAACCGGGCGACCTCAGCCATCCCTTCCCGATTTTCTGCTTTCCAGCGTTCGGCACGCAGACGACGGGCTTCATTCTGCATGGTGGTGCTTACCAGACCGGAGATATTGACATCATATGCCTTGAGCAACTGATAGCTGTCACTGTCGACGGTGACTGTAATGCGCTGCTTCATAATGCACCTCATCTTACATACTCACTGTACACAATTAAGTATACACCAGTATTACGCTATAGCATGCCTCCTGCAACGAATATTGTTATCAGGCTATTATTAACACTCACATCAATAACCAACATAAAAAGTGATCATGGCAATAATAGCCGGAAATGTAGTAACCATGCTAAATTACAGGATGACTGTTTTTCCATGATCCGATTTTTATCGTATTCAGGATTTTCCGGAAATGAATCACGATCAGTGAATAAGCGAAGCGATCTTTTCTGTCGCTGATGACTGGCTCAGGAACACGGGAAGAAACACAATATACAGTGTCATATTAGCAGATCTGGACACCACATCATGTGAAAGTGGGCCGGCGGGCGGCAGCGAAGGATCCGCGGATCCGGAACTCACAGAAACCGGATCTGCGGGGCAGAAAAGCCCCAGATAATATGATAATTAAGCAATACTAATAAAATCATATCAAATATGATTTTTAGCTGTAATAACATTATCAGATGGAACGTGCAGGATGGATGAAGAAAGGGTGTTTTCACTCAGCTATGAACAACTGACCCGGTTTGCGGAACAACGCATCCGGAAATGCAATCTGGACAGCCAGGGCGTGACTTATCTCTGCGAATCAGCCAAAGCCGGAGCCGTGCTGATCTTCTGGCATGAACTGGCCATAAATGGCTATTCTTCAATGAATGCCATAAAGAGACAGGAGAGCTCATTGACGCCGACTTTCAGCGCCTCAGAAATCTCATCTGGCCGGATGGTGACAGGTAATGACTCAGAGCCGCCGACCGTCTCCACTGCAGCGGAGAGTGCTGATTGTGCTGGCTGCCCTTGATGAAAAACGGCCAGGCCACGTGCTGACGCGGGACATAGAACGGGTGCTGGAGCGAAGCGGGGAAGCCCCGGTCTACGGGCCAAACCTGCGCGCCTCCTGCCGTCGTCTGGAGGATGCCGGCTGGCTGCGTACCCTGCGCGCCCCGAATCTGCAGCTGGCAGTGGAGCTGACGGATGCCGACCGGGCCATAGCACACCCTCTTCTGCTGGCAGAACAGGACCGCCTCCGGGCAGAAGAGCGCGCGGCGGAAGTTGTCGTAATGCCGCTGATCCCGTTGTCAGTTCCGCCCGCAGAAGGCACTTCTGCCAAAGACCTGCCGGTGGAGCTGGGCGGCATGACGTATCAGGCCTGCCGTGGGGATTTTGTGGTACGTCTCGACGGCAGCACATGTCTGCAGTTATGGAATAAAAAAGGCAGGGTGGTACGCCTGGAGGGCGATCCGCTGGACGTGGCGCAGTGGCTGCATGCCTGTCACGATGCCGGAATAGAAGTTCGTGTACAGGTTAATGAAAGTGTCACTCCGTAAATAAACACTGCACTGAAATTTCTTTTTTTCATTGGAGCACCTGAACAGAGGTAAGCATATCACCTCTGTTCAGGTAGCTAAATTTAGTATGCCACCTCAAGGTTCTTAGTGAGCCGTTTTTAAAAGATATGATAATATATTATT
>ENA-OPXB01001617-OPXB01001617.1-human-gut-metagenome-genome-assembly--contig:-NODE-1617-length-11104-cov-2.353154_pt1 | contig 11104 bp, 5 predicted proteins | sample MGYA00241516_ERZ502024 | MGnify/ENA primary metagenome ERZ502024 (study PRJEB25962, sample SAMEA2041926) | human gut metagenome | biome: human gut; feature: human-associated habitat; material: faeces...
GCTATTCTACCATAAAAATGTACTTAACAATACAATGAACAAGCTCATTGTATTGCCAATTACATTTTTATGGCTGAACTGTTACCGAAATTATAAAATTAAAAAAAATCAATGTATAAAATTGCTAAATTTGCAGGTATAAAAAATATTAACACTGTGTTAATATTTTGTTCAAATGTTAAAGGCAGTTTGATGGGTGCAATAAAGACCGATGATTTCTGCTTTAAGCAAAAGTAAATTAACAATTTATTACCCATAGAGATGGGAGAAGGAGGATTTCTTAATGAGATTAAAAAAAGGAATGAGAAAAGCCCTTTCTTTAGCTCTTTCAACAGCACTCATTATTACAAGTGCAAACATTGGGAGTACAAAAAGTAAGGCAGCAGAAGCGGATGATACGACACATTCATATGTCGCAACAGTAAAAGATAACAAATTAACAAGTGTAACTCTTGATGGAAAAGATGTTACAAAAGAACAGAAAATATTTAATAATGGTACAGATGATAATGGTAAGTTTTATGTAACAGATAAAGAAAGTGCAAAAACAGTACATGGACTTGGAATTGATTTTTCTGAAGTTGTTTCTAGCACAAAGGGTTATAAAACACCAACTATCACATTAGCAGGTACAGGAGATTGCAATCAGTACTATTATGGCGGAAGTGTTGTTACTAAGTTTAATGGAACAGACAGTGATACTTGTGGTTCTTGGAATTATGTAGGAGATGGTGACTCATCAAAGGTTATCGCAGATGCAATAAAAGATAGCGGAAGTAAATTCCTTTTAAATATTAAAGATGAATCTAGTGAGGATTGGACAAATATTAATTATACTGTTACAGTAGAGTATTATGACAGTTCAGCAAAACCAACTATTGATATGTCAAATGTCAAAGATGAGATTACTATTCATCGTGGAGAGACAATTAAGATTTCTGCACCTGTAACAAAACCAAATTCAACAAGAACTATTGAATTTGACGGATGGGCATATGACAAAACATATACTGCTATCAAAGGTGTAAAGGCTTGGTTTGATGATGAGACAGATGAGTTCTATATATCAGCAAGTGATGATGCAGATATGAATGCAGATACACCTAAGATTTATATGGGAACAAAAACAGATATTGATGGAACTACATATAAATTATCAGGTGGGAAAGATTGTACTCTCGTTGTTAAAGAAGCTTTAGCAACACCGACACCAACAGCAGAAGTTTCATCAGCACCTGCAGTGTCAACAAAGCCTTCAACAGCCCCAACAAATGGAGCAACAACAGCCCCAACAAACAGAGCAACAACAGCCCCAACAAATGGAGCAACAACAGCCCCAACAAGCGGAGCAACAAATACACCGGCACCTGTAACATCAAATACACCAGCACCAACAAGCGATGCAACACCAGCTCCGACAGAAGCTCCTAAGGGAAATATGGATAAATTTAATGTTGCATTTAACTATGTAGCAGATGACAAATGGGGCGAGCAGTCATGGGGAGACAAGTCAGTTGATGTAACTGGTGATGGAAAATATGAAATCAGCTACACTGCTCAGTCTGATACAACTGACATCTTTATGATGATTCTTTCAACAGACCTTTACAAAGGTTCATTAAACAAAGACTTTAAGCTTGTTCCTACAACTGTTTCTGTTGGAAAGACAGATTACAAAGTAAATGCGAAAGGCGGATGGTGCTTCTCAGACCAGGAAGAAACAAACGCTTACAGATACAACATTGTAAATCCATATAACGGACCTATTGGTTCAGATGGTGTAACATATGTTGACCCTGCCGTAACATCTATTGATGGACTTGGAACAGTACCTGTAAAGAAAGGAGATACAATCAAGGTATCATTTACTGTATCAGGAATGAAGAGCAGCACTAGTGCAAAATCAAAAGCTAAAGTAACAGTTTCTAAGAAAACAGTAACAGTAGCAGCAGGAAAGTCAACAACAGTTTCTTATAAAGCACTTAATAAGGCAGGAAAAGCAGTTAAGGCATCAGCTAAGACTTCTAATAAGAAACTTGCAACAGTAAAAGTAACAAGCAGCAAGAAAATTAAGATTTCAGTACCTAAGAAAGCAACAAAGGGTTCTTCAGCTAAGATTACACTTACAAGTGCAGGAAAGAAAGCAACTATCACAGTTAAGGTTGCAAACCCTGTTAAGAGTGCAAAAGCAGCTAAGAAAACAGTAAAGATTAAGAAGGGCAAGAAAGCAAAAATAACAGTTAAGGTTACAGCTCAGAATAAGAAGAAAGCAACAACAGATAAATTAACAGCTAAATCTTCTAAGTCAAAGATTGCTAAGATTACAGGCAAGAAAGTTTCTAAGGGTAAAGTAACAGTAACAGTTAAGGGTGCTAAGAAAGGTACTTCAAAACTTACAATCAAGATTGGTAAGAAATCAGTTAAGGTAACAGTTAAAGTAAAATAATTGCCATAATATAATAAAATTTTCCAAAGCATAATTTTTGAAATAAAAAGCAGAGGCGAATGTAAAAATTCGTCTCTGTTTTTCTTTGATTATAGCAAAATTAAGGCGGAATTATTATGATTTTTAAAAAATTCTATTCCAAATATTGTCAAAAATTAGCCTTAACTATAATGTTGATAATATGGGAAAAATCACTGAAAAAACTCTTGTATTTTATGTAGAAATATCTAATAAATATACAAAGTGCACAAAAAAAGCTGGAATTATTATGCATTTTTACTGTTTATTTGAAAATGTTATTCTGTTACTATGTTAGATGTAACGAAACGGCTTATAGGGTTGAGTGCGGACTACAACTTTATCGTTTCAAAAATTATGCAACCCTATATATGATAGGGAGAAGGAGGATATGTTAATGAGATTAACAAAGGGAACAAAAAAAGCTCTTTCCTTAGCACTTTCAACAGCGTTAGTATTGACAGGTGCAAATGTAGGTACATTAAAGGCAGATGCAGCTAAAGTTAATAACAAAGATGGTGTTAAATTAACACTTACAGGTAAAACTTTAACTGAAAAATACGCTACTGTTAAAGAGGATGGAACAGTTAAAGTTACAACAACTTTTGCAGATGCAGCTACAGCAGGTGCTCTTAAAGGAGCAAACTTTGGTGAAACAAAGACAGCTACTGATGTAAAATATGTTGATGACTGTGATTTCTCTTTAAAGATTGTTAAAGTTGAAGTTGCTGAGAAGAATGTATTAGCAAAGAATGTAACTGGAGATTACAATAATTCAGATTTATATGAAGTTAATACAACAGATAAATCTTTCAAAGATTTTGTGGCAGAAAAAGGCGATGAGATTACATTTACATACAAGGTAACCGGTCTTGAGGATTATGAGGATACTTTAGATGCACTTAAGAAAGAGAATGAAGCACTTGCAGCATCAAAGGCAGCCCTTGAGAAAAACAATGCTTCACTCGTAGCATCAAAAGCAGCCCTTGAGAAAGACAATGCTTCACTCGTAGCATCAAAAGCAGCCCTTGAAAAAGACAACAAGTCACTTGCAGCATCAAAGGCAGCTCTTGAGACAGAGAACAAAGCACTTGCAGCATCAAACTCAGCACTTGCAGCATCAAAAGCAGCTCTTGAGGATCAGCTTAAGAATACACCTGCACCAACAGAGACACCGGCACCGGTTGCTAAAGGTCAGATGGGTAACTTCAATGTTTCATTCGACTATGTTGGTGATGATACTTGGGGCGAGCAGTCTTGGGGTGACAAGAGTGTCAATGTAACAAAAGATGGTGATTACTCTATCGAATACACAGCAACAAGTGATTCAAAAGGAATCTACTTAATGATGCTTGACACAGACCTTTATTATGGAAGTCTTGCAGACAACTTTGCATTCACAGTTAAGAATGTAAAGATTGGTGACAAGACATACGCTATAGATAACAAAGGATGCTGGGGATTTGCAGATCAGACAGTTTCAAAGAACTACAGATTCAACATCGTAAATCCATGGAATGGTCTCTTTGACAAGACTGGTGTTAACTGGCAGGATGAAAAAGTTACAACTATTGATAAGTTAAACAAAGCTCCTGTTAAAGCTAATGATAAAATTGTAGTAAACTTCAATGTAACAACAAAGAAAGCTTCTTCAACAGTATCTATCAAGGCTGCTAAGTCTAAGGTTTCGGTTGCTCCATCTAAGTCTGCAACAGTTAAGTACACAGTTAAGGGTACATCAACAGTTAAGGCTACAAGCAACAACAAGGCTGTAACAGTTAAGGTAAACAAATCTAAGAAGAATGTTACAATCACAGCTAAGAAGACAGCAGTTATGGGCAAGACAGCTACAATCACACTTAAGGCTGGTTCTAAGAAGTCTACTATTAAAGTAACTGTTGCTAAGACAGCAAATGTTAAGAAGAAAAAGACAGCAAAATACACAGTTGCACTTGCAAAGGTAACTAAGAAAGTTAAGGCTAAGAAGATTAAAGTCTCTGTAAAGAACAAGAAAGTTGCAAAAGTCACAGTTAAAAAGACTGCAAAAGGACAGGTAACATTCCAGGTTAAGGGACTTAAGAAAGGTAAGACAACTGCTACACTTAAATATGGTAAGAAGTCCGCAAAAGTCAGCGTAGTAGTTAAATAATATTTAATAAGTTTGAATTCCCACAATTAAGGAAAACAAATCGAAAGAGCTTTCAGGGAGGGCACACCAATAGGTGTGCTCTCTTTGTGTTATGAACAGATAAAGAGTAGATTGAAGATGTCCGATTGAGTATGCAACAGGTGTTTATAAATGCCGTATATATTAAAAAACATGTATAATATATCTAAAAGTCAGGATATAAATATTAACAAAAATATAATAAAATATGAACATAATAATAACAGTTCAGCTATAAAAATATATTGCAATATTTGAGTTTGCCAATTCTATTGCTATATTTATGACAAAACTGTTACTTATAAAAGGTATAAAATGAATTAAAATTATGTGAGAGGAGAATTATATGAGAAAAACAACTAAAAAATTATTAGCTGCTGCATTGTCAACTGCTATGGTTGTTGCATCGTTTACAGGTGTAGGTGCAGTGAATGGTGCAAAGCCGGCAAGTGCTGCAATAAGTTCAGTCTGGAAAGAAGACGGTTATCACGCTTATCTTTATTATCAGACAAAGACATGGGATTACAGAGATCCGCTTAAAACAGGAAAAGAGTATTCTTATGTGCAGGCCGGTGGTCAGGATGTGACAGAGAAAGCAGAGATTACGGATGTTCTTTTAAAAGAAGGTGACGGAGAGTACACTGTTAAGATTTCAGGTGTTGACCTTACAGGAGCAGATGCGTTTAACATGATGGGAATTTCGACAGATATTCCTCTTAAATCAGCAGACAGCATAAAAGTCACAGATGCAACATTAAAAATTGATGGTAATGAGGTAGAGGGAGCAGCAGGAGTAGAACTTCCACATACAAAATCATATGAGGCAAACGGTTATAGTGTATTCAGTTATACAGGTTATGACGGATGGAATCTTTCAAGCACTATTCCTTTCAAACAGGGCAAACTTACAACAATGCCTAAATCCGATATTGAGATTTCATTTAAGATAACAGGTGTTCCTAAGTTTACAAAGACATATGGAAAAAAGGCTGGAGCTACATTTACAAGCGGAAATTATACATATAAGGTAACAACTGCCGCTACAGAAGATACAAATGGCAAAGTTGCAATTACAAAGCTTTCTACAAAGGGAAAGAAAGCAAAGACACTATCAGTTCCAAATACAGTTAAGGCATCAGGCGCGACATATACGGTATCTGCTGTTAATGCAAATGTTTTCAAAGCAGCAAAAGCAACATCTGTTACACTTGGAAAAGGTGTGACAAAGATTGCATCTTCAGCATTTGCAAATTGCAAGAAACTTACAAAACTTGTGGTAAACGGTAAATTATCGTCTGTTGCAAAGAATGCATTTAAAGGTTGTACTAAAAAGATTAGCATTTCAGGAAGTTCAGTTGATGCAAATGCTAAAAAGATTAAGGCAGCCGGTGCTAAGAGCATTAAAAAGGTTTATACACCTATTTTTGCCACAAAATATGCTACAAGTGGACTTGTGAGCGGAAAAGCTGGAACTGTTGCAATTACTGCTGAAAATGTTAAGAGTGTGACAAAGGTTACTGCTTCAAGTGCAGATGAAAAAATAATCAAAATTAAGAATGAGAAGACATCAGGTCTTACATATTCTGCTGAGATATTTGGTGTAGCTGCCGGAAGTGCAAAGGTTACATTTAAGATTGCATATAAGAGAATTGATGGAAAAACAGCAACAAAGACTATTACAAAAGATGTAACAGTTGCAGATGGCGGTTTTTACGGACAGCTTGAGGATAAAGATATTACACTCCGCGTGAAACTGCCGGAGACTTCAACAAATGTCGGTGAAGAGAGAACCGTTTCGATAAAGGGCGGGACTTCAGCAAACATGACTGTTAAAGACAACGGTACTGTTCGTAAAGATGTTTCTACACAGTGGCTCATTGAAAATGAGATGGGGGAGGGTGTAAACCTCGGAAATACTCTTGAAGCTACTTTAGGAACTTATGCTGACAAGGTTGCTGCTACAGATGCTACAGTATTTGAGCAGGCATGGGGGCAGCCTATTACAACAGAAGCTTATATCCAGTCACTCCGTTCATATGGCTTTAATACTATCCGTATTCCTGTAGCATGGTCAAACATGGATTCAGAGGATGGAACATATACTATCAATGAAAAATACCTCGGTCGTGTAGAAGAAGTTGTAAACTACGCATTAAACTGTGGTATGTATGTAATTGTCAACGATCATTGGGATTCTCAGTGGTGGGGACAGTTTGGTGCGTGCAAGGAAGATGCTGACGGAAAAAAAACTGCCGATGAGACAAAACGTGCAGAAGCATGGAAGAGATATAGTAGATATTGGACACAGATTTGTGACAGATTTAAGGATTATTCAGATCATCTCATTTTTGAAGGTGCAAACGAGGAACTTGGTGACAGATTAAACGACGCAATCTATGAAAGTGGTTATTGTGTACCAAAAGATGACAATGATACAAAGGCTATCTCAGGAAACCTTACAGAGGATGAGAGATACGAAATGGCAAATAAGATTAACCAGAAATTTGTAGACATTGTCCGCAGTACAGGCGGAAACAACGCATACAGACATCTCCTTATCGCAGGTTATGATACAAACATTGACAAGACTTGTGATGACAAATTTAAGATGCCAACAGATACAGCAGAAAATGGAACTACTAAACTCAGCGTTTCAGTTCATTACTATACACCATGGGATTTCTGTGGAGACGGTGGCAGCGGTATCTATACACAGAAAGACAAAGAAGCAACAGAAACATACTTCACAAAGATGGATAAATTCTACAATGCAGGATACGGAATCATCATGGGTGAGTTCAGTGTTTGCAATCCAAAGCAGGAGGGTGTTGCACAGTGGTTAAATGATACAATGACTATTGCAGCTAAACATCATATTTTACCTGTACTTTGGGAGACAAATCAGTACATGGATAAAGACAACTGTAAGATGAGATACAATGACATTGCCGTACTCTACAATACAATCACAGGTTCAACAGGTGATACAAGTTCAAAGATAAATACAAACGGAACAACAACAGACGGTTCAATCGCAGATTATCTTGAAACAACAAATGTAAATAACCTCAAAGCAGGCTTTGAATGGACAGGAAAGTGGTACAAGAACGGCGGTGGAAACCTCGTAGGAGATGATATATACACAACAGAAGAAGGTGGAACAAAGGTAACAAAAGGTTCTGTTGAAGCATTTGTACCTGAGTCATCATCAAAATCATCAATTGACGGAGATACAACAGAGCTTGGCTTTAATGACTGGGGCTATCAGGCATTCTTAAAGATTGATTTATCTAAGTATAAGAAGCCGGTTGTTGCATTCAACTTCTTAGATATATCAGATACAGAGGACTTTGTCGAAACAGTGACTATTGGAACATCAGACAAAGTTGGCGGAAGCGGAAAGAATACATATGACCTTAAGTATTCAGAATTCCATGGAAAAGGAATAGTGCTTAATGATACATTGTTAAAAGCACTTGAAACAGAGCCATACCTCTATATAACATTTGCAGGAAAACCTGCAGTGACAGGAATTACTGTTTACGAGGGTTAAAATCTTAACAGATAGTGTAAATAGAATATTTTGTATAGTGTATCACTGACTTTTAGTTAAATAAGCATTAAAACAAGCCGAATACAGAATAAAGTATCTGCGTTCGGCTTGTTTATTTATTTCTTAAAACCGGTTATGCTGATTATTTTCCACAGTTCTTTTTATCAATCTGCTGATTAAAAGCATAAAAGTTTCGACAGTCAAGGTTTTCCTGAGTGCGTCTGAGACATTCGCCAAATCTCTGGAAATGAACAATTTCTCTTTCTCTGAGGAAACGGATAGGTTCTGCAACTTCAGGGTCTTTTACTATACGAAGAATATTATCATAAGTCAGGCGGGCCTTCTGCTCTGCCGCCATGTCTTCATAAAGATCGGTTATTGTATCACCAGTGCTCTGAAGCTGGCTCGCACTGAAAGGCTCTCCACTTGCTGCCTGCGGCCATATGGCAAGTGTGTGGTCAATATAGTATTTATCAAAGCCGGATGCCTTGATTTCTTCCGGTGTAAGATTTTTTGTAAGCTGTCTGATAATGGTAGCAACAATTTCAAGATGACCGAGTTCTTCGGTGCCGATGTCAGTAAGAGCACCCATGACACGGCGGTCGGTCATACTGTAACGCTGTGAGAGATAACGCATAGCGGCACCAGCCTCGCCATCCGGACCACCGTAGTCGAGAACCTATGATATTGCGGAAAGGCTTGATTTTAGGGAATTTGTGAAGAAATATAGATTTTGTTTGAGCAAAATATATCTTGCCGGATAGGCTGTAATCTTTGCTGGTTACACTGGATATGTGAGCAATAATGCAATATAAAACTTGTCGGAATCCGACAGAATAAAATAGTTGCAAATATTTTTAATATTGTATATAATGAACTTAACAAGAGAGCCGAACGCTAGGTGCAGACTAGCCGCCGGCAAATAAGATGTTTATATTTAAAGTAACGCCTTACTTTGATAGAGCTGGGGCGTTACTTTTTGTGTGTTATCGTATATACAAGAGTAATAACTGCACAAAGCATAATTACAAATGTGAATAAATCGCTGTATGTAACCATTGGCATCAGCTCCCTTCCTTTGTAAGTCCGGCAACTGTCGTAGCACCCTTCGGCTCTCTGATTAAGTTCATTATTAAGATTTTAAGTTATCGGTATTATAGTACATATGTTAATAATTGGCAATAGAAACCCCCTGAAAGTCTGGTCCACTTTCAGGGGGTTTGTTTTGTCCAAAATGGAACATATTATGTGTCTGATGACATTATATCATATCCAAAATCTATTTACAATTTACAAGCGATATATTTCCATTCAAAACCACAGTCATTTCCTGCGTTTCTTTATCCCATACAAAATGGTCTACGACTTCCAGTAAAGCATTATGTTTCTTAGTGTCATTTGAATTTTCATCTTTTATAATATCAATCAATCCCTGAAAATCAACATCTTTGTGAACTGATGCAGGGTGAACGGTGATAGTGGCGGATTCAAGTTTTTTGTTTAATTCTGTGCGTCTTTCCAAAATAAGTTCTTTATTTGCCTTGTATTCTTCTAAGGTGTCTATCTCATTTATATACGCATCTTTGATACGCTTCATTTTTGCATCAAGTGATTTGAGTTCTTTTAATATATATCCCCGTTCTGTATTTTCGGTATTGATTACATTTAGATTATAATTGTAAAAATATCCTGAGCCGGATAGTTCTTCGAGGATGGAGAGAACTTCTTTTTCAGCATTTTTCAATGTGATGCCATTTCGTGTAGAACAGAGCCCTTTTGAATATTTCCAGCAACAAAAATTTGGAACTGTTTTAGTACCACCGTGGGCGAAACCGAGCGAAGCACCGCATTTTGAGCATTTAATCATGCCGGACAACCAGTTGGCAAGGAGTGGAGCAGGGCGGCGTTTCTTGTTATATCCCGTGCGGAGTCTGTCGTGCTCTGCGGTTTGCAGCCTTTGAGAATTGTTCTTCAGATATGATAGCTTCGTGTTTTCCGTCAGATATAATCACATCGTCAGGATTTTTTCTTTTATTACTCTGTTTGTCAAAAAAGTTCCACCGGATTTTCCCTATATAAAAAGGGTTTTCAAGTATATATCCGATAACACGGGTTTCAAAAAGGGATCCTCTTGCAGTTCTATAGCCGGATTGATTCAGCCTTGCGGCTATGTCACCCATCGGGATATTCTGCTCTGTGTACATATCAAAAATTTTTCTGACAATCTCAGCACCTTTGGGTTCAATCTGTGGTATCTTATCTTTGCCACGCTCTTTGATGTAACCGATAGGAACATTTGAATTGTAGCCGCCCTTTAAGGCTTTTTGCGTCATTCCACGCATAACTTCACCTGAGAGATTATACAGATAAAACTCGTCACTCCATTCTATGACCATCTCGATAAGGCGACCGTACATACCTTCAGTGATGGGTTCAGAAATACTTATAACATCAACATTACATTTCTTTCTGAGGACTGATTTATAATAAGTGCTTTCATCAATGTTTCTGGCAAAACGAGAGAACTTCCAGAGCAGGATTGCATCGTAAGGATGTGACTTTTCTTTGCAGGTCGCAATCATTTCCTGAAAAGCCGGGCGTTTATCTGCTTTCTTGCCGGAAATACCCTTGTCTTCCTGATAAATTCGTGTAAGCAGCATATTGTGCTGTTCGGCATAATCCTTAATGAGTCTTATCTGACTCTCCGGAGAAAGTTCTTCCTGTTTATCTGTAGAAACTCGAATGTATGCACAGACTTCTTTTAATTTTTCACTCATTATTATCTTCCTCCTTGAAATCGGGTATAAAAAATAAGCCACTATACAAAAAAGATGGCTTATGTTAATATGAATATGCGTTATCTTTATATTTTAGCCATATTCTTTCGTGGGTAAAGTGTAAGGTCTTGACCGCCCATAAA
>ENA-OPXB01001626-OPXB01001626.1-human-gut-metagenome-genome-assembly--contig:-NODE-1626-length-11080-cov-2.296145_pt1 | contig 11080 bp, 6 predicted proteins | sample MGYA00241516_ERZ502024 | MGnify/ENA primary metagenome ERZ502024 (study PRJEB25962, sample SAMEA2041926) | human gut metagenome | biome: human gut; feature: human-associated habitat; material: faeces...
GGCATCATCAAGTCATGGGGCATCATCAAGAGTGCCGTAGGGCTGGCTGCCAAGGAAATGGGCGGCAAGGCTGATGCGGAAACCAACGTGAAGCGTACACAACGCGACCTTTCCATGAAGATTATCGCTATCGGTTCTATCGTGACGCTGATACTGGTTACGCTGTTCTTCTACTTCGATGTGATGCAGGGCAACCTGATGCACACGGTAGTGGCTATCCTGCTCGTTGCGGGCATCTCGTTCCTCTTCACCACCGTAGCAGCCAATGCCATTGCCATTGTGGGAACCAACCCGGTATCGGGCATGACGCTGATGACGCTTATCCTTGCATCGGTAGTAATGGTGGCGGTAGGCCTGAAAGGTCCCGGCGGAATGGTGGCAGCGCTGGTTATGGGCGGTGTGGTTTGTACGGCACTGTCCATGGCGGGCGGTTTCATCACCGACCTTAAGATTGGCTACTGGCTGGGAAGCACTCCCGTGAAACAGGAGACGTGGAAGTTCCTCGGAACAATCGTTTCGGCAGCTACCGTAGGCGGTGTGATGATTATCCTGAACAAGACATACGGATTTACCAGCGGACAACTGGCTGCTCCGCAGGCCAACGCAATGGCGGCGGTTATCGAACCGCTGATGAACGGTGTAGGTGCACCGTGGCTGCTTTACGGCATCGGTGCGGTGCTGGCTATCGTGCTAAATGCCTGCAAGATTCCTGCACTGGCTTTTGCACTGGGCATGTTCATCCCGTTGGAGCTGAACGTTCCGCTGGTAGTGGGCGGTGCCGTAAACTGGTACGTAACCAGCCGCAGCAAGGATGCAACCCTCAATGCCGAACGTGGCGAGAAAGGTACGCTGCTGGCGTCCGGCTTCATTGCCGGCGGTGCGCTGATGGGTGTGGTAAGCGCGGCAATGCGCTTCGGCGGTGTCAATATGGTGAACGACGCATGGCTCAGCAATACATGGTCTGAAGTGCTGGCGCTGGGCGCTTATGCCATCCTGATATTCTACCTCGTAAAGGCTTCGATGAAAACGAAATAAGCTGCGGGGACACTGAAACAAATTCAGATAATACAAAACAATATTCACCATGAGAAAGATTCTATTTCTATCCCTTCTGTTTGCCGCAACGATGTTGTCCGCACAGAGTCCCGTCGAACTGCCGTTATGGCCCGACGGAGCTCCCAATACAAACGGACTGACCGGTGAACAGGAAGATTTGAAAGGCGGCCGCGTTGCCAACGTGACCCATCCTTCCATAACCGTTTACCGTCCGGCAAAGCCCAACGGTATGGCCGTCATTATGTGCCCCGGCGGCGGATACGCCCGTCTTGCCATGAACCACGAAGGGCACGACATGGCGGCCTGGTTCACGACGCAAGGCATCACGTATGCGGTACTGAAGTACCGCATGCCGAACGGGCACAACGAGATTCCCCTGTCGGATGCCGAGCAAGCCATCCGCCTGGTACGCAAACATGCCGGGGAATGGGGTGTCAACCCCGGCCGTATCGGTATCATGGGAGCATCCGCAGGCGGACATCTGGCAGCTTCCCTTGCCACGTTATACGGCAGCGACGCTACCCGTCCCGACTTCCAGATACTGTTCTACCCCGTCATCTCCATGCTGAAAGGCGTGACCCACAGCGGTTCCCGTCAAAACCTTATCGGAGAGACTCCTTCGGCCGAACTGGAACAGAAATACTCGCTCGAAAGGCAGGTATCTCCCAAAACGCCGCAAGCCTTCATCATGCTGTCGGCAGATGATGCAACCGTACTGCCCATCAACGGCATCGGTTATTTCCTTGCCCTGCGCGAACAGAAAGTACCTGCCACACTGCACGTCTATCCCACCGGCGGTCACGGATGGGGCTTCCGCGACAGCTTCACCTACAAGCGCCAATGGACCGGCGAGCTGGAAAAATGGCTGAGAGAAGGACTGACCTTCCCGGAGAAGTAACGCTTCTGTAACAGCCGTTTACGCCAATCATCATTAACCTGTTCAACCCTTAAAACTTATTTACCATGAAAATACACGGACTATTGCTTGCCGCTGCCTTTCTTCCTGTCGCCCTTGCGGCGCAGGAAGACCGGTATGCGCAAATTACCAATCCCAAACTCACAAGTATCAACAAAGAGCCGCCCCGCAGCACCTTCACCTCTTACACGAATGAGGCGGATGCCGTTGTCAACGACCGCAAGAACGGAACATTCCGCATCTCCCTCAACGGCAAGTGGAAATTCAACTATGTGGAGAACTTCGCCGATCGCCCTACCGACTTTATGGATATCCATGCAGACGTAAGCAAATGGCCGGACATCAACGTTCCCGGCAATTGGGAGCTGCAAGGTTTCGGCACGCCTGTCTACGTCAACCAGTCGTATGAGTTCTGCTCTCCCGGCTATGCCCCCTATTGGGACAAGCCCAACCCGCCCTACGTTCCCAAAGAGTGGAATCCTACGCGAACCTACCGCCGTACCTTCACCCTGCCTGCCGACTGGGACAACAAAGAAATTTTCCTGAGCGCCGACGGAGTGCGCGGAGCGGCATTCTACTACCTCAACGGCAAATTTGCAGGCATGAGTAAAGATTCCAAGACTCCCGCACGCTTCAACGTCACTTCCCTTGCCCGCAGAGGCGAGAACGTGATTGCCATACAGGTGCACCGCTTCTCCGACGGCAATTATCTGGAGTGCCAGGATTTCTGGCGCATCAGCGGCATCGAACGGGACATCTACATGTATGCCCAGCCGCAAATACACCTGACGGACTTCAAGGCGGAGACTCCCCTGGACGGAGATTACCGCAACGGAATCCTGAAGCTGAAAGTGAAGTTTGCCAACGAAACCGGCAAAGAGGCCCCGTTCCTCGTAAGCTATCGTTTGCTGGACAGCAAAGACAAGCTGATTGCCCAATCCTCAACCCGTGTAAGCTACGGTCAGACGGAAGTGGAGTTTACCCCAAAGACAATCAAAGAACCGTTGCAGTGGACAGCCGAAACGCCTAACCTCTACACGCTCGTCATCAGTCTGAAACATACCAACGGTGACGTTATCGAGGCCACCGGTTGCAAAGTAGGGTTCCGCACCGTAGAGATAAAAGACAAGCAACTGATGGTAAACGGCAAACCTATCCTCGTAAAAGGCGTCAACTATCACGAGCATAATGAATACACCGGCCATTACGTTCCCGAAGAGCTTATGCTGAAAGATTTCGAACTTTGGAAGCAGTACAACATAAACACGATCCGTACCTGCCACTACCCGCAGCAGGAACGTTTCTATGAGCTGTGCGACCAATATGGCTTCTACGTCATAGACGAAGCCAATATCGAGAGCCACGGAATGGGCTATAATCTGAACGTAGGCGGCACGCTGGGTAATAACCCGCTATTTACAAAAGCGCATATAGACCGCACCATGAACATGTACGAGCGCGACAAGAACCATCCTTGCATCATCACCTGGTCGCTTGGCAACGAAGCGGGAAACGGCCTGAACTTCTACGTCACCTACAATACGCTGAAAGCATTGGACAGCCGTCCCGTGCAATACGAACGCGCCCTGCTGGAATGGAACACGGACATCTTCTGCCCCATGTACCACAGTCCCGCCCGTATCGAGAAATACGCACAGAACCCCGAAATGACCCGCCCGCTCATCCTCTGCGAATATGCCCATGCCATGGGCAACAGCCTCGGCAATTTCCAGGATTACTGGAACATCATCGAGAAATACCCCATCCTGCAAGGCGGCTGTATTTGGGACTGGGTAGACCAGGGACTTGCCACCAAGACCGCTGACGGCCGTAAATACTGGGCATACGGCGGCGACTACGGCGAGTACGGCACCCCGTCCGACGGTGACTTCTGTATCAACGGCATAGTATATCCCGACCGCAGCGTCAAGCCGCAGACCGAGGAAATGGGGAAGGTGTATCAGAACATCAAGTTCTTCGACTTCGACCCGGCAGCCTCTGTCGTAAAGATACGCAATGATTTCTCTTTCACCAATCTCGACAAATACGACTTCCATTACATCATCCGCCATCACGGCAAAGAGATTTACAAAGGCCGTATCAAAGATATCAAGGCCGAACCGGGACAAACCGTCACCAGTCCGTTCCTCAATGGCATTCCCGCCACCAACAGCTCGACCGGAGACGTACGCATAGAGTTCTATGCCGCTATCCGTACTCCCGAACCGTTCCTTCCGGCAGGTACGGTCATTGCCCGTGAACAGACCTATGCGCATACTTTCCATAAGGAAGATGCCCCGAAACAGGCATTCGCCGGTTCGGAAGAAGACGACCGGCAAGTCGTTTTCTCCGGTCCGCACTTCAAGGCAACCTTCGACAAGCAAAGCGGCCTGCTGGTATCTTACCGATACAAGAAGCAGGAGTACATTCATAACGGGCAAGGTCCCCGCCCCTTCTTCTGGCGCGCCCCTACCGACAATGACTACGGAGCCAAACTTCCCGTACGTTTGAAAGCATGGAAAGAGGCCAGCTATCAGGAGCCGAAAGCCGAAAGCTTCAACGTAGTGCGCGACAAAGATACTACGGCGGTAAAAGTGACCTACCGCTTCCCGCAGACCGATACCCGCTGGGATATAACGTATAAGGTATACGGCAACGGAGTTATCAAGGTAGACAACCATTTCGTTGCAGAGAACGCCCAAACACCGATGATACCGCGTGTGGGACTGCGTATGCAGCTACCCGCCCGCATCACCTCGCTGACCTACTACGGCCGGGGTCCGGAAGAGAATTACCGCGACCGCCGCACCTCACAGTTCATCGGCGAATACACATCGGGTATCCAAGATATGTACGAGCCTTATGTCCGTCCGCAAGAAAACAACCACCGCACGGACATCTATTGGTGCACCCTCACCAGCAAAGCAAAAGAAGGTCTGCTGTTTGTTGCCGACCGCACTTTCGAAATGAATGTATCCAACTATCCGCTGGAAAGCCTGGATAGCGGTGAGTCTATCGAGAACGGCTCTCCCCGTACCGAAAAGACCAATCACCGCCATCTCACCGACCCGCAGCCGGAACCGTCCGTAGACCTCTTCATAGACTACCGCATGATGGGCGTAGGCGGTGACGACAGTTGGGGAGCTTTGGCTCACGAACCTTATCTGATACGTCCCGGCAAGCAGAATGCCATCAGTTACGGTTTCGCGATTGTACCGTTCGACAAGGGAACGGATTTCAAGAGTTTGATATATAGATATTAAAGCTGTCCAGCTATGAAAACGTTATCCGGCATATCCCAGATTTTATTTAACAGGTTCTACTGTATATTCCGTACCTTGCCTTGCGTTTTCTGTACTTTGGCAATAGCATCGTCCGTTTCCGCACAGGAAACGGACAATGCCATGCTGAAATACGGTTTGAATTTCCTCAAGACTCCCTACGTGGCACATACGCTGGAAGTGAATGAAGAAGAAAAACTTGTAGTCAACTTCGACGAAGTGGATTGCACCACTTTTGTGGAGTATGTGCTTGCTCTGGCACTTTCTCCTGTCAAGAATGGCACAATAGACAATGCCGACTACGCACGCACCCTGCAAAGCATCCGCTATCGCGACGGCAAAATCGACGGTTACACTTCCCGCCTGCACTACATTGCCGATTGGGTGAACAACGGCGTCAGACATGGTTTCATGAAAGACATAACCGCCGCCAACAGCCCCGATACGGTAAGGCTGTCCCTCAACTTCATGTCTGCGCATTCCAAAGCATACAAACACCTGGAGTCTTCTCCCGAAAACATCAGCAAGATTGAAGAAATAGAAAAGTCGCTCTCCGGACAACTGTTCCATTATATCCCCAAAAACAAACTGCCCGATGAAGGATTCGGGTGGATAAAGGATGGCGATATCATAGCCATTACCACCAACATTCCCGGGCTGGATGTGGTCCATCTGGGACTTGCCTGCTATGAAAAGGGAGTATTGAAACTGCTCCATGCCTCCTCTACGCAGAAAATGGTAGTCGTCTCGCAAGAGCCATTGGCACAGATGCTGAAAAGGAATAAGAAGTTTACAGGAATCAGAGTGTTAAGAATAAAATAATACTCTCCCAATAACTGTTATCCTATCATTAAAAACTATATCTTTGCATAGTAAGGACTTTCCGTCCGACATCTGTCTTTCTTTCGTCCGACAGATGTCGGACGAAAATTACACACCTGTCGGACGAAAGAGAAACTGCTATCGGACGATTACTTCTTAGTAAGAAAAAAACAACTCATTGCAGGGATGGAAATTATTCATTGCAGTGGCAAAACAATTTATTCATGAGTGCATACTATGACCTTTACGAAACTCCCTCTCCTAACGGAAGCGAGGAAAAAAAATCTCTCCATGCCCGTATATGTCCTAAAGAAACTTATACCCAAAAAGAGTTTGTAGAACACGTTGCTATGTTTCAGCATCTGCCCAAAAACATTATAGGGGCGGCACTGGACGCTTGCATCGACGAACTGTGCGACCTGCTTGCCAACGGCAACATTGTAGAACTCGGAGAGTTGGGATTTTTCAGCACTTCATTGAAATGCACTCAGGATACCGATGATGAGAAAAAGAAAATCAGGTCCGAATCTGTCCGTTTTCAAAACGTACATTTGCGTATCAGCAACACATTCCGCAAGAAAATCAGACAAAGAATGAAACTGGAAAGGACACATTCTCCGACTAAGAAATCGAAGAAAACGGAAACAACAGAAGAAACAAGGAAAGAAAGGCTGATGCTGTTTCTGCAGGAAAATGTTTGTATCACCAAAAACGAATATATTCACCTGACCGGGCTGACAAGGCATGCAGCCATCGATGAACTGAACAAATTCATCCGGCAAGGTATCCTGCGGCGTCGGGGCATAAGCCGCTCCACAGTTTATATAAATAATATTCAGCATTAACAGAAGAATGGAAACTACGGAAATGGAACAATCCATGCAGTGGTTCGTCTTTTTCAAAGACCAGCTGCTGCTGAAGAAAGAGTACACAACAAACGGAGAGAACAAATACGGTATACCTCATGGAGTAACCCCTCCTGTAACACCCGCAGCGGGATGCAAAATACACGAGGTAACTCTGACCGGCGGAAAGAAAGTAAAGGCTTGCGCACTCGGACAGCCCGTACCCGAAACCGAAGAATGGGTAATGACAGGCTTGCGCGCTTCTTACGACTACCTGCCATTGGCAGATTATCAGGCAGCGGGAAAAGCATTCCAGATACTCTATTGGGACAGCCACAGCCGTTTCTGTCCCGTATGCGGCACTCCTATGGAACAGCAGACTCCTATCATGAAGAAATGCCCGGAGTGCGGCAATGAGATGTATCCTCCCGTTTCTACGGCTATCATCGTGCTGATACGGAAAGGCAAAGAAATATTGCTGGTACATGCACGCAACTTCCGCGGCACGTTCCACGGGTTAGTAGCCGGCTTAGAGCGGGAAGTTATGGAAGAAACGGGGCTAAGGGTGAAAAACATCACTTATTTCGGCAGTCAGCCCTGGCCTTATCCCAGCGGATTAATGGTAGGATTCATAGCCGACTATGAAAGCGGGGAAATCAAACTGCAAGCCGATGAACTCAGTTCCGGCGCATTCTATTCCAAAGACAACCTGCCGGAAATACCCCGGAAACTAAGCATTGCAAGAAAACTAATTGACTGGTGGCTGGAGAATAATTGAAAGGACGGATTAATAATTAAAGGAAAAGACAAAAAAACAGATTGCGGAAAACACGCACTCGCAAACGAACAACTACGAATGAAACGACTCTCATTCACATCAACCAATCGGCGTGCAACCGCAATCTGTAGTACTATCTGTTAACTGTAGGCTGCTGTTGCATATAAGAACAGCATTTAACGGGAATTGATTTGCCAACCGGTATAAAGAATATAAAAGAAACTTAATACATTCCGGCTTATCACCTGCCCGCACTGCAAAAACAAAAGGTGCAAGCAGCTTCCTGCCACTTGCACCTTTCCATATATGAAAATCAAACAGTCTTAGATACCGAGTGATTTGCGCACTGCCTCCACTTTCTTTTCAGCCTCGGCATTTGCGCTGGCATAACACTTAGGACATCCCATTTCGCCTTTCACCTCGATATAGAACTTAATCTTAGGTTCCGTACCCGAGGGACGAACGGAAATCTTCGTACCGTCTTCCGTAAAGTACTGAAGCACATTGGATGTTTCGGGCATATCCAAAGCGGTTACATTGCCTTTGGCATCGGTAGCCTTCAGCGTCTTGTAGTCCTTAGTCAAAGAAACGGCAGAGCCACCGATTTCTTTCGGCGGATTGGCGCGGAAGTTATCCATCATAGCCTTGATTTCATCGGCGCCGCTCTTACCCGGCTTCACTACGTTGACGGTAGTTTCTTTGGAGAAACCGTACTCTACGTAGATGTCCATCAGGATGTCATACAGCGTCTTGCCCTGGTCTTTGGCCCATGCACAGATTTCCGCCAACAATGAACAAGCGGAAACGGCATCTTTATCGCGAACGAAGTCTTCGGCAAGGAAGCCGTAGCTTTCTTCACCGCCGCCGATGTATTGCTGCTTGCCTTCGCGCAGACGGATTTCACGTGCAATCCATTTGAAACCGGTATAGCAGTCGAGCATCTCAATCTTGTTCTTATCGGCAACGGCCTTGATAAGTTCGGTAGTCACAATGGTCTTTACAATAAAGTCCGTAGGCTGCATCTTGCCGGTTGCGATACGGTTCTTGATAATATAGTACAGGAAGAGCAGGCAGGTCTGGTTACCGTTAATCAGCACCCATTCGCCCTTGTCGTCCTTGCAAGCCATACCTACGCGGTCGGCATCCGGGTCGCTTGCCATCACGATGTCGGCGTCTATCTTCTTGGCAAGTTCAATTGCCATGGAAAGCGCTTCCGCGTTTTCGGGATTCGGAGAAACCACTGTCGGGAAGTCACCGCTCTTCACCATCTGTTCGGGCACGCAGTGTACATTCTCAAAGCCCCATTCTTTCAGAGAAGCGGGAATGAGCGTTCTGCCCGCGCCGTGAAGCGGAGTATAAACGATGCTGAGGTCTTTCTGACGCTTGATTACTTCCGGGTCGATAGAAAGGGTATGAACCTTATCCAGATATACCTTGTCTACATCTTCACCGATAATCTGAATCAAATCTTTGTTGCCCTTGAACTTGATGTCCTCAACGGTTACCTTATTTACTTCATCAATAATGGCTGTGTCGTGCGGAGCAAGTACCTGTGCACCGTCATCCCAATAAGCCTTGTAGCCGTTGTATTCTTTCGGGTTGTGGCTTGCAGTCAGATTGATACCGCTTTGGCAACCGAGGTGGCGGATAGCGAAGGAAACTTCCGGAGTAGGACGCAAATCCTCGAAGAGATAAACCTTGATACCGTTTGCCGAGAAAATATCGGCAGAGATTTCGGCGAACTTGCGGCTGTTGTTACGGCAGTCGTGACCCACCACAACGGAGATTTGCCCCTTGTCCTTGAAGCATTTGTTCAGATAGTTTGCCAATCCCTGGGTAGCCGCACCTACCGTATAGATATTCATGCGGTTGCTGCCTGCACCCATGATGCCGCGCAGACCGCCCGTTCCGAATTCCAGGTCTTTATAAAAGCACTCTATCAGTTCGGTTTTATCTGGATTTTCCAACATTCGTTTCACTTCAGCCTGAGTTTCGGCATCGTATGCCGGGGTAAGCCACTTTTCGGCTTTCTCAGTCACCTGTTTAATCAACTCTTGATTTTCCATAAGACTTTTTTTATATTAAAGGTTAATACTTCATTTTCTGTTCTGTCACAAATGTAAAAGAATAAGTTTGAATATCCTAATCAATCGGGCATTTTATAGCGGTCGCCCGTTTGTTTTACATATTCTTCCAGAAATTCCTTCGGATAACCCGGACGTTCCACGCCGGCAGGCTGGCCTATGGCATTGCGTTCAAACTTTCCGTCTTTCATCTTGCGGACAACTCCGTCGTTGTATTTCACGATGATGAACTCGCCCAAACGTTTCCAGGTGTCGAAAGTACTCTGCGCCGTCATATTGGTATAGTTTGTCAGGAATGCTTTCGCTTTGGCAGGGTCTTTCTCCAAAAGTTTGGCGGCGGCAGACTCGATACCTTCCTGCGCATCGTTGAAAGTGTTTTCGAGTTCGGCCTGCGTGGCACGCACATCGCCGATCATAAGGTCGTAACGGGGATATACCATGTTGGCAACCCAGTTGAAAATCCAGAAAGAAGAGTTCCAGGAGAATGTGATGTAGTCCGCACCGTCTGCACGCGAATAGCATACGGGAACCTTATCCGTACAGCAGTATACGGGAGTGAACACGGTCATGTTGGCATCGTCCGTACCAAACCACAGTACGCCGCCTATGGCATCGGGCAAGGTGGAGCGCATCTGCGCCACGAACACGAAACCGCTCTGCTGGGTGGAAATGGGGCGTTCGTTGAAATATTCCTTGTCGCCTACCTTGAAGGAAAGGGGCGAAAGGCGGTAAGGGGTGTGATACGGTCCGGCGCCGAAATCTTTGCTGATGTCGAGAGGAGTACCTTCGTAATGGTCGCGCATGGCATTCTTTACGTCCTGTACGGAGATTTTACGGTCGGGCTTCACGAAAAGCGGCATCGGTGTATCGGTATCGCCTAATATATAAGGTAAGAACTCGTTGCCTCGGGCGGTAAACATATTGAAATAGCTCCATACGCGGGCTTCACAATAACGGCGAGCGCCAAAATCGAGCGGCGCATAGGCCTTAGCGAAGCTGAAGTCCTTGTTTACTCCATCGAAATAACCTTTCTCGCGGGCAAAGGAAATGACATCGGGAGAGTACATGCAGTTGTCCTTGTCGTTCATATCGAACTGGTGGATACGGCTTTGGTTGGCATGCGCGGAGATGCAATCATCGGGCACACGGACAGCCACCCACACAGCGCCACGCACACCGGGGCCCTTGCCTATCATCTCCATAATCCAGATTTCGTTGGGGTCGGCAATCGTGAAAGACTCGCCGCTGCTGTAATAACCGTATTCCTGTGTGACCATGGTACAACCATTAAGGTCAGA
>ENA-OPXB01001636-OPXB01001636.1-human-gut-metagenome-genome-assembly--contig:-NODE-1636-length-10998-cov-1.959792_pt1 | contig 10998 bp, 9 predicted proteins | sample MGYA00241516_ERZ502024 | MGnify/ENA primary metagenome ERZ502024 (study PRJEB25962, sample SAMEA2041926) | human gut metagenome | biome: human gut; feature: human-associated habitat; material: faeces...
TTGCCTTCATTCAGTTGACGTAGCCCGCTACGCCGCCCTCATTCAGGTAAAATCTTCCACAAATTGTAACGCACATCTTGCAGAAAGCATTTTTCAAACACGCTCTAGTAAAATACGTCATTTTTATTTTATATATAATAAAAAGTAAACATAATAAAGAAGTACTTATCACAAAATAAACATAATTTGTCAAAAATAGTGGAAATTAATTCCAAATATGTTATAATACTCTTGCAGCAGTTAACCGAGATATGAGAGGAGGCATTTATGGCACAAATTATTGCTTCAACAAAAGAAATATCTAATAAGAGAGAGTCACTGATAGTATTGAGTAATTCCTTAAAGAATAAGATTTCGCTTTTAGAAACTTTGGGGAACAGTCTTAATTCTATGTGGGAAGGCGCTGCAAAAGAGAAGTATGTAAAGCAACTTAAGACAGACATTTCAAAGATGCGGAACTTACTTAAGACAATTTTGGAATTTATATTGATACTAGAGAAGATTATTGCAATCTATAATAAAGCAGAGAAGAAGAATGAGGCGACAGCGGTAAGCTAGGAGGGGGATTTATGGCAGATTTAATTAATGTAACTCCAGAGAAGTTAAAGGCGACAGCAAGTTCTTTCCAACAGGCAGGAAAGGACGTTAAGAAAACTACTTCTGATATGCTTCAGTTAGTGAGGGGAATTAGTAGTTCCATCTGGAGTGGAGAGGCGAGTAGTATATATCTTGGTAAGTTTAATGGATTGGATGCCGATATCGCCAAGATGTGCAAGATGATAGAAGAAGAATCACAGCATTTGACAACAATTGCACAGGAATACCAGTTAGCAGAAGAACAGAATAAACAGGTTGCGGCAACATTAAAGAATAATGTAATTGCTTAGATTGTATAGACAGATGAATAGATTATGCTGTCAGTTATGATTTTTTGTCATGACAAAAGAGAAGGAGATTTAATTGGAAAGATATGTAATCAGTGTGTGGCGCTTATAGATAAAGAGTTTTTACGTAATTTTATCATAAGCGATGAAGAGTATCATCAGGTGAATATAGAGGGAATACAGCCGCCAGATTTACTTGTAGTAGAAATCACAGGTATAGAGGATTTATGCAGAGCGAAACGAATAAGGGGGATTTTCCCGAGAGGACGATTGCTAGTTGTAAGTACTAATCAGATTTCAGCAGAGTCCTATTTAATTCCGGAAGTTTCACCAGATATGCTTTTACTGAAACCATATGTATATGCGAAAGCTTGTAGGATTATATACCGAAGTCTTACATGGTGTTGTAAGGATAAGTGTAGAAAGAAAAAACAAGAAGATATATTAAAGATTCGGACAGGAGGGGAGATTTATTGTTTTCATTATGAAGAGATTCAGTATTTAGAAGCAAGAGATAAGAAGATTATCTTGCATGTAAATAAGTATGAGATTTCTTTTTATAGTTCCTTGCAAAAGTTGGAGAAGAGCCTGCCAGATTATTTTATTCGTTGCCATCGTAGTTATATTGTGAATTTTATGTTTATTCAAAAAGCAGATTTGATAAATGGTGAATTTTATTTGAATAAAAAGACAGTTATTCCAATTTCTCAGAAATATAAGGCCAAATTAGCAAAAATGTTGTAAAAATATAAGGATTCAAGGTTCGATTTAGGTTGACCGAGTTATACAACGGTGGTAGAATATACTCATGATATTTTTTTAACAAGAGCAGAAGTTGTTAGGAGGAGAAGCATGAGTTTCATTAAAGAATATGCACAGAAACTTGTTACAGCAGAAGAAGCGGTTAAGGTAGTAAAATCTCATGATTGGGTAGATTATGGTTGGACAACCGGTACTCCAGTTGCATTGGATGCAGCATTAGCAGCCAGAGCAGATGAATTAGAAGATGTTAAGATTCGTGGTGGTATCTTATTAAGAGAACCAGAGATTTTCAAGGTAAATAATGTAGCAGATCATTTTACATGGAATTCCTGGCATATGGGTGGTTTGGAGAGAAAGGCAATCAGTAAGGGATTTGCATACTATTCTCCATTAAAATATTCAGAACTTCCACGTTATTACAGAGAGAATATCAAGCATTTGAATGTTGCGATGTTCCAGGTTGCTCCAATGGATAAACATGGATTCTTTAACTTTGGACCAAATGCATCCCATATGATGGCAGTTTGTGAAGCTGCAGATGTAATTATCGTAGAGGTTAATGAGAATATGCCTCGCTGTCTGGGTGGATTTGAAGAAGGCATTCATGTTTCTCGCGTAGATTACATCGTAGAAGGCGAGAATCCAGCTATTGGTGAGTTAGGAGCTGGCGCACCACCAACAGAAGTAGACAAAGCCGTAGCACAGCTTATCGTAGAAGAGATTCCAGATGGAGCATGTTTACAGCTTGGTATCGGTGGAATGCCTAATACAGTAGGTTCCATGATTGCTGAATCTGATTTAAAGGACTTAGGTGTACATACAGAGATGTACGTTGATGCGTTTGTTGACATTGCAAAGGCAGGAAAGATTACAGGCTTAAAGAAGAATATCGACAGAGGACGTCAGGTATATGCATTCGGTGCAGGTACTAAGAAGATGTATGATTATCTGGATGATAACCCAGAATGTATGAGTGCACCAGTTGATTATACGAATAGCGCTAAGACAATAGCACAGATTGATAACTTTATTTCTATCAATAATGCAGTTGATATTGACTTATATGGTCAGGTTAATGCAGAGAGTGCAGGTATAAAACAGATTAGTGGTGCAGGTGGACAGCTTGATTTCGTTCAGGGTGCATACTTATCTAAGGGTGGTAAGAGTTTTATCTGTTGTTCTTCTACATTTACATCCAAAGATGGTGTAAAGCATACAAGAATCAGACCTACTTTAGCAGAAGGATCTACAGTAACAGATACTCGTCCTAATACACATTATGTGGTAACAGAATTTGGTAAGGTATGCCTTAAAGGTATGTCTACATGGGAAAGAGCAGAAGCATTAATTAATATTGCTCATCCAGATTTCAGAGATGAATTAATTAAAGAAGCAGAAAAGATGCATATTTGGAGAAGAAGTAACAAATAATAATCACAGCTTTGAATAAGATATCATATGTCGGGAAATTAGCTAAAAAGTAAAAATTTAAGGCAAGATATCAAGAAACCTCTCACACAAAAGATAAACAAACTGCAAGTTTGAGATGATTTTGTGTGGGAGGTTTTTTAATTTAATAAATATTTACAGCTAGAATGTTTTTCAAACACGCTCTAGAATATTTACAAGTAAATAATATTAAAAACAGTAGTGTAATAATTGTGGAAATATTTATTTAGAATCTAATATGTTTATAAAGTTTATTCTGAATGTAATATTACTTTAAAACAAGATTATCAATATTTCTTATGATAATCGTTGATTTACCAGTTACATCTGTTTGAACTTCAAAGTTAGCCAGTTTGTTATAAGTTTCCATTGGAATAGATATTTCAATTCCGCTATCAGTTACCATGACCTGCTTTTCTAATTTCTTTACAGTACTTTCATTGGTGACAGTAAAGTTATCATATTGTAAGTCGTACTGTTCCATTTTTTCATCAAATTCTGATTTCTTTTCTGGACTTTTTCCGAAAAGTTTATTACCTATTTCTTCTATATCGAAAGATTTGTTATCAACGTATTCTTTTTGAAGAGCACTTTTTGTATCCATCTTTGTTTTTAAATCGGCACCATCGTATTTATTAGAAATATTATTAATAACACGAGTAAGAATATTTAACTTCTTTTTTGGAGGAATACTGGTACGGCAGACAAGAAAGTTTTCCGATAAATAATAAGCTTTCTCACCATTTATCTCATACTTTTTCTCCAAAAGCTTTATGTGATAATCGGATAAATTAATAACTACGGCCTCAGGTATTCTTGAAGTTGCAGAAGGAAGCAGAGAATGTGTTTTGATGATGTCTGTATTAATAACAGGATTATCAGGAATCTCGGTGATTTCATGCGTATAGCTTTCCTTGTAATTCATTTTTAAAAGGGCAAGATAGATAATTCCTTCTGCCTGAAAGGTCACGAATAATAAATCGGCAGCGGGTATATCTAATCCTTCTCCCATGGCAACATAGAGTTTATTTGCAATGGCCTGACTGGTTTCAATGAAAGAAGTTTCATCTGATTCATCCCATGTTTCTAAGATGGAATAGATTGGAGAATATTCTGGGTCAAATTCACAGTTTTTGGTATCATCGCTGGAAACAATTTTATAAATATGGTTTCGAATAAAATCATGTAAATCTGGCCCTGGATCTAAGAGAGTATTAGAAAGAATACATTCTCCGCGATTGGTGTCTAAAATATGCAAAATAGCTTTTCTTATAACAATATCATCTTTTGCTATCATGAGGCAGCTCCTTTATTTTTTATTTGATTAAATAGTATACCACTTTAGGAGTAAAGAAGCTATGAGATTTTTAATTTTTATATACGGAAAAAGCAGGATGAAACGCACACAGCTTGTCAGCGGTAAGAGAGCAGAGTGTCATATATTATTACCTAAAGATGATTTCTCTTTGGAAAGGACAGTATTTTTACAGTTTAAAAATATATCTGGAGAATGGTTTATCAAGGAAACAGACTGTTGTCATTTGAAAACAGAAGAATTTTTTCAGATGGGAAAACGGAAAAGTGATGAAGGAATATTTTACAAGTTGTCAATAGGGAGAAAGAATGAACTATCGGTAGGTGGGAAGGATCTTTATATACAGCTTATACGATATAGGAATGACTGGAGCATATATAAGAAATATAAACTTAGAGATTGTCGGATAATAAAAGAGAAAAATATATTCATAATGATGGAGAAAGCCATTAATAGAAAAAATAGTATGGGTATTTCATATGAGTATGGCAAATGGTTCATAGAGAAATGTGGGAATATAGAAATATATATTAATGAAATTTTGTTAGAGAAAAAGCAGCAATTAGAGTTTGGTGATGTTATATGTATTGGAACTATATATTTGTTATTTTTTGAGAACTATATAGCAGTAGAAGCTGGTGAGAGAAATACAGTATCAGATTATTTGGAAGAAGTAATATTAGAAAATGAGATAAAGGGACAAGAGGATGTTAGGAAGAAGGAAAAAAGAGAGATAACTTTTCACAGGGCACCGAGAGTAATGGAAGAATTAAAAAAAGTATCATTAAAAGTTGATGCACCGCCCCAAGTGGATGTACAGGAGAAAAAATCTATATTTATGGATATAGGTACTATCATGAATCTGATGTTTCCAATGTTAGGAATGAACTTATTTTTAATTTATGGAATGAAATCAGAGCAGAATCAGGCAGGAATATATGTATATTCTGGACTGTTTATGGCAGTGATGTCAGCGGTATGTTCTATTTTATGGCTTATGATTTCGAGAAAGTATGAAAAAAGAGAACAGCAGAAGAAAGTTAATAAAGAGCGACTGGCTTATAGGAGATATTTGAATAAAAAAAGTGAATATATCAAAGTGCAGTATGAACGGGTATATAAGGTTTTACAAAGTAGATATTTACGGGCAGATACTTATTTAGATAGCCCATTATTAGATATGTATTTATGGAATCGAAATCTATATCATAAAGATTTTTTAATGTACAGAATTGGTATAGGTGACGTTGAGTTTCCTATGAAAATAGAATTTCCTGAGGAAGTGTTTGGCGATGAGGAAAATATTCTATGGCGGGAAGCAAAAAAGATAAAGGAACATTATGAGATTCTACATCAGATTCCTGTGTTACTCGACATGGGAAGGTATAGTCAGATTGGAATCATAACAAAAGATACGATAGCAGGAATGGAACTTGTAAGAAGTATTATTTTACAGATTGCGTTGTGTAATTGTTACACGGAAGTAAAGATAGGATGTATTTATAACAAAAATAAGGTTATTCAATCGCAGCAATGGGATTTTTGCAGGTGGCTTCCGCATATATGGGATGCCAATAGACAAAAGCGATTTATTGCAGGGAATGAGGTAGAAGCGAGGCGGTTATTCTATGATTTGTTGCAGATTTTTAAAGAAAGAGAAGAAGTATCTATATCCGGTAAGGCAGAAAAAATTTTGCCACATTATATTTTGTTTGTTGCAGAAGAACAATTTTTGGAAGGAGAAATGTTTTCTAAATATATCTTAGATAGAGGAAGAGAATATGGATTGACAGTTGTATGGCTGGACTCGATGAGAAAAAAATTGCCGAATACATGTAAAATGGTATTGGAAATAAATGGGGGATTTACTGGGCGGTATGAGATAGAAAGGCACAGTCAGAAGAAAGAGAAAATAAATTTTGATTATACGGAAAAAAATATTGCGGAGAAATTAATAAGGAGTATTTCAGGAATAAAAGTGATGGAAATTGAAGAAAAGGCTGGTATACCAGAAGTTGTTGATTTTTTAGGAATGTATGATGTGCACACGATAGAAGAATTACATATAAAACAGCGATGGGAAAAGAATAGAATTTTTGAAAGTGCAAAGGTTTTAATAGGTAAAAAAGCGGGAGATGAACCTTTTTATTTAGATATACATGAGCGATATCATGGACCGCATGGTTTATTGGCTGGAACGACAGGTTCAGGGAAAAGTGAAGTACTTCAGACATTTATTTTATCCATGGCAGTGAATTTTAGTCCGGAAGCGGTGTGCTTTTTGTTAATTGATTATAAAGGAGAGGGGATGTCAGCGCTATTTTCTGAATTACCACATATTTCAGGAAAAATATCGAATTTATCAGATGGGCAGGCATATAGAGCAATGGTATCAATAAAAAGTGAAAATAAACGAAGGCAAAGAATATTTAAAGAATGTAAGGTAAATAACATTAATGATTATACAAGGTTGTTTAATTCGGGAAGTGTAAACGAACCAATTCCTCATTTACTGATTATTATTGATGAGTTTGCCGAATTAAAAAAGGCGGAGCCGGAATTTATGCAGGAATTAATTAGTGTTGCTCAAGTAGGGAGGAGCTTAGGTGTTCATTTGCTGCTGGCAACTCAAAAACCAGGAGGTGTTGTTGACGATAAGATATGGAGTAATTCAAGATTCCGAATTTGTCTTAAAGTGCAGGAAAGGGAAGATAGCATGGATATGCTTCATAACATGGATGCCTGCCAGATTACACAAACAGGAAGAGGATACTTGCAGGTAGGGAATAATGAAGTATATGAGTTGTTCCAAGCAGGCTGGAGCGGGGCTTTATTTCAGCAAGAGGATACGGAAGTGGCAGCATGTCTGGTTCAAACAGATGGAACCATATATAAAAGAAGAAAGAATGCTGAGAAGAACAGAGAGAAAAAGATAACACAATTGCAGGCAATCAAACAGTATATTATACGTTTTGCAAAAGAAAAGGAATATCAAGAGGGAAGAAAATTATGGCTGGAGCCATTGTCGAAGTATATATATTTAGATGAGATTCACAAAGAAATGAATAAAAAGTTAAAAGAGAAAAGGCAAAGAGTTGACATGAATAAGAACTTGGAAGTATGTGTCGGTATTTTTGATGATCCCGAAAATCAGGAACAGTCTATATTTTCCTTAAATCTTATGGAAAGCGGACACATAGCTATCTGTGGCAGAAGTGCTTCTGGTAAAAGTACCTTTTTTCAAACATTTCTATTTTCATTATTAAAAGAGAGTACAGCAGAAGAAGTATGTTTATATCTGTTGGATTTCAATGGAAGTGGTATGGACATATATGATTTAATGCCCCAGGTAAAACAGGTTATAAAAGAGGAAGAAGAGGATAAAGTAGAAGAATTATTTGAAAATATAAAAAAAGAAATGAAAAAAAGAAAAAAGAAATTTTCAGGAGGTAATTTTAAGCAATATAAAAATAAGAGCAATGAAGATAAAAGAGATGTTGGAAAAGAAGATAACGTTTCACTAAATCAAATAGAAAATGAGAAAGAAGAGTTTCCGCTGATTTTAATTATAGTGGACGGGTTTGTTGAATTCTGTGAGGAAACATATCAGAGATATGATGATAGTCTGTATTTGATATTACGAGAGGGGGAAAAGTTAGGAATAAAAGTAATGATTTCGATAGAATCATTTTCTGGAATGTATATTTCTATGAGAATAGCAGAGCTTTTTAAAACAAAAATCTGTTTATATATGAAGGATAAGTATGCCTATACAGAAGTTTTTGATGTAATACAAATTTCTGTATTTCCTAAGGCGGAGATTCCGGGACGTGGCATTGCTTATTATGGAGAGAGAATTTTAGAATTTCAAACAGCATTGGCCTTGAATGTACATAATGATTATGAACGCCGGGAAAAGATAAAAGAAGTACTGAATAGGGGAGTTGCCGATGGTATATGTTGATGTTTTTGTTGCAGGTGTAGGAAAGTGGTATGAGTTTAAATGTGAAGAAACGGCATTGATAAGAGATATCATAAAAGAAATATATGATGTAATACGGGATAAGGAAAGCATTATTTGTGAGAAACAGATAGATCTGGAACTCTATCTGGCATGTATAGAAAACAAACGAATATTACCTCTTGATTTTAAATTAGAGGAAAGCGGAGTAGAGAATGGAAATAGATTAATACTTTTTTGACGGATGTGATGGGGAGATGTTAAAGGCAGGTTTTGTGCTAGATGGAAAGTATAGAATTCTATCGGTAATCGGACAAGGGGGAATGAGTACAGTATATTTGGCAGTACACGAAAGACTAAAGCAAAAATGGGCGGTTAAAGAAATAAGTATGGAATATTGCGAGAATTACGAAATGATAAGCAGGAAGCTAATAGTAGAGGCGGATATTTTAAAAAGATTGGATCATCCAGGACTTCCAAAGATTGTTGACATTATAGAGAAAAAAGATGCTATTTGGATGGTAATGGAGTTTATTGAGGGAAAAACATTAAAAGAGATTTTAAATGAAAGAGGGCGGATTGAAGAAAAAGAGATTTTAATATGGGGCAAACAGTTATGTGAAGTTCTTTCTTATCTTCATTCGAAAAAGCCATCAATTATTTATCGAGATTTAAAACCAGAGAATATTATATTAAAAAAAACGGGAAGATTAGTTCTTATAGATTTTGGGACGGCCCGAGAATATTGTTATAAGAATACGGCTTGTGATGCAATGTATCTTGGAACGAAAGGCTATGCAGCACCAGAACAATATGGAGGTATGGGGCAGACAGATGCGAGGACGGATATTTATTGCCTGGGAGTCACGCTTTATAGCTTATTAACGGGATATAACCCGGAAAAGCCGCCCTATAAGATATATCCGGAGAAATATTGGGGAGAACATATATCTTTAGAAATGAAAAGCCTTCTTTTAAAATGTATACAATCAGAGCCTGAAAAACGGTATCAGAATTGCAGAGAACTTGCCTACGCTTTATCGCAAATAGATTATAAAAAGCAGAAAGAAAAGGAGAACGAGAGAAGGAAAATAATAAAGTTTTTGATTTTTATGATGGTAGGACAGTTATCTTTGATGTTTTGTATAGGGTGTAAAAAGGTATCATTTTGTTATAAGGAAGAAGCAGTTGTAAGATACATAAACGCAGCAGAAAAAAGTGAGGATAAAAAGGAAGCCAGTCAATATTATAAGCTGGCATTAGAACTTATACCAGAGGAAAAACTAATTTATCAGAGTATGGTAAAGTATTTTATTCGTCTAAATCATTTTCAAATAGAGGATGCAGTAATATTACTTGATCTTATAAATTCTGTCTGTGAAGAAGGGGCGGTAATAGAGGTCTTTCAAAAACACAATGCGTTGGGATATGCAGAATTTAGTTATGCTTTAGGCTTGGGATATTTCTATGATATGGGAAATATAACGGGAAAAGGAGCATCAGAAAAATGGTTTTGTGAGGCTATTGATACGATGACTTCGCAAGATGAGAATGAAGCGTTTGGCAAGCAAAAGAGAAAAAGAGCAGGTTTATATGCAAAGATAGCTAATTATTATAATACATTTTTGCTTAATGGAACAGATCAAAGTGGAGAAAGAGGAACAGGAGATTTTATGGACTTTTATAAAACGCTCCATTCTCTAAATCAATTTGAAGTGACACAAAAAAGTACAAAATCAGACCTTGCAGCAGCATATTTAATTTCACGGGAGATTACCATAGAAATTATGAATTATGCAGAGCAGTTCTTAAAGGATAGTTCAATAAATAAAAAAATGTTAAATAAAGAATTAGAAAAAATAGAAGAGAGAACAAAGTATTTTATAAAGGAGAAAAAACAAATGGAAGAACTATATCAATTTATGAATGAGGCAAAGCAGAAGATAGAGATAGCAGATAGTTTTAAAGACAAGGAGGATGTGAGGGATGCAGGAGGAACTTAATACACGACTATTACAAAAGATAAGCTATCTGGAAAAAGGTGCGGTGTTAGGGATGATAGTATGCAGTTGCTTTTTTCTGGCGGCAATATTGTATTTTGTAAAAGCGAATGTATATGTAATACTAATAAGTGGTTTGAAAAAGAAAGTAGCTCATGTGAGAAATAAAATAAAGAGAAAAAGAGTGAGACGAATAGGAGACAAGGGGAAAAATGAGATAACGAATAAAGCTTATTTTAAATTAATTGTATTAGCTTTTGTGGGAGTTGGAAGCATCTATACATATAGAACATACTACGTAGAAGCAGCTGTAATCACACAATTGGCAATTGATGAAGATACAGAAGTTATGGATAATACTGCTGGTGACATAGGGGAAAAAAGTCCAAAACTATATTTAGAGTCAAAAGGATGGATTGGGGGAACGGGAGAATTTGCACAATATCTTTTTAGTAAGGATAATAGGACATTTACCATAGGTGTGGAGGATTCAATAAAATTCGTATCGCCCATAAAGATTACTCCTTTTCTGTGTCCATTTTCTGAGTGGGGTGGCACTTTGCGGTCAGCGCAGTAAAGGCGCGGACTTATTAGACAACTACTAATGTAGTTTCATTATAGTAAACT
>ENA-OPXB01001644-OPXB01001644.1-human-gut-metagenome-genome-assembly--contig:-NODE-1644-length-10952-cov-1.883454_pt1 | contig 10952 bp, 9 predicted proteins | sample MGYA00241516_ERZ502024 | MGnify/ENA primary metagenome ERZ502024 (study PRJEB25962, sample SAMEA2041926) | human gut metagenome | biome: human gut; feature: human-associated habitat; material: faeces...
GCTGCGCTTTTCAAGAACCACGACTTTGGCTCCGGCACGAGCGGCTGTGACAGCGGCAGTTAAACCCGCAAAACCGCCTCCGACGATCACAACATCGGTCGACACGTCGGCTTCCGGTTCGTGAGTCATATCTGCAGGCGCGGCCAACGCAACGTTCGGCAAGGTCCCAAACGCCAAGGTCGACTGTAAAAGCTGCCTCCTTTTCATGGTGTGTCTCCTGTTGCAGGCAAGAATCCTCTGCTAGTCCGTTAAGCTCGAAGTTGCGCGAGCCACACGAAATTCAAATGTCTCCCAGGTTGCGCAGTTCCCTTTTTTCAGGGGATCGGCTTGTAAAAGCAAATTCAGCGAGTCAATCGATTCGCTTTGAGCAATCAGCATTCCTCCCTCACCATGAACGTAGGCGCCGAAAAGAATAAAGTCACCGTTTTCAAAATGACGGTTCAGATATTCCAGATGTGCCGGCAGATACGGTTTTGCCGCCTCACGGTCGGTAATACGCACGTCGACCAGAAATTTCATCGCAATCTCCCCAATCTAGTTTTCAGCGCTGGCTTTAATTTCATCGAGAAGCCGTGAGGCATGTTCTTCGGCTTGCTTGAGGATTCGTTTGCGGTCAGCTTCAGTGTGAATGCCGGGAATAAAAATCATGCCGTTTGACCACACGGGAGCCAATGTCTTCATGCCGCACAAGTAGGCAGTCTGCAAAAGCGGCGGAAGGAATGCCTCCACCGGCCAGTTCATTGCACGTCCCTTTGCATACTCCTGAGCCGACGCACCGGTCGTAAACGACAAAAGAAGCTTTTTTCCGTGTAAAGCTGTTCCTCCGGTGCCGTGGGCAAAACCGCGCGTCAGCACATCATCGATCCATTTCTTGAGAATCGCCGGAACCGAGTACCAATAAAACGGAAAATGCCACACGATCACATCGGCCCGCCGTAAAGCCTCTTGTTCCGTAGTCACATCGAAACCGTTGGGACCGCACAACTGCGCCAACGTTCTGATTTGCATCTCGCAACGAGATGATTCAAGCGCATTGAGCACGGCTTTGCCGGCAACGGAGGCTTCCGGATTCGGATGGCCGTTGATGAAGAGAATTTTTTGCATGATTTCTCCATTCTTTCTAAATATCAGACCGGACGTATTGAACTGTCTTTTACATTTTTCAATCATCGGCGATATTTTTCATGGTTCATCATGTCAAATCTTTGCTTTTTTCTATCAATTTCAGACGAGATGAATTTCCTGCTTTCCTATAATGGGATGTCTTCAGTCTCAGTTCTTCGCAAGAGACCCTTATGTTCGACGCTTTGCTCGAGTCCGCAGCTCAAATCATTGACCGACATGCACCGCATCACGGCGTGTTTCCCACATTGGTACCCGGACTGACGCTCTATCGCATTGAATCCAATGCATTTATCGAACGCACGGCCGGTGAAATCATGGCGACCTTTATTGTGCGCGGTCGCAAAACCACGGCGATCGGCGGGAAGATGCTGGAGTACGGTGCCGGAGAAAGTCTGGTGTGCGGCATTGCTTCGCCGAGTGAATTTCACACTCTCGATGCTTCGAGAGAAAATCCCTTTCTTGCGCTTTCCGTGTCGCTCGATGCGTCGATTTTGATGGAATACGCCGATGCCTTGCACGATCGCCATCAATTCGGACAATTGTCAGAAATGCCCGGCGGTGTATTCGTCATTCGCCCGGACGAGGATTTGCGTGACGTGTTCCTGCGACTGCTGAAAATACTGGACCGTCCCAAACTGATTGCGGTGTGTGCGCCGTTGATACTAAGAGAACTGCATGCTTTGCTTCTGGATTCATCCTGCGGAGCAGAACTCAGAGCACTTGCGAGTGCCGGATCCGAAGGCCATGCCGTTTTAAAAACCGTCAGTTGGATCCGACGCAACTATGCGACAGATTGTTCGGTGGAAGAGCTGGCAAGGAAAACCAACATGTCAAATGCAACGTTCCACCGAAAATTTCGACAAGTCACCGGTTTTTCGCCCGTTCAGTTTCGCAAACGTGTCAGGCTGTTTGAAGCTCGCCGTCTATTGGTCGCTCGCGAAACAAACGTCACCTCGGCGGCCTTTGCCGTCGGCTACGTAAGCCTGGCTCAGTTCGTTCGGGACTATAAGGAACTTTTCGGCTTACCTCCGCTGCGTGACATCAAGCAGCTTCACAACGCCTCAGACGATTGAGCAGTTGACCGCAGATTAATAGGACAACAAGGTTTTCCGGACGCACCCGAACAATTTCCAAACCACTCTTTGTTCTGAGTAGTTTGCGGCGAATACCGGGCAAGTCCTTCCTCAGTGGCGAGCCTTCATCAGCTCAGCAATCTGAACAATATCCGAGGGCAACGTTCTGCAGCAGCCCCCCAGACAAACGGCTCCCATAGCTTTCCATTTGGACACGAAGTCGGCCCAGCCCGGCCCCGAGACCGGATGATGCCAGGTCTTTGTCGTCGGATCATACGTTTCACCCGAATTGGGATAAACGATCATTGGCTTGTCTGTGACGGACGAAATGCGCTGCAATGCGTCAGCCACCATTTCACGCTTGACGCAGTTGACGCCGACGGCGTCAACCAACGGATGCTTGCCGCACACTTCGGCAACCTCTTCGATCGGCGTTCCGTCAGCGATATGACCGCTGTCCTTCAATGTAAAGGTTACCCAGGCTGTCATGTCGAGCTCTTCCATCATTGAGAGAATGACCTTGACCTCATCGAGCCTTGCCTGCGTCTCAACGGCGAGAAAATCCGCTTCGGCTTCTGCCAGAGCCTTCATGCGCAATTGGTGAAAGGCACGGTATTGACCGTCCGAAAGGTGATAGTCGCCCGTATATTCGGCACCGTTGGCAAGATAAGCACCATAAGGGCCGACGGCACCCGCGATCAAAAGAGTTTTCGGCTCTCGTTCCGGATGACGAATCAAAAAATCATCGCGAGCTTCACGAGCCAGCGTCACAGATTGAGCGATAAGGCCATATGCTTTCTGAGAGTCAATTCCGCGCTCTTTAAATCCAGCCTCGGTCGCTTGGTAGCTTGCGGTAATGGCAACGTTGGCTCCCGCTTCGAAATAATCAGCGTGCACCTGCCGAATCTTGTCCGGTTCTTCAATGAGTACGCGCGCACTCCAGAGCTTGTCGTTGAGGTCACAACCTGCCTTTTCAAGTGCTGTGGACATGGCGCCGTCAATCACGACGGAACCGCTCTGACGGATTAAATCGGCTAAAAGGTGCTGCGCCATTAGGTTTCCTCCCGGGTTGCGTTGTGGCAAAGAGCTTAACAAAAATACAGATCACCGGAAGCAGTATCTCAGTTGATACGACTGCGAAGAATTGTGTTGTGCCGATGCTTTGGCGCTGATTGCTTTCAATCGGCTGATTTGATGCAAATCGCAATACCTACACGGGAGTTTGCTCGGTGGTTGGCTCCTTCAACACAAATCACCTTAAAATTCTAAGTTTATTACCGCAATTTCGCGGTATGGATGAACACCGGATTCCTGAAACCAGCAATGCAGAAGAGAACCTTTTTATCCGTCGTGACGGCCGCAGCTGCGCTGTCTGTTGTTCCTGCTTGGGCAAATCAACATCCTAAACACACGCTGATTGTCGGCATGGACGCGACTTATCCGCCTTTTGGTTCTCAGGATTCCGAGACGCGCCTGTATGTGGGCTACGACGTTGACATCATTCGTGCGATCGGCAGGGCCGAAGGCTTTGATGTAGAAGTGAGGAACCTCGCCTTTGACGGTCTGATACCTGCTTTGAAGACCGGCAACATCGACATTGCCATCAACGACATCACGATTACGCCCGAGCGTGCAAAAAGCGTCGATTTCTCCAACCGCTACTACATTGCCGGGTTAGGTATTGTTGTCAATGCCGACAACACCACGATTACCAAGGCCGAAGACCTCGAAGGCAAGCGTTTAGCTGTATCGATCGGTTCGACCGGCGAAGCCGCTGCCCGCAAGGTCAAAAACGCCGAGGTGCGAGTCTTCAACCAGCTCACCGAGTGCTACCTGGAACTTCGCAACCGCGGAGTGGACGCCGTGCTCAACGACATCCCGACCAACGACTACTATGTTGTTACCGCCGGCCGCGGCAAGGTGAAAGCGTTGCCGGTGGCTCTGACCCGTGAAGACCTGGGCATTGCCGTCAAGAAGGGCAACAAGGAGCTTCTCAAGCGCATCAACCGCGGTCTAGCCACCATCAAGCAAAACGGTGAGTTTGCGAAAATCTTTGAGAAGTGGTTCGGCCGTCGGCCCGAAGTTGAGCTGCTCACTGACTGAGTCGCAACGGCACGAAAACAAACGATTGGGCGGTTAAGTTCGGCACTTGGTGCAACCTGACTTTGCGCATGCGGTCTTGTTGCACCCGTTGCAGCCGCCGCAACACCCCGTGTGCTTACCTTTGAAGATGCGCAGCACAGCCAAAGCAAATGCGACGGCGATTACAAAAAGGACAATCCAACTGGCGGCATTCACGGCACTCCTCCTTTTTAGCTTAGGCCGAGCAAGCTGCCGCCCGTATAGACCACAAAGGCCACAACCCAGGCTACCGCACATTGGAAAACGGCAACGCCCGTCGCCCAGAGACCTCCCAGCTCTCGCTTGATCGTCGCGATGGAAGCCACACAGGGCGTATAGAGCAGACAGAAGACCAACAAACTGATTGCAGTCAGGCCGTTTAATGCCGTCGTCAATGCTTCAGTAGAACCAAATGTCACCGAAAGGCTGCTCACGACGCTTTCCTTGGCCATAAACCCGCTAATCAAAGCGGTGCTGATGCGCCAATCACCGAACCCCAACGGTTCGAACAAAGGTGAGATCCAGCCCGAAACGACAGCCAACATGGAAAGCTGAGGATCTTCAACGGGATTGATGCGGAAATCAAATGACTGCAGGAACCAGATGACGATGGTTGCTACAAAAATGACGGTAAAGGCGCGCTGCAGAAAATCCTTGGCCTTGTCCCACAAAAGCAAAGCAACATTGCGTGCACCGGGCAGGCGATAGTTTGGAAGCTCCATGACAAACGGCATGGCTTCCCCTTTAAACATAGTTCGCCGCATGACTAGACCGAGTGCAATAGCCGTAATAATGCCGAGCAAGTACAGCCCGATCATTACCCACGCACCTTGGCCGGGGAAAAAGGCTGCCACAAAAAATGCGTAGATCGGAAGCTTTGCCGAGCAGCTCATAAAGGGTGTCAGCAGAATTGTCATTTTGCGGTCGCGTTCGGACGGCAACGTACGACTTGCCATCACGGCGGGCACCGTGCAGCCGAAACCGATCAACATCGGCACGATGCTGCGCCCCGACAGACCAATGCGTCTCAGAAAAACATCCATCACAAACGCGACGCGGGCCATGTAGCCGCTGTCTTCAAGGAAGGACAGGAAGAAAAAGAGGACGACAATGGTCGGTACAAAACTCACAACGCTGCCCACACCATTGAAGATGCCGTCGATGATGAGCGAATGAATTGACTCATTGACACTGAGGTTCGTAAGCAAGGCATCAACCTTGTCGGTTGCCAAACCGATGAGCCAGTCAAGGCCGTCGGTAAGCCACGCGCCGACAACATTGAACGTCATCCAGAACACCAAAGCCATGATGGCGACAAAGGCCGGAATGGCGGTGTATTTGCCGGTCAGAATGCGGTCGATTTCAAGGCTTCGCAGATGTTCTTTGCTGGTGTGAGGCTTAACGACGGTTTGCGCACAGACGTTGTCAATGAAACTGAAGCGCATGTCGGCGATGGCTGCGGCTCGATCCAGCCCTCGTTCGGCTTCAAGCTGCTTAAGGATGTGTTCGATCGTGCGCTTTTCATTAACGTCAAGATGAAGCTGTTCGGTTATGAGCGCATCGCCCTCGGCGATTTTGCTTGCGGCAAAACGAAGCGGAATGCCGGCTTGCTGAGCATGATCCTCAATGAGAAACATCAGGCTGTGCAGACAGCGATGTACCGCCCCGCCATGATCGTCAGTCGAACAGAAATCGTGGACTGCCGGCGTCTCGACAAAGCGAGCGGCATGCAGAGCGTGTTCAACGAGCTCTTCAATGCCCTCTCCTCGGCTCGCGGAGATCGGCACAACCGGAATTCCCAGCATCGCTTCCATTTCATTGACGCGAACGGAACCGCCGTTGGCAGCCACCTCATCCATCATGTTCAAGGCCAGAACCATGGGACGGCCGAGTTCCATGAGTTGCAGCGTGAGATACATGTTGCGCTCGATGTTGGTGGCGTCGACGATGTTGATGATGACGTTGGGGTCTTCGCGAAGGATAAACTCGCGCGAGACGATTTCTTCGTTGGTGTAAGGAGAAAGCGAGTAGATGCCGGGCAAATCGGTTACGAGCGCTTCTTCATGGCCGACAATTCGTCCGTCTTTTCGGTCAACCGTAACGCCGGGAAAATTACCGACGTGCTGGTTCGACCCGGTCAATTTGTTAAAAAGCGTTGTCTTGCCGCAGTTTTGATTGCCAACGAGCGCGATCCGAACGGTCTCGGCCGTCATCAGAGGTTGCTCACGCTTGATCACTTGATTTTTACCGGCTTCTGCGTAGCCGGGGTGATCCATTTCTATCGGCTTGGGGTGCGTTTGTTTTGCCGGCTCCCCTTTGCGGACATTCTTCACAAAAATCTCATTGGCTTCGGCTACGCGCAGAGTAAGTTCATAACTGCGGATTCGGACCTCAATGGGATCTCCCATCGGTGCTCGCTTGATCAGGGTTACCGTGGCCTGAGGGATCAGCCCCATGTCCAAAAAATGTTGGCGAAGCGCGCCTCTGCCACCGACCACTTCTACGGTAGCGGATTGGCCGACGTCAAGTTGATTGAGTGTGATAGTCATTCGTATTGATTCTCCGGGGAGTCGCCATTTTAGTTTGTGCTTTCGCGACTGTCGAAAAAAACGCCCGAGAGAATTTGCTGAGAAAAATTTTTACAGAAAAAAAGAAAATTGCTGGAACTAGTTCAAGCGGCGTATTGCGCGAACCTTAAAATCATATTAAAAATTCACCCGCAGAATTTCTCGTGCCTGACGAGAAGTTCATCAGAATTTACTAACGTAAAAAACACCCCGATAAAAAGGAGAATAAGATGAGCAAGTTCACGGTTTCCTGCGTTGTTGCAGCCGCTTCCATGATGATCTGCGCAGCCGCCCAGGCCGCTGGCGGCATGCCCTCCAAGATCCCGCATCCGATTGATGCCTACAAGATCACGGACGCCAACAACCCCTGCATCATGTGCCACGGCGATCAGTCCAAGATGGGCGCCGCCAAGGTGAAGGGCCAGCCGATGGCTATGCCGGCCGACCACTGGGTTAAGGGCGAAAAGAAGGCTGACGCCATGCACAACAACTGCACGATGTGCCACAAGAACTAATTTCTTGACGCACTCTGCATGAATAAAGGGCTGCTTGAAGAACCAGGCAGCCCTTTATCTTTTTGTAAGCGAGCTCAAACGCAAACGAGGTTTCTCAAGCCCGACCGTCCACGGCTACTTCGTGCCAAGCACGTAGAGCGCGTAGCGCACAAACATATTGCACGCCACGAGCAGTCCCTCTTCGTCAATGTCGAAGAATCCGTTGTGGTTGGGCCGATCGGTGCCCGGCTTGTCGCTGTGCGTACCGAAGTAAACGAACGTCCCCTTGCAATGCGGCAGATAGTCGGCGAAGTCTTCGGCCATCATGGACTTGGGATAGTCCGTGATGATGTTTTCGGCACCAACAATTTCCTGCGCTACGAGCTTGGCTTCCTTTGTCGCATCCGCGTCGTTTATCAAGGGGTTGGAATAGTTCTTGATGACGATGCTTGCGTTGGCGCCGAGCATCTCGGCTGTTTTTTCGACGATGTCCGTAAGCCGCCGATTTGTAGCTTCACGTACTTCGGGCAAAAATGTGCGTACCGTCCCTTCCAGTACGGCTTCTTCGGCAACGATGTTGTACTGCGTACCGGCCCAGGCCTTGCCGATTCCGACGACGGCAGACTCCATCGGATCGGTGCTGCGCGCAACGATGCTCTGCACGGCTACCACGATCTGGGAAGCCACGTAAAGAGCATCCACGCCTTTGTGCGGCATGGAGACGTGAGCTCCCTTGCCCTTCACGTCGATGCGGAAAAAGTCGCAGCTTGCGTTGAGAGGTCCGGCAACGATACCTACTTGGCCGACGTTGAGCGTGTTGGTGACATGCTGCCCGTAGATGCGATCTACCCCTTCGAGCAAACCTGCCGCGACGAATTGACGTGCCCCCTGCCCGATTTCCTCGGCCTGCTGGAAGAAAAAGCGCACTTCGCCCGCAAAGTCGTTTTCCATTGACTTCAGAATGCGTGCGGCAGCTAGCAACGTTGCCGTGTGGCCGTCGTGGCCGCAGGCGTGGCAAAAGCCCGGATTCTGAGAGGAGTAGTCGCAGTTTTTGAGGTCATCCATGCCGAGCGCGTCCATGTCGGCCCTTAGCGCTACGATTTTCGTTTTACCCTCAACCGTTTTTTTACCGACCACACGAGCATATACACCCGTTTCACCCACACGGGTGTGCTCGATGCCGACTTTGTCTAGTTCTTCCTCAATCCGAACCGAGGTCTTGAATTCCTTCAGACTCACTTCCGGATGCGCATGAAAATAACGACGCATGCCGACGATGTAGTCCTTCTGTTCCAGAACACAAGTATCGATAGCCATTTATGATGCCTTCTCTGCTTCAACGAAAAGCCGGCAGTCGGTCTCTAAGGCCATTGCTGCCGGCTGCGGCGGGCAGTCCGCCGATCAGTACGTGTATTTTTCGGAACCCGCCCACACAGGGGTAAAGGCGCCTTTGTAGACGTCAACGAGCGTCTTGGCGGTTTCCGGCGTGTGGTAGGCGTCAACCACCTTCTTGTAGACAGGGTTGTCCTTATCCTTGCTGCGGGCTACGATCACGTTGAAGAGCTGACCTACATTGGGGTTGGTCTTGGGATCAATGTCCTCGGCAAAGATCGAATCCTTCTTGGAGTCGAGCCCTGCCGTATAAGCGTTGCCACCGTTGATCAAAGCGGCTGACACGTCCGGCAGAATATTGAAGAGCACGCCGGATTCGGCTTCGCGAATCTGAATTTTGACGTTGTACTTCGTGATGTCGGTCTTGGTGGGAACATAGCCCTTGGCCGGATCGCAGACGATGAGCCCTGCGGCTTCAAGCACCTTCAGGGCGCGACCGCCGTTTGTGAGGTCGCTCGGGATGGCAAAGATGTCGCCGTCCTTGACGTCTTTCATGCTCTTTAGCTTGTTCTTGTTGTTAAAGACACGCAGCGGCGTGATGAGCGTGTCTCCGATCGCTTCAATCTTGTAACCGTTACGCTCGATGTCGTTTTTCAGATAGGCCTTATGCTGGAAAGCATTGAGATCAATTTCACCGTCTGCCAGCGCACGATTGGGCGTCGCATAGTCGGAGAACTTCACTAGCTTGACCTGAATCTTGTCTTTCTTGAGAAGGTTATTGACGGTGTCCCACTGTGCGTTGTAGTCGCCCACGACACCCACTTTGACCACGGTAAAGCCGTCGGCTGACGCTTCCTTTTTATCGTCGCCGCAGCCCGTAAGCGCAACCGCGACGATTCCGGCGGCCGCAAGTGCAGCCGTCACCTTGCCGAATCGAGATTGAAATCCTGCCATTTTTGTCTCCCTCTGATATTAGTGCGTCGATTTCTTGATGATGATGTTGCCGAAGAATTGAAACACGCTGATGATGAGCAAAATAATGATCACGGTAAGCCAGATCATGTCACGGTAACCCATCTGATAGCCGTAACGAATGGCAAAGTCGCCCAAACCACCCGCGCCGATCGCGCCCGCAATGGCCGTGATGCCCACAAGGCTCACAAAAGTGATCATCGTCACGCGGGTGATGCCGGGAATGCTTTCGCGCAGATACACCGAGAAGATAATTTCGCGCGGCGAAAAACCCATCGCCTGACTCGCCTCAATCAGACCATGATCAATGTCGGCGAGAACCGATTCGATCTGACGAGCAAAGAACGGAACGGTACCCGCAACAAGTGCGACAAACGAACCGGTCACGCCCGATCCCGTTCCCACCAGGAAGCGGCTCACGGGGATCAGCAATACGATCAGAATAATGAACGGAATCGAACGGATGATGTCGATGCCGCGATCAAAGATCGTAAAAAGCCAGCGATTTTCCAGAATGCCGCCGGGGCGGCACACGGTAAGAAGGACGCCCACGGCTACACCGAGCACCCAGGCAATACTGCCCGAGACGGCGAGCATGGTGAATGTCTGACCGATGCACTCGAGAAGCTCACCGCTCAAGCGCTCGAAATTGGGCATCAGGGCATTAATGAAGTCCATTTTTGAGCTCCTCTACGTAAACGCCGTTTTGCTTGAGATACTCTTCGGCTTGAATGACGGACTCTTTTTCGCCCGTGAGTACCACGCCAAGTTTGCCCAGCGCCGCCCCCTGAATGAAGTCGATGTTGCCGAAGACAATGTTGGCCCGTACCTTAAAACGCTCGTAAAGCGCAACAACAAGAGGTTCGCCCGCCGAACCTCCGGTGTAGGTCAGAAGCAGAATCTTGCCGCCGTTGGCCACCTCGGAATCCAACTGGCCGCTTTCGACGAGCCCCAGGAATTTTTTTACGTTGTTGGCCGTATTGATGAATTCCTTGGTGAGATCAGCCTTGGGGTGGGCAAAAATATCCGTGATGGACCCCTCCTCGACGATGCGGCCCGTTTTCATCACGGCGACGCGATCGCAGATTTCCTTGATCACAGACATCTGGTGCGTGATCACCACGATCGTGAGCTTGAGCTTTTGATTGACTTCTTTGAGAAGCTTCAGAATCGAATGTGTGGTTTGGGGATCGAGTGCGCTCGTAGCTTCGTCGCACAAAAGCACCTTCGGGTCATTGGCAAGCGCTCGGGCAATGGCAACACGCTGC
>ENA-OPXB01001648-OPXB01001648.1-human-gut-metagenome-genome-assembly--contig:-NODE-1648-length-10926-cov-5.033484_pt1 | contig 10926 bp, 7 predicted proteins | sample MGYA00241516_ERZ502024 | MGnify/ENA primary metagenome ERZ502024 (study PRJEB25962, sample SAMEA2041926) | human gut metagenome | biome: human gut; feature: human-associated habitat; material: faeces...
AGTTGGTAGAGCACCTGACTCTTAATCAGGGTGTCCAGGGTTCGAACCCCTGAAGGCGCACTAAGAACACTGTTTTTGCGGACAATGCGATTGCCGCGGGGACGGTGTTTTTTATGTTTTACGGGAAAGTGAAAAATAAAGGTGTCTGGGAAATAGATAGAAATGAAATATTTACGCCCTTGCGGAGAAAGTTCCACAAGGGCGTAAAAGTATTTTATGCTGCTGATAGCACTTGAAGAACACAGGGTCAAGCTGGTAAATATCTTCATGCAGAAGGGAAGACTGCTGCGCAAGATGCAGATAAACTCTCTTTATAATCAGTCATCACACTTTATACAAACCATCCTGATAACATTGAAATCCCTTCCTGTTGGAAAGAGTTGATGATATTGAATTTTTATAAGTCGGAAACATATAAGACATTGCAAAAAAAAGAAAAGGGTTTGTGAAAAGATTTTAACGCTTTTCGTATCAAAAGATGCACTATAGCTTCTGATTATGTTATACTCTATACTCACTGTATTGTCGAAAGAAGAGGAATAAGTCAAATATCTGGGTTCCGGTCTGGTCAAAGGAGGTCGTGGTATCGAATGAAAAAAATACTAAAAAGAACAGGCAAAGTATTTTGCCTTTTCCTGCTGATCGTGGTGCTGGTAAATGTACTTTCACCTCTTTTTTGCAGGAAACCGGACGAAAAATATGTGGAAAGTCTGAGAGAAACAGAATTTACATCAGAGACAGAAGGAACGGAAAGGATTTGCTGCATTGACGACAATGAAGAGGCACTTTTGTGGAGGCTTCGTATGATTGGCACTGCGAAGGAGAGCATTGTACTGTCTACCTTTGACTTACGCGCGGATGATAATGGCACTAAAATTCTTGCCGCATTGAATTGCGCTGCGGCAAGAGGTGTGAAGATTCAGTTATTGATCGATGGAATTTATCAGCAACTGTTTCTGGCTGGAAGCAGCGATTTCCAGGCTCTGGCATCATATGAGAATGTGGAAGTGGGAGTTTACAATCCGGTGACACCGGTCAATCTGTTTAAGGTGAATTATCGCATGCATGATAAATATCTGATCGTGGATGAGAAAATGTATCTGCTGGGCGGACGCAACAGTAATGATATCTTTCTGGGGGATCAGACAAAAGGCATTAATGAAGACAGAGATATCCTGGTGTATGATACATCAGAAGGACAGGGAGAGTCTCTGAACCAGCTTGAGGATTATTTCCATAAAATATGGAAGGAAAGCTGTGTGAGCATTAAAAAAGGCAAACAATCTTCCAGATATACGGATGCATACCGGCACATGGAAGAAATTTACATATCTCTGCTGAAAAGGTACAATGATATAGAAACCTACAGTGCATGGGAAAAGGATACGATAGAAGCAAACAAGATCACTCTGATCAATAATGGAATTGAGGCGGGACGAAAAACACCGCAGGTTCTCCAGACAATTCAGTATCTTACTGAAAATGCAGATCATGTAATAATACAGACTCCTTATGTGATCTGTAATGGTTACATGTATGATGTATTGCAGGGGATTTCAGATCATGCAAAGCTTCAGATCGTGCTGAATGCAGTGGAAAAAGGCTCTAATCCATGGGGCTGTACAGATTATCTTAATCAGAAAAAGAAAATTCTGGAAACAGGGGCAGATGTGTATGAACTGATGAATGATTATCCGGTTCATACAAAAGCTGTGCTGATAAATGACCGTCTGTCAGTAGTAGGTTCCTATAATCTGGATATGCGAAGTACTTATCTGGATACGGAACTGATGCTGGTAATTGACAGCGAAAAACTGAGTCAGCAGATTCACGAAACAGAATCAGATTATATGGAAAAAAGCAAAGAGGTACTTGCAAACGGTCAGGAAACCGAAGGCGCAAAGTACCAGGGGAAAGTGTTGAATCGGAAAAAGAAGTTATACTACGGCGTGCTCAGGATTATCATTCGTCCTCTTCGGCAGCTGCTTTAGAGTGTGTTTGGAAAATCATTCCCAAAATCTCCTGCAAATTGTGACGCACATCTTGCGTAAAGCATTTTTCAGACACGTTCTAGAAAATAATATCACAAGTATATGTCATATAAATGTTCAGTAGCTGAAAAAAGGCGTTGTCAATCAGACTGCGGAAGATTAAAATAGACATAAAAGCAGCTGTTACAACTGTTGTTGATGTAAAGGAGGAAAAGCTTTTATGGACTTAAAGAAATTTGTGCTGGAAGGTAATCCTGTATGCAGAAAGGAAGCTGTGATCGTGGGCGATCATTTCAGGATTACAATGCTGACAACTGCCCTGATCCGTTTTGAGTACAGCGAAGACGGAGGATTTGAGGACAGAGCAACACAGATGGTATGCAATCGTGATTTCCCGGTGCCGGAATTCAGGGTGAGCGATGGCGGTGAGGAATTACATATTTACACCAAAGATCTGGAAATCCACTATGACATGCAGAAATTTTCTCCAAGCGGTCTGATGATACGTGTTGCGGGTGGAAAAGCCAGCGAGCGCGTGTGGCATTATGGTGATGAACCAAAAGATCTGCTGGGAACAGCCAGAACCCTGGATGAAGCAGACGGTGAGATTCCGCTGAGTCATGGAATTATGTCCAGAAACGGTTTTTCAGTGCTGGATGATTCCCACACAATGGCTATGGGCGAAGATGGAATGGTAGAGCCACGTCAGGGAAACAGAGCAGACTTTTATTTCTTTGGATATGGTCACAGATATGTGGAATGTCTGCAGGATTTTTATAGATTATGTGGAAAAACACCTCTGCTTCCAAGATATACGTTCGGAAACTGGTGGAGCAGATATCACAAATATACAGAGACAGAGTACAAAGAACTGGTAGAGCGTTTTGAGAAAGAAGAAGTGCCATTTTCTATTGCAGTTGTAGATATGGACTGGCATCTGGTAGAGGATGTACCTCCTGTATATGGAAGCGGATGGACAGGATATACCTGGAATAAGAAGTTTTTCCCCAATCCGCCTGAATTTATGGACTGGCTGCACAAACATGGATATAAGATCACACTGAACGTACATCCGGCAGATGGAGTGCGTGCTTATGAAGAAGCCTATCCGAGAGTTGCAGAGAAGATGGGAATTGATCCTGCAAGTAAGGAACCGGTACTTTTTGATATGACAGATCCGAAATTCATTGAGACATATTTTGAGGAACTGCATCATCCGATGGAAGAAGAGGGAGTAGACTTCTGGTGGCTTGACTGGCAGCAGGGAACTGTAACCAAGGTTCCGGGACTGGATCCGCTCTGGATGCTGAACCACTATCACTATCTGGACAGCAAGTGGAAAGGAAAACGTGCGCTGACTTTCTCAAGATATGCAGGACCCGGAAGCCACAGATACCCGGTTGGTTTTTCCGGTGATACGATCATTACCTGGGAGAGTCTGAAATTCCAGCCATATTTCACAGCAAATGCTAGCAACATCGGTTTTGGATGGTGGAGTCATGATATCGGTGGACATATGTTTGGATACAGAGACGACGAGCTCACTGCAAGGTGGGTACAGCTTGGAGTCTTTTCACCAATGAATCGTCTGCACAGCACAGATAACCCGTTTAATGGAAAAGAACCGTGGAAATACAACCAGATTGTAGAAACAGTAATGAAGAATTTCCTGAAACTGCGTCATAAGCTGGTTCCGTATCTTTACACTATGAACCGTCGTGCAAGCAGAGCGGGACTGCCACTGGTACAGCCGATGTATTATCTGGAGCCGGAGCGCGAGGAAACCTATGAAGTACCGAACAACTATTATTTCGGTACAGAGATGATGGTATCTCCGATTACAGATAAGCTGGATCCGGTAACAGGACTGGCCAGTGCAAAGACATGGATCCCGCAGGGAATCTGGTATGATTTCTTTAACGGAAGAGCATATAAGGGCGGCAGAAAAGTGGATCTCTGGAGAGATATTTATGAGATGCCGGTACTTGTGCGTGAAGGCAGCATCATTCCGCTGAAGGACATGGAAGGATATGATAATTCCATTGAGAATCCTGAGAAACTGGAAGTACTTGTATATCCTGGAGAATCAGGAGAATTTGTACTCTGGGAAGACGGTGGGGACACACCGGAAGACCTGGATGAGAACTGGGTATCCACCAGAATGACGAAGACTGCAGATGAGAATGGAACAGTATTTATTGTAGAAGCTGCACAGGGAAATACAGCAGTGATCCCGCAGAAACGTTCCTGGAAGATCCGCTTCTGCAACATTCAGGACAAACCGCAGGAGGTTACTGTAAACGGACAGGTATATAAGGATGCAGAGTTCGCAGAGGATAAGAAGCTTCATGGAACAATAGTGATTCTCAAGGATGTGCCGGCAGATGCACAGGTGAAGGTTACTTTTGCGGCAGATGCAGCTGTTTATCAGAGAGATTATGCAGAAGAGGTCTATGAGATTCTGGAAAAAGCACAGATTACCTATGCACAGAAGACAGAGGTTTATAAAGTAGTGAAAGAGCTGGGCACAGAGGCAGTGCCAGTTCTGGTATCCATGAATTTGAATCCGTCATTGCTTGGGGTACTGATGGAGATTCTTACAATGGGAATTTAACCGAATCAAGCTAGTGTGCCAACAAGTTGATTTCTCGAACAATCTTGCGTCTAAATTTCTTATTTCCGCGTTGTCGTCGGTCGCCGTAGCCACCGCTACGCCTCCTTCCTCCGCCTTGAAATAAGAAAATTTATCCTGCAAGATTGTTTCAAGAATCAACTTGTCGGCACACTAGTTCTCTGCGGTAACACAAAAATCCCGCTCACAGTTGTGTCTTACTGTGAGCGGGATTTCACATTTTAAAAGAAGGAGTGCCGGATCTTGCGATCCGGCAAGTATGAAAAAGAAAAAGTTTTATTATAAATAAAGCGTTTGCTTTATTTGCTTATTAATATACAGGGAAAATGTGTGCAAAATGTGATGGACTGTTGAAGAAATTGTGATTAAATTCTAAAAAACTTATAAAAAAGAAAAAAAAGACCTGCAAAGGTCTGTAAAAAGAAGGAGGGCCGGACCTTGCGGCCCGGCATAAGTATGAAAAAGAAAAAAGTTAAAAATCTATGTGAAAAAGCATTTGCAACCTGTTTGTAAAGCATTTGCTTTATTTGCTTATTAATATACAGGGAATTTGTGAGTAAAATGTGATGGACTGTTGAAAAAAACGTGATTAAATTCTAAAAAACTTATAAACTGGCAGGAAGAAAACACAAGGTGGAAAACTGAAAATAAGCATTGTAAAAATCCGAACTGTAATTTATAATAAAATTCAATGGTAACGGTTCAATATCTTTACAGTTACAAATAATGAGAAACAAGGAGGAAAACATGAAAAGAGAAACAGTCGTCGTACTGGATTTCGGCGGTCAGTACAATCAGCTGGTTGCCAGACGTGTGAGAGAATGTAACGTATACTGCGAAATCTATTCATACAAGACCGATCTTGAGAAAATCAAGGCAATGAATCCTAAGGGAATCATCCTTACCGGTGGTCCGAACAGCTGCTATGAGGCAGATTCACCTACATGCAATAAAGAATTATTTGAGCTTGGTATTCCTGTTCTGGGACTTTGCTATGGCGCACAGCTTATGATGCATGTTCTGGGCGGAAAAGTTGAGAAAGCAGATGTGAGCGAATATGGAAAAACAGAGGTTCTGGTAGATAAGACAGATTCCAAAATCTTCAAAGACGTATCTGACAAAACAATCTGCTGGATGAGCCACACAGATTATATTTCTCAGGTTGCACCAGGATTTGAGATTGCTGCTCATACAGCAGACTGTCCGGTAGCAACTGCACAGAATGAGGAGAAGAAGCTGTATGCGATCCAGTTCCATCCGGAAGTGCTTCATACAGTAGATGGAAAGAAGATGCTTTCCAACTTCGTACTTGGTGTATGCGGATGTGCCGGAGACTGGAAAATGGATGCCTTTGTTGAGCACACTATCAGAGAAATCCGCGAGAAGGTCGGGGATGGAAAAGTTCTCCTTGCCCTGTCAGGTGGTGTTGACTCTTCCGTTGCAGCAGGACTTCTTTCCAGAGCAATCGGCAAGCAGCTTACCTGTGTATTTGTAGATCATGGTCTTCTTCGTAAAGATGAGGGAGATGAGGTTGAGGGTGTATTCGGACCAAACGGTCAGTTTGACCTGAACTTTATCCGCGTCAATGCACAGCAGAGATATTATGACAAGCTGGCAGGTGTTACAGAGCCTGAAGCAAAACGTAAGATCATCGGTGAAGAATTTATCCGTATTTTTGAAGAAGAGGCCAAGAAGATTGGTGCGGTAGATTTCCTGGCACAGGGAACTATTTATCCGGACGTTGTAGAGAGTGGTCTGGGCGGAGAGTCCGCAGTGATCAAATCTCACCACAATGTAGGCGGACTTCCGGATTTCGTTGATTTCAAGGAAATCATCGAACCGCTCCGCGACCTTTTCAAGGATGAGGTTCGTAAAGCAGGTCTGGAGCTTGGAATTCCGGAGAGACTGGTATTCCGTCAGCCATTCCCGGGACCGGGACTTGGAATCCGTATTATCGGTGAAGTTACCGCAGAGAAGGTTCGTATTGTACAGGATGCAGATTTCATTTATCGTGAAGAGGTAGACAATGCTGCAGCTGAGTATAAGAAAGAACATGGTGAAGATCCTTCATGGATGCCGAACCAGTACTTCGCAGCACTGACTAATATGCGAAGTGTAGGCGTTATGGGTGACTTCAGAACTTATGATTACGCTGTAGCGCTCCGCGCAGTGAAGACTATCGACTTCATGACAGCCGAATCTGCTGAGATTCCGTATGCAGTACTGAATAGGGTTATGAACCGCATTATTAACGAAGTTAAAGGCGTTAACCGCGTATTCTATGACCTGACCAGCAAGCCGCCAGGTACGATTGAGTTTGAATAACGGACAGAAAACCTCGGATGCCCATTTTACAAGGGTTTCCGAGGTTTCTTTATGTCTGTTGGCTCTACTTTGGCTCTATTTCTCTGATGGAGTATTATTTTCGGAGTAATATCGAAAGGCTTTTACAATATAGTCAGAAGCGCCGTCACCATATTTTTTATCGGTTATGTTTTTGACATAATCATTGGAATAGAAGTCAATCAGTATATTTATGAGAGGTTTATCAAGAGTCACAGAAGAACTCTGCTTTTTGATAAATTCCAGTATTTCATAAACGATTTTCTGTATTTTGGGAGAGGATACATCGTAGGTCAAATCGACTGTTAGTTTTCCGTACAGCAGATCTGATTGAGCGGCGATTTTTTCTGCCTCTTCATTCCATTCTTTATCCATAATTTCTGAAATGTGTTCCAGATTATATTTCATTTCTTCTGTATATTTTTCAATACTTCCAAAATGCTGAATGGCGAGTTTGGCTACGTTTTCCTCATCGTCTTTAATTCTTTGAATGAACATATTAAAATTGTCGATACTTCCCCAATGTTTAATAATTGTGTCTGTTTGATTAACCTTAAAATCTTCTAATGCGTGGATATACTCTGATAAATCAAATTCTTTGAAACTCATACATTCTTCTCCTTTCTCAAGTCGTTCAAGAAGCTGTATAAGTCTGTCTGTTCGATTACGCTTTAGAAGAAGCAGTTCCTTTTGCTTTTTAAAGGCGACAATCCGGTCAAAATCAGGATTTTGCATAATTTTGATAATGTCTTTTAACGGAAAATCTAGTTCCCGAAAAAAGAGGATTTGCTGTAGGTTTTGCAATGCGTGTTCATCGTATAGACGATAGCCTGCGGGAGTAAGTTCGCTGGGTTTTAATAACCCAATCTCATCATAGTATTGCAGAGTGCGTATGCTTACCCCTGTTAATTTTGCAACTTGACTTATGGTTTTCATTTTATCAGCTCCTTTAATGATAGAGAAGCAAGATGGAAAATGCCGGCATATATCTACTTTGCTTCACAAGAATAGCATACAGTATCACGTTACGTTGGAGTCAATAGGTTTTATAGACTATTGCGGAAATAATTTTACAGTAATTCCGTCAGTACCTTTTTTAACTACCATATTATCGTCTACGAGATGATTTTTAATATCTTCTATGTTCTGCTCAATTTCGCTAAGGGCTTCTGCATAATCATCTTTGGCGCTTAACTTCTCTTTAGAGTTTTCTAGATTTTCTTTTATTTGCTTCGCTTTCAGATAGGTGCAAAGTTTCTGATTGATTGCGGCATTCTGAAAAGATAATTTTATAGTAGAAGGGATAAATTCTCCGTTTTCATCTTTTTCTGCTTCAAATCTCATATCTACTTGCTCATCCAGTTTAAACAGTAAAGAAAGCACATCCGATACAGTTTCTATATCAAAGTCCATGAACAGGTTAATGCTAATGCCAAGGGCATTTGTGATTTTCAGTAATTGATCCGGCTTTGGATTACGAATACCATATTCATATTTCTTGATAGTAGCCGGATTTATGCCGGAAAGATTTCCCAACATTTCTTGTGATATTCCACGGATATTCCGATAATATTTGATTTTTTCTCCGACAGTCATAGCGTTTCTCCTTTTTGTGTTTTATGTGTATAGTGATAGTTTAGCACATTGGGACACATTTGTGTATAAAAATTTATGAAAAATACTTGACGAACACAAATGTGTACTATATAATACGAATTACAAGGAACACAAAAGTGTACTAAAATTAAAGCGGAAAGGAGAAATGAATATGGAGAATACGATGAAAATGTATATTACCGCAGATGAAGTTGCTGAATTACTCGGAGTATCCAGAGGGTATGCATATAAAGTTATTCGAGGATTGAATGATGAGTTGAAAGCAAAGGGATTTCGAGTGATTTCAGGGAAAGTGCCAAGAAAGTATTTTCAGGAAAAATTTTATGGAATGGTTGTTTAGAAGAAAGGGGATGAAGATATGCCGGCAACAAGAGACGGAAAATTATGGCGCAGTCAGTTTTATTACAAAGACTGGCAGGGAGTACGCCGAAAAAAGAACAAACGAGGTTTTAAGACAAAAGGAGAAGCGGATGAATGGGAAAGAAATTTTCTCCAGCAACAGCAGAAGAATTTGGATATCAGTTTTGAAAATTTCGTAGAAATTTATTTTGCAGATATGGAGAACCGCTTGCGGGAAAGCACGATTATCAATAAGCGATATGTGTTTGACTTAAAAGTAACTCCGTATTTCAAGCACAAGAAAATGTGTGAAATTCAAACTTCAGATATTAGAGCATGGCAAAATGAGTTGATTAAAAAGGGATATGCGCCAACTTATTTGAAAAGCATTAACAATCAGTTGGCAGCGCTTTTTAATTATGCTGTACGTTACTATGATTTGCGTGATAATCCCTGCAGAAAAGCAGGAAGTATCGGAAAGAGCAAGGCTGATGAAATGGATTTTTGGACAAAACAGGAGTTCAAAGAGTTCTTGCCATCTATGGATAGTAAGCCTGAAGCAAGAATGGCATTTCTGCTCTTATATTGGACTGGTATGAGAATTGGAGAATTACTTGCTTTAACTTATGAAGATATAGACTTAGAAAAACGTTGTATCACGATTAACAAGTCATATCAGCGTTTGAACGGTAAGGATATGATCACACCGCCGAAGACTCCGAAAAGCAATCGTCAAATATCTATTCCGCCATTTTTAGTGGAAGAATTAAAAGAATATTGCAGTATGTTGTATGGGATAACGGAAAATGAAAGAATGTTCCGATTTACAAAATCATTCATGGAACATGAAATGGTTCGGGGTATAAAAGCAACAGGTGTTAGACGTATCCGCCTGCATGATTTAAGACATTCTCATGCGTCATTGCTGGTTGAAATGGGATTTCAGCCATTGGCGATTGCAGAACGGTTGGGACATGAAAAGATTGAGACTACCTTAAACACCTATTCCCATTTGTATCCCAATAAACAAGCAGAACTGGCAGAGCAGTTGGAAATTGCCAACGGAGAGGAGTAGCTATGAGCGGAGTACACAAATACCCAACAATCAGCTTTCGTATTTCCCCAAGAGAAAGGGATGAAATAGAAGCAAAAATCAAAGCGAGCGGTATGCAGAAAAAAGATTATTTTGTACGTTCCTGCATCTATAACAAAGTGTGCGTAGTCGGGAAAAAGGAAGTGATATATCAACTGGTTGAGGAATTACAACTTATGCAGTACAACATTGCGGAAATCCTAAAGCAATTTGAAGAGCAGGAAATCCTGTTATCAGATGAAGGACTGGAGCAGATGAAAAATGACTGTCTGGATATGCTGAAAGCCATTATATGGATGTTGGACGGAGCAAAGTATCTTTGGCAGGGAACAGAAAAAAGTCCCGACAGCGGCAACTGTTAGGACTTATGAAAAATCGGATAACCTTTGTTATCAAGATATTTACAAAATCAGTATAACAGAGGTTCTCCGCAGAAACAACAGAATTTTTGAATGGAGGACTTTATGGAAGAACAGAAAATTAAATTGAAAATAATCAATATGGCTGATATTCAGTCACAGGAAATTGAATGGTTGTGGTATCCGTTTATCCCTTATGGGAAATTGACAATTATTCAAGGCGATCCGGGAGATGGAAAAACAACACTTGTATTGAATCTTGCAGCCAAATTATCAAAGGGTATCGGGCTTGATGAAGATATGCAGGTATCAGAGCCTATGAATATTATTTATCAGACCGCCGAAGATGGATTAGCAGATACAGTAAAGCCGAGACTTGAAGCGGCAGACGCTGATTGCGAGAAAATTATGGTCATTGACGAAAGTGAAAAATCACTTTCTATGGTAGATGAACGATTGGAACAGGCGATTATTCAAACCAATGCACGATTACTTATTTTAGACCCGATACAAGCCTATCTGGGCGGTGGAATGGATATGAACCGGGCAAAT
>ENA-OPXB01001651-OPXB01001651.1-human-gut-metagenome-genome-assembly--contig:-NODE-1651-length-10902-cov-1.769890_pt1 | contig 10902 bp, 8 predicted proteins | sample MGYA00241516_ERZ502024 | MGnify/ENA primary metagenome ERZ502024 (study PRJEB25962, sample SAMEA2041926) | human gut metagenome | biome: human gut; feature: human-associated habitat; material: faeces...
TAAACCTGACACTTTGTACCAAATATAAACCTTCGAGTTTACGATTTTCCGGAACAAGTGCAATGCCATTTTTCATAGCATCAATTGGTGAATTAATAGTAACTTTTTTACCCTCCAGATATATATCTCCTGTACTTTTTGGCATAAGCCCAAATATACTTTTCATTACTTCACTTCTTCCAGCTCCAACCAATCCGGCAAAGCCTAATATTTCACCTTTTCTAAGTTCAAAACTTACGTTTTCTGCCAGCTCACCATCTGAGATTCCTTCGCATCGCATAATAACTTCTTCATGTTCTTCAAAATCTCTTGTATAGTAATTAGTCAATTCTCTTCCAACCATCATTGCAATTAATGCATCTTTTGTAGTGTTTTTTACAACTTCAGTACCTACATATTCTCCATCTCGCATAACAGTTACTCTATCGCAAATTTCTTCCAATTCACTCATCTTATGAGAAATATATATAATACCTACTCCCTTGGAAGTAAGACTCCTCATTGTCTTAAACAAAAATGCTACCTCTTTATCTGAAATCGAAGAAGTTGGTTCATCCATAACTAAAATTTTTGAATTATAAGAAATTGCTTTTACAATTTCAACCATCTGCTGCTGTGCTATCGTTAATTCTTTAATTAACTGATTAGCTTGTATTCCCATTTGATAGTCATCTAACAATTTTTGCGCATCATGATTCATTTTCTTTTTATCAACAAATCCGGAACTCATCGGTTCTCGTCCCAAAAAAATGTTTTCAGCTACAGTCATATACGGAACCAAAACCAATTCTTGATGAATAATCGCTACTCCATTAGCCTGTGCAGCCTTTACACCATCTATATTTACTTTTTTACCGTTTATAATTATCTCGCCTTCATCTGCTGTATAAATTCCGCCTAACACTTTGATAAGCGTAGACTTTCCGGCTCCATTTTCACCTAGTAATGCATGAACTTCCCCCGTTCGAAGTTCGAAATTAATATCCTTTAATGCATATACACCTGGGAATTTTTTGTGTATATGTTTCATTTCTAGCAATGTTGTACCACTCAAAATATCACCCACTTATATCTTTCTTTTATGCAAAAAGGTGCTTTATCCAGTTCATTTGAATAAAGCACCTTTCATATTTTTGTTAATGACTATCGTTTACTGCCAACCATCTGTACCATAATCGTTAACATTATCTGCTGTAATCAGGAATGTTTCTACTGGATATTTGTCTTTCACTTTCTTGCCATCTAAGATTTTATACATAACCTCTACAGACTTATCAGCAATACCAACTGGAGACTGTGCTCCTGTTCCTTCCATTAAAGAATCACCTTTTGCAAGCTCTGATTTAACATCCGGTGAACCATCTACTCCGTAAATTTTGCAATCCTTAATTCCTGCTGCATTTGCTGCCGCTAATGCACCAAGCGCTGTAGGATCATTTCCACCAAAGATTGCAACTACATCTCCATGTGCCTGTAATAAATCTTCTGCAATTCCCATTGACGTTTCAAGATTCCCTTTTGCATCCTGCTGTGCAACAATGTTAAATCCTTTTCCTTTGATTGCATCTGTAAATCCTTTTGTACGATCTACAATTGAATTCATAGTCGGTGAATCAAGAACAATAATGTCTCCACCCTTCGGGCATTTCTTAACTAAATCTTCTCCACAAACTTTACCTGCATTGTAGTTATCAGATCCAACATAACTTGTTACATACGACATATCGGCAACTTCTGTATCAAAGTTAACGATTGGAATGTTTGCTCCTTTTAAAGCATCCAAAGCTGGAAGAATTCCTTCAGCTTCTGCTGGATTCAGGAACATTGCATCAATTCCCTGTGAAATCAAATCCTCTACCTGCTGTACCTGAAGACTTACATCATTTGCCGGATCTACAGATACAAGCTCGTCCCCATTTGCTTCGACTTTCTTTCTGATTTCATCTTCCAATGTTACAAAGAATGGGTTCGTTCCGTCCATACAAGTATACCCAAACTTGTGACCTCCCTTTTTGTTTGACGTCGATTCAGTTTTCGTCGAACTAGATTTCTTGTCCCCATCACCGTTGCTGCAACCCATTACCATTGCTGCAACTAATGAAACACTCAATAACACGCTCACTAATTTTCTTTTCATTGTAAAAAACCTCCTTGAATTTACATTATTCTTTTCATTTCTTTTCCTCCTTGCTTGTTATTTGTTGTCTTAATATTACTAATTTTCCTTTTCCTGTACACCTGTATTTTGTAACTAAAAAAGCATTACATTTCTCACAAAAAAATGTGACAAATGTAATGCTTTTCTTATTGATTTAAAAATTTAGTAATACTTCTCTGAAATACCTTAAGCGAACTATCAATATTCTTTTCATTTTTGTAAATATCATCTATTTCATTCTCTGCTAATGCCATAGCCTCTGGATATTTCGAGAATTTTGGATTTATCCGTCCATTCTCTATCGCATCAATTAACAAACGATTATCAATAACCCTCTCATCTACATCCATATCCTTCCGAATCATGCTTTCTGCATATCTTGATCCAGTTACATATTTCAATACTGATGCACCTTGCGAATATTCAAATATTTCTCTTTGAATTGAAGAATCCGAAGTTAACATTTTCAGAAATTCCCATGCTAATTCCTTATGTTTACTTTTATTTCCAATAGTCATCAAAAGTGCATCTACTTCTGAAGTATTATGACCTCCTGGGCCTGCCGGCATGCTTGTGCAATCCCACTGAAAACTTGTATATTTTTTTATTTTATACGGATAAGTTTTATATGTCCTGTACTCAGAAAACGCTAACGGCATAAATGCCACATTTCCCGAATCAAAATCATTTTGTGTTACTTCACGGCCTCCATTCATTTCATTTAACTTTTTCACGAATTTAACTGCTTCATTCACTTTTGTTCCCGAAAAAAAAGCTTTTTTCCCATCTTTATCAAAAAGCTCTGCACCATTTGAATATACAGCTTCTTTCCAAGTATAATTATATGTCCCAAATTGATCGATCACACCATCACCGTTTTTATCCTTTGTAATCTGATCAACAATTTGCTCCATTGTACTCCATGTCCAATTTTCATTTGGGACTTCTATTCCTTCTTGTTCCAACAATGTTTTATTTACGAACATCAAAGTCGGTACTACCTCATATGGTAACGCATACTGACTTTCATGATATTTTCCAATATCTAATACTGTATCAAAAAAATACTCCTTTTTAAAATTCCTATCATTAGCAATCTGATTATCTAAATCAGATATAACATTTAATGACACATATTTATAAAAATCATCAGACAACACCATAAATACATCTGGTGTTTCTCCTTCTAATATTTTTCTATCTAACCATTCTGAATAATCTTCCTTTCTAATCCCTGTCTCATAATGAACTTTAACACCTGGATGTTCTTTTTCAAATTTTTTTATTGCATCATCTATTATTACATATGCATTCGCATTCTTAACATCCCAATTACTCTCAGCAAACATGCCAAATTCCAATACAATTGGTTTATTTTTTTGTCTATAGTTCCATGCAAGTATTATTAATATTATGCTCAAAAAGCAAACAACTAATCCGTATATACTTTTCTTTTTCATTTACTATTGCTCCGTTATTTTTGTTGCTACTTTATTCTGTACTGCCCAAATTGCCAATTGCGTTCTGTCTCTGAACTCTAATTTGTTTAATATCCCACTCAAATAATTCCGTACAGTACCTTCTGAAAGATTCAAATTTTCCGCTATTTCTTTATTCGAACTTCCCCGTCCAACTTCATTAATAATTTTCCATTCTGTTTTAGTCAGATTTTCTGTTCTCTTCTGATCTACATCAACTACATAATCAGCCTTTGCCATCTGTGAAAACAATCTTACAACTTTTGTAGCAATATCTGGATTTATCATTGCCTGTCCACTATATACAGTACGTATTGCATTAGTCAATCCGTCCATCGATACTCCTTTTAAAAGATATCCACTTGCTCCCCATTTTAATGCATTATATACATACTCATCATCATCGAAAGTTGTGAGTATAATAATTTTTATTTCTGAATAATTATCTTTTATTATTTTCGTACACTGTACGCCATCCATTTTAGGCATTCGAATATCCATTAAAATAACATCCGGTCTATTTTTTCGTACACTTGCAATTACTTCTTGTCCATTTGCAACCGTATCTGTTACTTCTATTCCTTCCTTTGTATTTAATACAATTGACAAACTTTGCCTAATCAATTCCTGATCATCTGCAATCAGTACTTTAATCATATTCTTCACCCCATCTTATAGGAATTACAACATTTGTTGTAAATCCATCACTTCCATCAAACTCTACTGTCCCATTTAATAACTTTATCCGCTCAACAATATGTCTTGTACCAAATCCTTTCTTCATATCAGTACATCCAATTCCATCATCTTTGATTGAAATATAAATATCGGAATATTTCTTTTTTATAGTAATATAAACATTTTTTGCATGACTATGTCGTACAGAATTCGTCATACTTTCCTGAACAACACGATATATCGCATTTTCTTCATCTTCATCAAATTTCAATTTTTCGACATCACATTCAAAATGTATTTTTGTATTTGTTATTGAATTTGTTTCATTTACCATCTTACGAATTGCCGGTTCCAAGTTTAAACGTTCCAGAGAATCGGGTCTTAATTCACTTACTGACCTTCTTACTTCTTTTATTCCATCCCTTGTAACTTTTGAAATAAGCTCCAATTGTCCTTTCGTTACCTCAGGAGAACTATCGATCATCGCTATACAAGCATCTACCCCCGCTGATATACCCGTTAGCGTATGCCCTAATGTATCATGAATTTCTCTAGCCAACCGGTTGCGCTCCTTTGTTTCTCCCATTTTTTCTTTCATTACAGCATATTCCTGTAATTTTTCATTTGCCTGTTGTAGCTCTTCATTTGTTTGCGATAATTTAAAATATAATTTTTTTACCTCATCTATCGTTCCACTCTGTTCGATAATAATGAATACACAAAAAACAAAAAATAAAATAATATTTAATGATGTAAGCAAATTATATAGCCAATATAATACTTTTTGGACTCCAATATCATATACATTTATATAATCACTAACAGAAAATATTTTCGTACTTACCGAGATAATACCGTGATTGGTTCCTATATAGCTTAGTAATGATATCACTGCTAATGCATATTTTCCTCCCATGTCTTTAATATGTGCAATGAGATTCGTAAAAACCCACAAAAGTATCCCATTATAATTAAAATCTAATCTATAAACAATAAAAAAACTTGCACAAAAATCTATAAGTAAAGTCAAATAATATACTCCTGTATTTTCCCTAACAAATTTTTCTCTGCATATAAAAGAAATTCCCATTATAGCTACTAATACCAAAATTTCTCCTACTAATGCAGAAGGGTTTGCCGGAATCGCATTGACTTTTTCTAAGAAATCACTTGCAACATATGCATCACATATTTTTCTTGTTGTATACAAAATAAATATTGCAATTCCAATCACTGATATACTATTAAAAGCAAATATTATCTTTCTCAAAATTAAACTATAATTTTTTTTCATTATTGCCATCCTGTCATGTCATAAAACTTTAAGTTATCTGCTGTAATTAATTCGACAGGTATTGTAACATGTTTTTTTACAGTTTCCCCTGCCAAATAGCTGTATGCTGTCTGAACTGCCTTTTCACCTATTTTAATTGGTGATTGTGCTGCTGTTCCTTCTAAAAATCCTGCCTTTATCATTGCTTTTCCATCTGGCGAACCATCCACACCATAAACCATAACCTGATCCGTCTTATCAGTCATTTGCATCGCTGCTATGCACCCTAAAGCAATTGGATCATTTCCACCCATTACAACATCATAATTTTTCTTTTCATAAATAATTTTCTCCATAACTTTCATTGCAATTTCAAACTCTGCGGCACTCTCTTTTTCTTCTACTATCTTATATTGTGGATGCCCTTTAATAGTATCCCTAAAACCTTTCACTCTCTCATTAATTGAATTCAATGCTTTCTGATTTACAATTATTATATTTGCACTTGTTTTTTTCTTCATCATATCTTTTGCACATTGAACCCCCGCATCATAGTTATCCGAAACAATCGTGGATACAACCGCTTCTGTATCCGACACTTCAGAATCAATAACAAATACAGGTATATGCTTTTTTTTACATAGTTCAAGTGCAGGCCGAACTTTATTTCGATCTACAGGTTGCAGAAAAAGTACATCAATCCCTTCATTTATCATATCTTTTATCTGTTCATTTTGTTTTTTCTGATCCTGCAGGGGATCTCTTGTAATTAAGATATCCCCCTTTGCCTGCACTGACTCTTCAATATTTTCATCCATATTAACAAAATATGGATTATTCATTGTCATATAAGTAGCTCCAAATTTTAATTGTTTTCGTGTATCTTTTTTTTCATGTATTCCTATTGCTATGAAAAGTGTTGTGCATGCCACAATTGTGGCAGCAATCATTTTTTTCTTATCTAGTCTCACGCTTACTTCTCACCTTTTTACTTTTTCATATACATTCTTGTAAATCCCTGATATATCCTGCTGGATAACACTCCACGCAATACATTCGCTGCACTTCTTTTTACATCCTCTTCCAGTATCACTCCCTTGGACACCGCTTTCACAATCTCATCCACCGCACCTGCACTTCCCGGCATAATCAGATCATTCCCGGATGCAATCGCATGTGCCGAATTTCCATATTTACGCCCGGTTGCAAACCAGTCCGTCATTACAAAACCATCAAATCCCCATTCATTTCGAAGCACCTGTGTCAGAAGTCGGTAACTGTTATTGACATATTTACCATTTACTTTGTTATAACTGCTCATAATGGCTCCCGGACCCGCTTCCTTTACCGCAATCTCGAAACCCTTCAGATAGATTTCTCTAAGCGCTCGTTCATTGACATTCACATTGGTCTTATTGCGATTATCCTCCTGATTATTGCAGCAGAAATGCTTCAACGTCACATAACACCCACGATTCTTCTGCACACCTTTTGTAATGGCAGCTGCAAATTTTCCTGAAACCAGTGGATCCTCCGAATAGTATTCAAAATTGCGTCCACAAAGTGGATTTCTGTGAATATTAAGTCCTGGTGCCAGCCAATAGGTTACACCATAACATTCCATCTCTTTTCCAACTGCATTTCCCACTTCTTCCGCCAGTTCCAGATTCCAGCTCGATGCCAGTGAAATCCCGCTTGGAAATGCCGTAGTAAACTGATAGAGCAGATTCGGGCTATCCGGATTTCCAAGCATGATTTTTTTAACCGGCTCCGGAAGATATTTCATACATGAAATATTCGGCTCTATCCCTTTTACCTTTCCGGTGAATGACACAGATGAAACCTTGTTCAGACGAAGCCCTGCCGGTCCATCTGCCATTACTACATTTGGAATTCCTTTTTGTTCCAGTGTTGTGCACGTAACCCCGGCTGCACCTGGCGCTTCAAAGAATCTTGATCCAGTCATACCTCCGCCCACAGACAGTTCTGCCATGTCTCTGAGTGTTAAACGCTCCATCACGGCATCTGTCTCTTCTGAGGAATATATTTTAACCGGACCATATTCATGCACAACTTCTGTTATCTTATCCTCTTCTACCGGAATGCTTCGAATTTTTTCCATATTTTCAATAATAATCTCGCATCCTCTTCCCCAGTTTTGTCTGCAGTCACAGGTTGCATGAAGGATATCTTCTTCCTTTTGTTCCAGTTCTGTCACATGCATTGGGATTTTGCAGATATGCGAGTGTTTTTCTGTTATGATTTCACTGGATAATCTCAAGATTCCGCATACTCTGGTATTCCTGCTGGAATTACCGAGACGAATTACATATTCTCCTTTTTCAAGGACCGTTGCTGCATCTTTTTCCCTGTAGCTGGTCATATCCCGGAGATCAAAACTAAGTATAAGTTTTTCCTTTTCTCCCGGCTTTAATAACTTCGTCTTATGAAATGCAGTCAGCCGCTGTGCTTCCTTTTTAAGCTCCCCGTTCGGACAGCTTACATAGATCTGCACAACTTCTTTACCATCATAAATTCTTCCGGTATTTTCCACTTCTGTATACACATGAATCTTCGTGCCTTCCATCTGCATCTGTTCAAACCGTATTGCAAAATTAGTATACGACATTCCATAGCCAAACGGATATCTTGGTGCCACATGAAATGTATCAAAATAGCGGTATCCTACATAGATACCTTCTCTATAATATTCCTCATCCAGATTACCATTCAGGTAACTGTACTCATCTGCAAACGGAAGATCCCGGTAATGTTTTGCCCAGGTATCTGTAAGTTTCCCTGATGGCGTCTGTTTTCCTGAAATAACATCTGCTAGTGCCAGACCTCCCATTGTACCTAGCTCTCCCATAAAAATAACTGCATTAATTCCGGATATTTCATTTAAGAAATTCAGATCAAATACTCCACCTACATTGATCACTACGATCAGTTTCTTATATCTTTCTGCGCAGAATGCAATATTGATCCGCTCTATCTCTGATAGCCCATATTCATTTTCATCCAGTTTTCTGTCTGCCCCTTCACCAGCCTGTCTGGATACCACATAAATACAACTGTCTGTATCCGACTCTTCTATATCCTTCTCCTGTATGGCACGGCCATAAGGATATCTATATGGACTGCTCATCAGGTTCATAAAATCTGACAGGTTCTTTGGACTTAGTTTTTTCCTGAATTCTTCTGCATATTCCTGTTCACCCTCTTCGAATGTCTGGTCATAATCTTCGATCCACCGCATAGTAGTAACTGTAAATCCTGATTGTTCCAGTCCTTCAAAAACAGAGACTGCATGGCGCTCATTTACTTCTCCTGATCCTGTTCCACCCTTAATCGTCTTCTTCGCACCAGCGCCGTACAAAGCTATCTTTCCTGCCTTCAATGGCAGACTTCCGTCATTTTCTAAAAGAACGATTCCCTCGACTGCCGCTTTATATGCCAGTTTCTTTCCAGACTCTTCCAGTGGTGTAACCGCATCCGTCAGTGCTGCTTTATGAATACTTCTTGTTCTCATACTTCCTGTCCTTCCAGGCATTATTTACCGGATGTTGTAATATATGGTCCGAGTGCTCCTGCTACATTTGAAATCGGCATTGTCTGAAGCCATACCCTTCCTGGTCCATGAACCACGGTATTAAAGATTCCCTCTCCTCCAAACAGCATATTTTTTACTCCAGGAACACTCTTTATCTCTATCTGGCATGAAGCATCCATTGCAGCCAGATGTCCAGTATCTACGACAATTTCCTGTCCGGCGTTCAATTCATACTCCACTACATGTCCGTCAAACTCAGCAAATACAGTTCCCTGACCGGATACCTTCTGCATGATAAATCCCTCTCCGCCAAATAATCCAGAGCTGAACTTCTTATTAAAGAACACAGACAATTCTACCCCTGCTTCGCTTGCAAGGAATGCGCTTTTCTGGAATACCATCTCGCGCCCCGGTCCGATTTCAAATGCTTTGATGGATCCAGGAAAGCACGATGCAAATGCAATCATCCCTTTGCCACCTTGTGCGGTATAAATATTCTGGAATATATGCTCACCGGAAAACATTCTTCCAAATGCCTTGCCGATTCCTCCATTCGTAGTCGTCTCCATCTTCATATTCGGAGACATCCATGCCATGGATCCCCGCTCTGTGATCATCCGCTCGCCAGCTTCCAGATGGCAGATCACTACCGGAAGGGTATCACCCTTGATTTCATACTTCATGCTCCATTTCCTCCTTTATAATATTAGTCAGTCTGGCAAATTCTTCCAGATCCAGTGCTTCGCCCCGGACACTGCTTCCTTTTCCGAGTTTCTCTATCGCAGCAGTAATGACTTCCTTCGAAAGATTCAGCTCTCCTGAATTCTTAAGTCCATTCGCCAAAGTCTTCCTCCTCTGATTAAAGGATGCCCGTATAAGACGGAACATCAGTTTTTCATCCATAACCTCTACCGGAGGCTTCTGATGTCTTGTCAGGCGGATTACTGCTGAGCCGACTGCCGGACGCGGCATGAAACAGTTCGGGGGTACATTTGCAACAATATACGGCTCTGCATAATACTGTACAGCAAGTGAAAGTGCACCATAATCCTTTGTTCCCGGGCCTACCTGCATACGGTCAGCGACTTCTTTCTGCACCATAACTGTAATAGAGTCCAGTGGTACTTCACTCTCAAATAACCCCATGATAATTGGTGTTGTAATATAGTAAGGCAGGTTCGCAACGACTTTAATTGGTTTTCCACCATTCTTTTCTTCTGCAATCTTGCGAATATCTACCTTTAAAATATCTTCGTTCAATACTGTAACATTATCATATTCCTTTAAAGTATCCTCCAGAATTGGAATCAGCTTTGTATCAATCTCTACCGCAACAACTTCCCTTGCCGCCTCCGCAAGATACTGCGTCATCGTTCCAATTCCCGGTCCGATTTCTAAAACAAAATCATCCTTTCCAATCTCTGCTGCACCAATAATTTTATCGAGTACATGCGTATCAATCAAAAAGTTCTGTCCATATTTTTTCTGAAAATTAAATCCATACCGCTGTAAAACTGCAATCGTTTCCTGCGGGTTTCCTAAATTCGCCATAAGACCTCCTTGGGCTGTCATAAGATTTTGAAAGCAATTTTATATTTGGGGAATCAATGTTGAAGTCTTCCCCTTAAATTTTTACTTAGTTTCTCTATAATAAGATAATAATACATGAAATAGATATCTCATTCAAGAGACGAAATCAAGAAAGGGACAATATGTAAAAGAGAAAGAATCCATATCTGTGGCCTGGGAGCAAGTGTTGGAT
>ENA-OPXB01001652-OPXB01001652.1-human-gut-metagenome-genome-assembly--contig:-NODE-1652-length-10899-cov-2.415990_pt1 | contig 10899 bp, 8 predicted proteins | sample MGYA00241516_ERZ502024 | MGnify/ENA primary metagenome ERZ502024 (study PRJEB25962, sample SAMEA2041926) | human gut metagenome | biome: human gut; feature: human-associated habitat; material: faeces...
GGTGCCGCAAATGCCGCCGAACATACCGACAGGCACAATGCAGCTGCTGCCAGAGTTTTTGCGATTTTCATAAAAACCCTCCTTTTGGTTTGTTGTTAGGTTAATTATAGCATAAATACCTTTCAACAAAAGCAGGGCCCAAAAATTTCACAAATCGTCCGCAGCCTGCCTGCGGCATGCCGCCGCTGCCGGAATAAAGCTGAACACCGCCGCCGCTGCCACTACAACGGCAATCATTATGCCTTCCTGCAAAGTAAAGCCTGCGGTAAGGTTAACGGCAGTTTTTTCGCGCAGCAGATATGCCAGCGCCGCAAAAGCGCCGTGCCCAAGCGCCGCGCCCGCCGCCGTGCCTATGCAGGAAAGCAGCATGCCCTGCAAAAAGTTAATTTTAATAATTGCCTTCTGCCCTGCGCCAATGGCACGCATAACAGCATTGTCGTGCCTGCGCATGGCTGCTGCCCAGTACGTTGTAAAGGCAATAATAATCAGCGACAGCAAAATTACGGCATAGCTTATAATTTGCAGCACTTTTTCCGCATCGCCCATTACCGAAAACAATTCTATTATTGTCTGCGAAGGAAATACCACCTGCATTTCCTTATTGTTGCGGTATTGTGAAAGTACTGCCAGTGCCTGCGCATAACCGGTAGGCTTAATCAGCACCCCGGTTACGCCCTGCACCGCCGCGCCGTGCCCTGCGTGGGCAGCCCAAATGCTTTTAATATCTGTTAAAATGCTTTGGTCATACGGCCCGTTAACCGGCTTTAAAATACCAACTACTTTATATTCCTGCGCATGCCCTTTGCTGCCCGGAATTTCTACCATGCCGTGCGAAGTTTTAAAAGTATCACCAACTTTTAACCCCGTCATGGCGGCCATTCTTGCACCAAGCACGGCTTCAAAAGGCGCTTCAAACGCACGCCCTTCGTTTATTTGCAGCCACTTGCCGCGCTGCGGGTTAATTACATAATTAAAAATTTCCTTTTCCGTTCCCGCCATGCGGAAGCCGCGGTAATTATCGCCGTAACCGAAAGGCACTGCCATTGCCACATTTTTATTGGCACGCAGCTTTTCCACTTCTGTATAACTGATGTTGCTCATGGGCGTGTCTTTTAAAAACACCGTATTCAGCACCAGCTGGTTAGGGCTTCCCTTGCTGCCCGCAACTATCGGGAAAGGTTCTGCCGCCGCCGTAAGCCCGCTGTGCACGCCGTCTGCCAAAAGCAGCACCAGCACCGCCATGGCAATGCTTGCCATAACTACGCAGCAGGCAACAAGGCTTTGCAAAGGTTTAAACATAATATTGCGGCGTACTATTTTAATGATGCTCATGAGTTATGAACCTCCCGCCTTTAATGTCAAACCATTCGTCAAACTGTTCTTTAACGCTTTCGTCATGCGTGGAAAGGATAAGCGCCGTGCCGTTTTCGCTGCACAAACCGCGCAGAAGCCCCAGCACAATGCGGCTGTTTTCCGCATCAAGGCTTGCCGTGGGTTCATCTGCCAAAAGCAGCACAGGCTTGTTGATAACGGCGCGTACAACGGCTATGCGCTGCTGTTCGCCGATGCTTAATTTCCCGGGCAATGTGTCTTTTTTATTTGCCAGCCCCACGCGCTCCAAAAGTATGGCTGCACGTTTTTTTAGTTCAGCCATATTTCCGCCTGCAAAATAACCGGCCAGCAAAATGTTTTCTTCCGCCGTCAGCGCTTCTATAAGGTTCAGCTTTTGGAACACATAGCCGATATTACGCGCACGCCACAAATCACGCTCTTTTTCCGGCATATTGTCAATGCGCGTGCCGTCAAAATAAATTTCGCCGCCGCTTGGCGAAAGAAGCCCCGCAATCATATGCAGAAGAGTTGTTTTGCCGCTGCCGGAGGGACCGGTTAAAAGCATTTGCCCGCCTTTATCGAGCATTAAATGCTCTGCGTGGCTGACGGTAATAATTTCACCTGAAGGTTCCGTAACCTGTTTAAATACGTTTTTAATCTCCAAAAGCATTATAAAGCCTCCAGTGACTGCGCCTGTATGCGCACAAGGCTTACAAAGCCTGTTTCCGCATCAACTTCCGTGCCTAATTCCAGTGTGCCGGTAACGCTTATCGGGCGGTCAAACGGCAATGCCACAACAGGCTCGCTGAGCTGCACAACAACAATATCCGCAGGCCAGTCAGCATCCGTGCTGCAAAACGGGCAAATACTCATCGGCTCACGCGTCAGCACAAAAAAGTTAATGGTAGGCGTTAAGGGCGGCGCCATAAAGCCTGTCATCTGCACCGTCTGCCCTTCGCTGTTTTTCAGTTTATCGGAAAACGTAATGCCAAGCGAAGAAACACCGGCATACATTTCATCAAAAGTCATGCTTATTGCTGCTTCTGCCCTGCTGCACAAAAAAGGCGGTTCAAAGTGAACCGCCTTTAACGGCAAGTCTGCGGCGGTAAAGGCACCGCCTGCCAGCAGCAGGAACGAAAGCAGAAAACTTTTCAAAAAGTTTCTGAGCATCTTCCTGCCTCCGTAATTTAATTATTTTTTGTAGTTTTTGGTTCCGTCAAGGCCAAGGGCTCTAACCATACCGAAGAATACCTCGGTGTTGTCCATTACGCCGTTGAAATATTCGCTGCCGGGGCCCATGGCATTCAGCAGGATATCGTCAGCGGAGTGAACTTCCTGGGATTCCTTGTAAGGAATGTTGCCTTTGTAGAATTCGCCTTCCAGTTTCGGGTTGGCAATGGCTTTGTCGCCTGCCATAATAGCCGGGGAAGTCGGAACTTCTTTAAATTTATAGTTGATGTTGGTATCCGGATGGTTAGCAAACTGAACTGCAAGGGTTACATCCGGGTTCGGGTTGTCGGGGTAGCCGTCGCCGTCGCGGTCTTCAAAAGTCGGCCAGCCTGCTGCTGCATAAGTACGTACTGCTTCGCGGCCGGTTTTGCCGTCCAGTTCATGGTAAGTGCCGGTAATGCTTGCGCCGTGTGCATGGTCGGCAACTACAATAATCAGAGTGTCATTGCCGTTTTCGGCAGCAAATTTCTTGGCTACGCCAACAGCCTGGTCAAGTTCAATGTTGTCGTAAGCGGCACGCTGCCAGTCCATAACGTGCAGCTGTTTATCAACGCAGGCGCCTTCAACCATCAGGAAGAAGCCGTTTTCATTTTTGCTTAAAGTATCAATAGCGCGCTGAGTCATTTCCACAAGGCCCGGCTGGTCATTAAAGCCGCCCAGAACTTTCGGGTTTTTCAGCATGGCGCGGTCGATATATACATTCATGTTATCCAGCTGGTACAGGCCAAGAATTTTATCTTCGTCTGCCGGAGTATTCAAAAGTTCGGTTCTGTTGCCGGAGAAAGTGTAGCCCAAATCTTTAAACTGTTCTACAACGTTAACATTATCTTTGCGTTTGGAACCGGGCACATTCATCGGAATGAAGTGACGGGAACCGCCGCCCATGATAACGTCCGGACGGTGATAATCTTCAGTCATGGTTTCGGCAATAAAGTTCTGTTCAGCACGGCGGCGGGTATGGCTCAGCATAGCTGCCGGAGTAGCGTCGGTAATGTTTGATGTGGAAACAATGCCGGTTGCCATGCCTTTGGTACGTTTAACAAGCTCGATAATGTTTTCTACTTTCGGGTCGTCAAACGGGTCTTTGGTGCTGTTGGCATATACGCCCATAGCGTTGTTAACGGATTTATGGCCAGTTGCATAAGCAGATGCGCTGTTGGCGGAGTCCGTTACAAGAGAATCATAGCCGGAAGTTGTAATAACAGCCATGTGCGGCATTTTTTCCATGTTCAAAAGGTCGTTGTATTTGCCGTCGCTCAGGCCTTTGGAAAGGATACGGGCCATTTCGCGTGCCTGCAAACTCATGCCATCGCCTACAAACAAAATTACGTTTTTGGCTTTTTTCTTGGCTTTGGCATCGGTAACAGTGTAGTTTACAACATTTTTGTTGCCGCCGCTTACAGCTTCTACTTTAACAGCGCCTGCTTTGGTAAAGGCAACATCAGGAATGCAGTAAACGGTTACGCCGTCAGCAGTTTTAACTTCGCCTTTTTTGCCAAAATATTTTTCGGCGTCAACGCCGTCAACAGTTACTTTAAAATCATCAGCAAGCCCTTTAACTTCTACCTGCAAATCAAAGCGCTGGCCTTTTAAAAATTTGGCCTGGTTAATAGGCATTACGCTTACAGGGTTCTTTTCCTGAACGGTATAGCCCGCAGCTTCAACATGGACAGGAAGATATACATTTGCTGCTGCGGCACAGCCAAAAATGCTTAAAAATGCACAAACGGCAGCAGCAGTTTTTCTTTTTTTGCTAGATAATTTCATAAAACTTTAGTCCTCCTTTAAAATGGCAGTTTAGTATATTGTTATTTTAGGTTGGCTTTATTATAAGCAAATTATTTAAAAATTTAATGCAGCGTAAGTAAAAAATATGTAAAAAAAGCACCGCCGGTATCATCCGCAAGCGGTGCCAAAAAACTTCTATGCTATTTTAAAAAGCCCTTGTTCTCCAAATACTCTGCCAAAAATTTGCCCATACGGTTAACAAGCTTTAAGCAGTTAATTAAATGCTCACGCGTGTTAAACTCATACGGCATCAAATCTTTACATTCGGAAGAACCAAATTCTTTTACAAACAAATCATGATATTCCTTACTGTAAGGGTAAACTTCCGGCAAAGGCTTTTCCTGCGGGCTGGTGCGCCCAACAAAATAACTGATGACCATTACCGACCCAACCAGTGCACCGCAAACAGCGCGTGCGTGCCCCATGCCGCCGCCAAACGCCGTAACCATGCGCATGGTGTTATCGTCAATTTTTAAGCCGCCTTCAGTGCGGAACGCCTGCAAAATTGCCTCGCCGCAGTTAAACCCGCTTTTAAAAGCATTGCCTGCCGCCATGCCGATTCTTTCACTTAATTCACTCATAACCAATCCCTCCTGTGCGGAAAGTTTAATTAAGGTATAATTCTCTAAACGGCAGGCAAAACCCTTTAATTGTAAGTTTTTAATTGGTTTGCCTGCAGCTTTTAATAATTACCGAAACAGCAGGCTGGCTGATATTAAACAAATTTGCCAAAAACACCTGCGACAAGTGACATTCATTGTAAAGCCTGCAAATTTCTGCATTACGCTCAGAGCGGTTTGTAAAAGGCTGTACCGCCACCTCCGTGCCGGTAACATTTAACCCGCTGTCGCGAATTACCACAATTCTGCGGCTGCCGTCTGCATCCCTTATTTTTAGTTCCCATGTGCGCATGCCGCTTCTGCAGCGCGGCAGATAATTTTCAAACTCTACCGTGCCATCAGCCGCAAATTTTTGCAGTACCACTTCATCAAGTCCTGTATTTTCCTGATTCATTTTTACCTCGTTTTCTTTATTTGCTTATCTGTATTACTATTACCACATTTTTACTTAAAAACGAAAGGCTGTACTGCTCCGGTTCTGTAAAAATGCTGCGGCTTCTGCAAATCTGTCCGGATAATAAACCCGTACAGATTTACAAATTGCCCTAAAATCAGCCGCCGCATTTTATCTGTTGCCTTTGCAGCACAACCTTTCTGGTTTTTAATTATTAAATTACCTTTTGTAAACTCTGCTCTTTATTCAATCGCAAAATTTACATAGCTTTACCAAACAATTGTTAACTTAGCTTTCAGCTTGTTAATAACCAGCTATCTCAATTAAAAGCTCCACTGCATACCAACGTTAATCTGGTAGGTTTCGTCATTATCGTTACCGAAGGATTTTTCAAAATCCATGAAGGCATAGCTGTTTTTGCTCATCTGGGTTGCAAAGCCAAAACCTACATCATACCAGGTTCCTTCGTTTTCGTAACTTACTGTCTGCCAGTTACCATTAGTTGTTGAATCAAGTGCGCGGATATCCTGATCGCCAAGGAATTCATGCAGTACGTCTGCTTTAATGTAAACAGTGCTTTGTTTTTCTTCGCCAAAGTCTTTACCAAGGCGGAAGCCAGCACGGCCAATTAAGCTGTTAATACCATCAACACTTACTTTTGTACCCTGGCTTGTTGTGTAGTCTGCACCGGTTACACGTGCCAGCTGTGCCTGTACCTGAGGTTCAAAGTACCAGTCGTTGCCAATATCTTTTTTACGTCCGTATTCTGCACTTACGCTGAATACATTGTTGCTGTAATCGCCTGTTACCTCGCCGCGGCTGTTGTAAATTTCAAAATCGTTGGAGAGATGTCCCCATTTAGCTACATAGTCGGCATAGTGACCTTTATCACCCATCCATGTATCATACAGCCACAAACCATAACGGTCAATTTCGCCTTTGCCTGCAATATCGTTATAACCGGTATCGCCATGCATGTAGTCTATTGCCATGCCTACGCGGCGTTCGCCGTTATCGCATTCCTGTTTCTGGTCATAGCCGAGTTCATACATGGTGTTCTGGCTGCGGTAAGCATCATCTTTGCCAATGCGGTCATGGCGGATACGTACCCACATGCCTTCATCTTCTTCACTGTTAATATAGCGTGCTTCACCAAGGCGTTTGTTCAAGCGGTCCATATAAATGGCGTTGCTGTAGTTGGCACGGCTCATATTAAGCATGGTTTTACCGGCGTCAGTAATCCCACTACTTTCCATTGCAACCAATTTGTAATTGAGATGCTGAGTTTCGTTATCATTTACAGGTTCATCATCAGCAGCAAGCAGCATTATTTCATTTGCTTTAGATTTTCCTGCTTCATCAAGCATACTCTCAACTAAACTATTGCCAGGTTTTTCATTACTAATGCTTTCGCCATTATAAGCATCATTTTCATGTGCACTTTCATTTGAATTATAAACGTCAGTATCAACTATGTAAGTAACGTTATTAAAACCCTGATCTTTAGCAGTTACATTAAATTTAACATCTGAACCCATACCAACAGTTGCAAAACGTAAACCGCTGAATTTATAACCTTTACCGGAATCAGCAAACATATCATCAACCGTTACAAGATTTTCTAATTCAACATTATATTCACCGTTACCCTGTCCGATATAGAGCATATCGCTTTGACTTCTGTTACCGTCAAGGTCCATTATAATATCCGCATTACCGTTTAAATTACGGATAGTTAAAGCATGCGAATCATAATTTTTATATTCTTCGGCTATGTTAGTTAAATCTATTGTTACCTCGCCATTAGTATTAAGGTTTGTAATCCAGCTTTGCCCCTGTACATTCCACTGGCTTCCGTCACCCATGGTAAGAGTAATGTCGCCGCCTTTATAAATATCACTGCTGAAAGCAGGGTCGTAAAATGTTTTTAAATTACCTTCAGAATCAACACCTACTCTGCCATTTTCAACATATCCTGCATCACCATAGTCATCGGCTCGGCCAGTTAAAACGCCGCCTTGCCCAAGGTCAACACTTAAAATACCATTGTTACCAGCAAGCAGATTACCTTCGATAGCGATACCCGCATTAGAACCGGTTTTAGCTTTTATGTCTACTTGACCTGCGTAAGCTGAAAGTATATCACCGCTGATATAGGAACTGCCTGCGTAATTACCTTCTGCATCTTTGAAATCATCATATTTAACAGTTACAGTTGACCTTTTTCCATTAAACCCATCAACATCTTCTTTAGTCAAGTCCGTAGCTGTACCAGCGGCAATTGCTACGTCGGCACTATTCGGGCTGACGCTATAACTGTCAGTACCAATTTGTACTGCACCATCAAAGCTTATACTGCTGCCAATTGTATCATCACTGCTGTATGCCCAAACTGTACGTTCCAGTGTATTGGCGTCTGTACTCTTTGCCCAGGTGCCAACTGTATTTTCACCAGTTAATTCAATATTTGCACCATCTTCGGCATACAATGCGGAAATAAATCTTTTATCTTTAAATTTATTTTCTTTTCCATCAATAACATCTTTTGTAGTATTAATGTCACCTGCGCCAGCAATTTCTGTATAAGAATAAACTTTATTAGTTCCACCGCTTAACATTACATTGGTATCATACTTGTTCGGATCCTCAGGTTTACCTTCTTGTTTTTCTGCTCTACCAGTTGCATATACAGCACCAAGTAAATAGTTTTCGCTACCAGTGGTTAAGTTAACATTAGTTATATTAACATTACCTCCACCCAAAGCATGTATAGCTGATTTGGTGCCATACTCTATTGTACCTGCAACATTCTTAACAATGTCACCAGCATAAATACTGTTACCCGCTTTAGAATTTAAGGTAGTGCTGCCTTTAGTTGCATAAATGCCGTTACTCTTACTGGTAAGTATAATACTACCTACACCAGCCTTTAGAGTTGTACTTCCTTCAGTTTTATTTTTTACACTCGCCTGGTCAGCGCCATCGCCGCCACTTTCAATTAAAATGTTGCCATTAGTAGCTGTAATCTTCATGAGATTTTTTTTATCATCACTTTGTCCAGCATTATATATACCATTTCTATCGGTGTTTTTTATATGTACTCTGCCAGCTGTAATTGTTACATCGCTTTTGTTTTCCCCTTCATTAAAAATACCATCTGAAGCAGATGTTATTTTCACTTGATCATTTACATCAATATAAACATCACGATATTCCTGTTCATCAACAATTATAGGATAAGCATTTTTGCCTACACCGGTATAAATACCTCTGCCTATAGAATTAAGTGTTAAGCTATTACCTTCTATATATGCACTTACATTTATACCAGCAAAATCTTTATTACTATTTGAGGTATCAGTAGTTGCATTGTCATTAACTATATGAATGTCAGCTCCATTAGTGCCTTCAGCTTTAACAATATGCGGGCTAAGCATATTAACATCATTAAAAGTTAATTGCACATTAGTTAATTGCACATTTCCAGCCGTAACAGTCATGTTAACAATTTTTCCGTCACGTATTTCAAACAGGCTATTCTTTAAAATATGTTTTGGCTGTTCAGCGCCACTGCCAGAACTAACGTCAGGCCCATAATACCCAGTACCAACAACAGTAGTATCAGTATCGACAACTATATTACTATTATTATCAGCAGTATTTTTAAAATTCTCAATTGTCTCTGCCCATGCATTACCGTAAACACCAGTACTTAAAATTAACCCAAGTACAATTGCCCTTTCCAGATTTTTCTTTTTTGACATAAAAACCACCTCATCAAATTTTTACTGTTTTATCTAAAGCACACGTATATATATGCTTTAAATTGGATTAAACAGCATTAATGGATATTATTATTTTACCATACCTTTACCCCCCCACAAGACGTTACGAATTTATTTATAAAAATATTTCGCATTAGCCCTTCGCATTTACGCAAAAAAGCATGGCAGCAGATGTGCCATGCTTTTTTTAAGCTGTCGTACCATATTCTTTTTTGTTGCTTCAGCGCCGCTACCACTCCCGACGTGTTATGTTACAGATTTACAGAGGTAGAATTAAAAAAACTGACAAGAATGCTTTTTTCTTATATATCTGCTTAAAACAACAAGCGCACCCATTAACAGCGGATGCGCTTGTTGTTTTTTATTATTAAATTTACCTGCCGTGCAGCCTGCGTTCTGCCTTTTCCGCATCATACGCAGCTTTCTGTTCAAAATAAAGTTCGGGCGTCCAGCCTTTTTCCAGCATTCTTACAAGCAGCTTGCCGGTGTTGGCTGCATCGTCATAAGCAGTATGCCACAAACCTGCCGTGTCAACTTCCTGCTCCTCGGTTGCGCGTTTCAGGCCTGTTGTAAGTTCGTCGCCCTTCCACAGCTTGTATGCTTCGGCAAGGTCAAGGTAATCTTCATACTGAACCGGGTTTTCTATTTTATGGCGCTCGCATCCGGTGTTTAAAACTTTGTAATCTTCCGTACCCCAGGCAACAAAATAAGTCTGCCCGGCTTCGTAAATTTCCGCAAGCTTCGCCACCATTTCCGGATATTCAATGCCTTTTTTCATGTCCTTTTCGGTAATCATGCAAAAATCCATGCTGTCTTTTGCCTGTTTGGGGTAAAAATGCGGCTTTACAAAATTCTGTATTTTACCGTCCTCTTTTAATTCCGCACCAGTCAGCTTAACTGCGCCAATTTCAATAATTTCCGAAAAAAATCCGCGCGGCCGCCCAACCGGCTTGGTATATGTTGTAAACTCAAAATCCACCAGTAAAAAATCCTTCATTGTTACGCCTCTTTCGTAAATTTATGTTAAAACGCTTAATGCCTGTGCAGCAGCGCGCGTTCCACGCTCCAGTAAACCGCATCCTGCCCAATCATATCGTATACGCCGCCGCGTTTAAGCATTTCCATTGCTTCGTCCTGCAAACTGCAAAGGTAAATCTTTTTGCCGGCGTCCTTCATTTCCTGCACAATTTTGGCAAATTCCTGCACGCCGCTGATGTCAATATCCGGCACACCGCGCATTGAAAAATATACATAGCCGTAACGCTTCGCCTTTTTGGGTATCTCCTCAAGGCGTTCCGTGTTGGCAAATACAATCGGCCCGTTAATGTAGCAAACCAGCCCGTCATCCGGCAAATCCTCAATTTCTTCGTGCAGGCGCTGCGGGTCAATTTCGTCATAAGTAATGCGCAGGTGCGAAAAACGCACAGCCTGCAAAACAAGCCCGATAATAACGCCAATCATAATGGCGGTTGTCAGGTCAACAATAATCGTCGTCAGCATGGTAACAACAAATTTTAAAATAGCGCCTTTAAATTTGCCCTTTAAAATAAAATTAATCGTTACCCATTCGTTCATGCGCCACGAAACCACCATCAAAACACCGGCCAGCGCCGCCAGCGGAATCTGGCTCATTACCGGCGCCAGCACAAACATGGCAAGCAAAATGCCAAGTGCGTGAAAGATACCCGTCAGGCGCGTAACCGCACCGGATTTTACCGCCACGCTGGTACGCGCAATAGCCGCCGTTGCC
>ENA-OPXB01001659-OPXB01001659.1-human-gut-metagenome-genome-assembly--contig:-NODE-1659-length-10860-cov-1.737251_pt1 | contig 10860 bp, 8 predicted proteins | sample MGYA00241516_ERZ502024 | MGnify/ENA primary metagenome ERZ502024 (study PRJEB25962, sample SAMEA2041926) | human gut metagenome | biome: human gut; feature: human-associated habitat; material: faeces...
GATATAATAACCACCCCGTTCGCTGGCACGACCACCTTGGGAGATGTAAGCGGCGAAATGACATTTATAAGGAGTCTTATCTGGAGAGAAACGGATATCCCTGTATATCCGGAACAAACAATCTTTCGCCTCCAACCCGGCTACCTCGGGATCGAATAAGGAGATACGACCGATTAAATCCTGTACCTCATCAATAAAAACCTTACGTAGCGCATCGTAACGACTTTTATTGTCTTGGAACCATTCCCGATTGTTATGGCTCCTCAACTCTGTCAAGAACTCTATGATCTGTTCATTCATAACTTTCTATTTTTAATCCTTACAAATGTAAGAAATATTAGAAACTGTAACCCAGATTCAGATAAAATTGCAGGTTATTATTCCGGTTCGACAATCCGAAGTTCGTATTCATCGGACCGACTATACTGTTATAAGCATAACCGATGCTACCTCCCCAAACGCTTTCTCCCTTGAAGAGATCGAAGAAATTATTCTCATGGATCGCATAATTAGCGATCAAAGAGATATAATGCCGTTGCCCGATACGCTGACGCAAGTTTAAGCGGACAATCGCCACGGAATTATCGAATATCTCCATATGGTTGATCCCGGCGAAAGGGAGTTGCTGGGGAAGATACCGTTCCGGCATATCGCCTCCCACCACATTCAAAAAGGGATAAGCCGGATCTTTCCCGATCAACACACGCCCATCGATGGAAGGCAACAGGCTCAAATGGGAAGTCAGCGGCAATACCGACAGGAAGCTGAGCTTCAAGGCGGAGAAGAATGTATGTCCTTTATAGGTCACGAAGTTATCCGTATAAATGGAATAATCCGCTTGCAGAGAAACGCCTTTACTCGGGAAGTAACGACGATCCAACGTCTCCAGATGGGCTTGAGCGAAATAGCTGATAAAGCCTTCCGGTTTTACTTGATACTTTTGGTTTTCCGCCGTATAAAGGAATGAGTTATAATCGAAATACTCATAACAGGCTCCTAGCTTCAACTTGAAATTCAGCCAGTTCATATCCGAATACCCGAGTTCCACGAAATGATGGCGATACGTCGTATTTACGATCTTATTTCCCCTGTTATACACGTCGAGGTCATGGTACGTGAACATGTAAGACAGGTTAATATTACGCAATGGATTACGCTCTATCGCATAGTCCACCCGCCCATACATACGTTTCCCGATCCTCCCGGTTACGGAGAACTTCGAATGGTAACGGGCCCGATTGTCAAAAGTCACATTCAGCAATAGGGCGACGATATCCTCGCTATTGAAATTCAGGCCCACATTAATCGCGCTATTTGATTTTTCCTGTACCGTAAGCACCAAATCCTCCTGCCTCTCGCCGACTAATTTATAGCTTACATTCGAGTAAAGGTTTGTACCGATCACGATAGACATGGCTTCCTGCAATTTCTTCACGGTAAGCAAGCTATTCTCTTTCAAGCCGCTGATTTGCGTCAACCATTTCTCATCACGAGGATCTATACCTTCAAACAAGACACGCCGGATATGAAACGTATCGGTAGGGGCTACCGGATAGGAATGTACTAATCTCTTTCGGTGCATATCCGAACTATCGGATAAACCAATCTTCTTCTTTAAGGCAAGAATCTCATCCCATTGCTTGCGGGCGACTTGCTCACCCCGGTCAATCAAGGTATCCAAGGCCGTCTCCCCAAAACTAGCGGAATTATAAGGGTCTGTATTCGGGCGGAACAACAGATCGGTCTGTTCCTTATTCGGTCCGTATTTCTCATAACCATGCAAGGCGACGATCTGCCCTACGATATCCCAAGGGGTATTTATCCGCTCCAACTGTTTCAAGTCGCTAGTACCTAGATCTACGCCAATAATGATATCCGCCCCCATATCCCGTGCGACATCCGCCGGATAGTTATTCTTGATCCCACCATCTACCAACACCATGCTATCCAAACGTACCGGCGCAAACACGGCAGGAATCGCCATACTGGCACGCATAGCCAACGGAAGACTTCCATGATGGAAAACATATTCTTGGCCGTCCACCACATTCAACGCCACACAAGCGAAAGGTATATTCAATTGATTGAAGTCCACGGAATCATGATAGCCGATCGTTAGATTCGAGAACAGGTTCTGGAGATTTTGCCCTTTTATCATCCCTTGGATCGCTATCTCTTTTTTACTCCGCCCAAAAGGGAGTGAGAATACATAACGCTCGGAATTCTCTTTCTCCGGAAAAGTAAGGCTACTACGTTTCACCCGGTCGCTCAATAACATACTCCAGTCCTGCAATCTCACCATGCTATCGATTTCCGCAGCATTATATCCAACGGAATATAAGCCCCCCACGATAGCTCCCATACTAGTGCCGGCAATATAATCAATCGGGATGCCGGCCTCCTCCAATACCTTCAACACCCCGATATGAGCGACACCTTTCGCCCCACCGCCTCCCAGCACCAAGCCAACCTTTTTCCGCTCAGCCATCACAGAAGGCACCAACATCAACCCAACCAACCACAATAAAAGGAACTTCCTCATCTAGATATTCTTTCCGGCAAATGTAGCTGGTTTACTCGAAAACGCAAACGGATTCATCTAGAATAAAACGTATGTTTACCTATATATAAAGTTTATCGCTATCTCATCTATTCTATAAACCATGCCGTGAACTGTATAAACCAAGGCGTGGTCTGCACATTCCACGGCGTGGTTTATACAGTTCACGGCGCTGATTTAAGAATAAATACTTATTCGCTATGGAATGTATAGGTTATCGGAGAACTATTTCAACAAGAGAGGAACATTTTATTTCCGGAACATAAGTGGGCAATCGATAGTATTTGATACGGCCTCCCTAAAATTAATAGGCATTTCTCGCTAAAATCGATTTACGTATTATGAATCAAGTATGTACGTGTTTATCAAAAAATAATATAGCCATCAACTTACTTTTTTCCAGCAAGGTAGCAGCCGGAGCAATATATTACTTTTTCTTTTTCAGCAGCATGACCACAGGATTCGACTCTTCATCCAAGTTTGCGGCGATCTCCTTCAACTTTCCTTTTAGCTGGCCTTTCTCGTAAGCCTCAACTAAGTCCGGGGCATCTAGAGTTTGGCAGATAGCTATTTCGGGGTTTCTTGGCTCTGATGTTAGAGAGACTTCTTCCTTATTGATGAAATCATCATTGTATAGAATATAGCTGAATAAGGCATTTTCTTGTTTATCATACACCAGATCTTCACCAAGGAAACCTTTAAACGTCGTAAAGTCAACCTCTTTTCTCATGGTTCTCATAAAACAGTAGCGATCGGTGATAACGGTTGGAAAAAGAAAGACTTTCGTATCCATGGAGGATATGGAAGGGCTTCTTACGATAAAAGGACTCAGATTACCATCCGGCAAGTAATGGAATATGGTATCAGACGATGTATTGACAAGTATCCATTTATCCCGATCCGGGAACGTAAGATAAAATTCCGGCGTAATGACAAACTCCCCTTCTGTCACAACCGGAGTCTCAATACCCTTAGAGGGAATCTGGATCTCATGGGTGATACGGCCATCTTGTTTGGAAATAATCAAATGGCACTCCCGCTTGCCTTTTTCCGATGGATAACTCTTATAGCAAATCAAATGATCACGATCATAATTAAATATATAATTATAATAACTGGTATCCGTGAACTTAAAACTCCTTTTATAGTTTCCCAATAAGTCATAGACACCTATTTTTCTCGCCGGATTATCCTTGACGAATATCTCATCGTTATCCTCATCCAAGACAAGCCCTGTAAGCTGCGTGTATTCCTCACCGCTTTGCCCTAAACGGTTTATCTTCCTAAGTCCCTTTCCGTTTTTATCGAAAACAAGAATATCCCCATCACTGCCCCGATTCGTCACCAGCATGATATCCTTTCCGATCGCTTTCACGGCACCTTTAGTTATAAAATCATCCGTGGTTTCCAACGCAATGTATTCCACGTCCATAAGATCTTGAAGTATCAATTCCTTTTCCGGATAATCGGCCATGACATCAACCCTTATAAGGTTATCGACAGAGGAAGCGGACCGATTGCCACATCCCATACATCCGACTAAAGCGAGTAGCATAGCCACTGCGTTCGTAGTTAATTTTCTCATTTTTTATGATGTTTAAAGTCTTTCGTTCGATGTCATTTCTTGCTCTTTAGCATTTTCTCCCGATCCATCATTCGTATCATCTCTTTTACCTCATCGGATGTCTCCGGCAGTTGATTGATCAGGTTACGCAAATCCACGATAGAAATCTTGCTCTTTTTCCCATCCGGGTCTATCATAGTCTCCTCCGCCACATTACGGAAAAACATATCTTCATAGAAGGATTGCAGAAGCGCCCGGCTAAACACCATCGTCCTCTCGTCCGCTTTTTTCTTTAAGCTCTCATTCATATAAAGTACCAAGATAAAAAGCCCTCGCTGGCGATCCTCCTCACTCTGGAATTTAGACACGTCAATCTCACTATACATATGCGAGATCGCCGCCAGGAAATCCAGTCGTTCCGGATTCTTCTTCCATGCCTCATAGTAGAGACGGGACGCTTCCTTATATCTCCCGTCTTTTTGGTAAGTCTCCGCACGGAAGGCCAATAATTGATTTACCAAGAAACGATTGGGCTCCAATCCCTTTTCCGCCCGGTCAAATAAGTCGTAAGCCCGCTTCCGGTCATATGTCTTACCCAAGGCGGAACCCAATAAGAGGCATACCTCGACCGAGGTCGTATCCTGCTCATAAGCCATATCCAGAATATCTACCGAGGGCATATACAGACCGGCATAATACTTCGAGGCTCCCCCATATTTCAAGGTAAGGTAAGTAGAATCACCATCAGCCAACAAACTGGAATAGACAGAATCCGCCTGAACAAATTGTTTCACGGTATATAGCCCCAATCCTTTACTACGCAATAATTGACGATTCCCGGGATTATAAAACAAGGCGGTATCGCAAATCGCTATTCCTTCCGATATATAATCCGGGCTACTAGCCCCCATCCGATACAATGAATTCACTAACGCAACCGCCAACCCCGCATTCTCACGATTCAAGTTATACGCCTGAAAATAAGCGGTCGTAGCGGAAGGATATTGTTCCATTCGAGTATAGCAATCGCCAATCGCACGGTATAAGACAGTATTATCCTCATTCTGAGCTTGCAATTTCTCATAGGCATCAACTGCTTTCTCATACTCCCCCAATTGGAAATACAGACGTGCCAACTGATAATTAGCGTAGAAGTTCGAGCTATCGGCGGATAAGACCTGATGAAAATATCGCTCGGCATCCTCCGCACGGCCTAAGTTCGTCGCCGTCCGAGCCAAGATGTTTAAGATATCCAAGTTCGTCGTATCCATAGAAAAGCAAAGACGGTAATAGTCATAAGCCTTCTGATACCGAAGCATACCCTCATAAGCCTGCCCGATAGCGTTCATAATCTCATAATTCGAAGAATCGGCTAATGTAAGGCTATCAGCATGAGCGATCACAGCCGCATATTGCTTACGGTTCACCAAGTCTTGCCAATTAAACTCTTGAGCATTCCCGGGAAAAATAAGGCAACAAAGTAACAGAACTGTAACTAAATTACATTTCTCATTCATATCTGTATGTTTTTAAGATTACTGATTAAGCGACCAACACAGCCTCTATTCTTATTTCACTGTAACCGGAAAGTAATAGGCACCGTATATAAGACGCGGACCGCCTTTCCGTCCTGACGACCGGGAGTCCACCGGGGCATCATTCCGATGACTCGCAAAGCTTCCGCATCCAAGGAGGGATCTATCCCCCGTATGATTTTAGGTTCCACGATATTTCCTTTCTTATCTACCACAAACGAACAGATCACACGACCTTGCACTCCCGCTTCCTGCGCATCTGTCGGATACTTTATGCTTTGAGCGATAAACTTCAATAATTCACGATCCCCTCCGGGATATTGCGGCATCACGTCCACTACCGTCAAAGTCTCTTCCTTCGCTTCTTCTACCGGACTTTTCAAACGGAACGTAATCGGGACCGTATATTTCACGGCGACCGCCTTTCCACGTTGCATTCCCGGATTCCAACGAGGCATAGTGTTTATTACCCTTACGGCCTCCTCATTCAATAAAGGAGTCACTCCCCGAAGCACCTCCGGATTATTGACGGAACCATCACGCCCAACGATAAACGAGCAGATTACACGCCCTTGCTCCCCGTTATCCTGACTCTCTTTCGGATACTTTATATTCGTGGCTATGTATTTCAACAACTCCGCATCCCCACCCGGAAAACTAGGCATCTTCTCTACCACGGTAAATACTTGCTCGTTCATCTCACGGGATTTGGAAGATAAGGACAAATGGGTATTATTTGTCATATCAGCAGCCAAGACCTCTTGAGACTCCCTTCCTTGATAGCTGCATCGCAAAATCGCATTCGCAGGGACCTCCAAAGAGAAAGCCCCTTTCTTATCCGTGATAGTCCTCTCTTTACCGCCCTTCACCACAACTGATGCCCCGATCAAAGGCTGCCCGGTCTCATCAACCAGAATGCCCGTAGCCGTCACCATAGCGTTCGAGACCGTAGCCTCATTCGCCAGACGGACAGTCAAACGGGCTACCGCCTCGATATTACTTAACAGCATCAAGATCCCTACCAATGGAATAAATATCAGATATTTCGTACGTACGATACCCGGGCTCCGCTTCTTGTTCATCATCATAATCCGGTTCTTCAGATGCAGCACATTGAAACTATTATACAAAGTAGTAACGGACTGATGATGAGCCAATCCCAATAAATGGTATTGATAGCTCTTACTATCGTAACCAGACTGGATCACCGTGTTATCCGCCAGATACTCCAGATTATGCCTAACCTCACGCTTCAATAACCATACAAAAGGATTAAACCAGCAAGCCATACACATCATCTCGCTCAAGATCACGTCAATCGAGTGCCATTGGGATACGTGCGTACATTCATGTGTCAATATCTCATCCGTTTCCTTATCCGAATGACTCTCCGGATGCAAGAAGACCATACGGAAAAAGGAGAATGGCCCGGCGGCCTTCCGCAACGCATAAACCGGAGTTTCATGAATAACAACACGCTCACTGGTATGAGCCAACCATAAGATACTGCTTAATTGCACGAGAAAACGTCCGCATAAGAACGCTACGATCCCCCAATAAATAAACCCCAAAGATCCCAGCAACCATGCCAATCCACGGACGCCGCGGCATCCGCTTTCGCCGTCGCCTCAGGCAACATAGCGGAATACATATAAATCACATCTGCTATAGGCTCTTGTTGCCTTACCCAATCTTGGATGTTCAGCAAAGGATAAAACAGAGCCAAGCCAAAGAACGCCAGCAATATCGCACGACGTAGCTTGAAGAACGTGTCCTTATAGAAGAACAACCGGTAGAAGGCGTAAAAGAGTACAAAGGCTACATTTACCTTCAATAAGTAGGCAAATTCCGGTGTCATGGTATGTGGGATTTAGGTTATTCTTTTCCTTTCTCAATCAAATCGATGATATCCTTTAGATCATCCGTAGAGATTTTCTGATCTTTCGCAAAGAAAGAAACCATTTCTTTATACGAGTTAGCGAAATAATTCGTTACCACGCCGCCAAGGAACGTACGTTTATATTCCGTTTCCTCTATCAAAGGACGGTATTCATACGTATTTCCATAACGTTTCGCCTTCACGTACTTCTTTCGCTCCAGATTCTTGATCACGGAAGCGAGCGTCGTATAAGGAGGTTTCGGGTCCTCGTATTTGGCCAGCACATCTTTCACAAAACAAGGACCGATCCGCCAAATCCAGCGCATCGCCTCTTCTTCCTGCATCGTTAGCTTCTCCATAAATCTTATCCTTTTATTAATGTATATCCACAAAGCTACGAAATAGTCGTAAACGGCATGCGGAAGGCACGTTAATTAACATTAAATAAGAATCACAAGACCTGCAATCGTGAATTATTGCAACTTAAATGTGATCGGCACCGTATATTTCACGGCTACCGGCTCGCCTCTTTGCGTGCCCGGTGTCCAACGAGGCATCATTTGCAAAACTCGAACCGCCTCTTGGTCTAATGCCGGGGAGATTCCTCTAATGACCTTGTAATTCGTAAGTGTTCCATCCTTCGTTACCACAAACGAACAAATCACACGGCCTTGCTCTCCTTTGTTTTGGCTTTCTTGTGGATACTTTACATTCTTGGCTATAAATTTCAAAAGCTCCGCATCACCGCCGGGAAACTTCGGCATCACCTCTACTACCCTAAATACCTGCTCTCCATTTTCCAGCGTATCTTCGTCCTCCGCTTCCACCTGTACTTGCTCTTGTTTTTCTGCCTTTGTTACATCTGTCGGAACACTTTCTTCTTTTTGTTCCGAAGACTGTCCGCATCCTACGCACATCGCCAAAGCGAACAGGATGATCATTGTGTTCATAATCGCCTTTTTCATTTTCAATCAGTTTTAATGTTATTTATACCGTTATTACACATACTTACCAACCTCTAAGCATATCCGGATATTACGTCGGTTTCGCAAACATACGAAATACTCGTAATATAAATATAAACAATATGTTAAATAACACTAATAGCCATCAAAGACATAGAAAAGATAAAAGAACATAGCTTCTATCGCTAGATTATTACAAGAAGTACAACCGAGCGATACATATCGAAGTCAAATAAGCGAATAGAACACAAAAACCGGATTGCCCTCCTCTCCTTTTAAGTCCAACTCCTGCGGAATCGTGATCGAGTGAAGCGACTTATATAAGTTTAGCTCATACGGGGTCACTACTTGTACCAACTCATCTTTTATGACCCTCCCCCAGACCGGGAAATTCCGATAACTTCTCGTACCCTGCATGCCATGTTGAAGGTTCGCGTCCGCCAGTTCATAGATAGACCCCGGCATCTCGCATTTTTCCACGAGTGTCTTTCCCGTCTTTTTATCCACAGAGGCGATATAATAGCCTTGGTTATACAATAAACGGAAATAATAATGTGCCGGAAACTCAATCATATCTTGCACAAAGATATCCTTGGGGTCCTTTTTTTCAATTCGCAAATTACTCATGTCCGTAACATCCAACGAACGAATCACTTCCGCATCCGAGTTTTTCAGATCAAGGACACAAGCCGCACTTATTCGATCCGCCGAGATACAGAAGACCGTATCATTACTACCGGTCTTAAACAACACGGAGTTTTGCGCATCAGAATAAGCGGAGGCGATACTTGTCGTGAACCCGCTCTTCTCATGGGGTAATAAAAAGGAATAAAAATCATTCTTGATCGCTATCGTATCCCCTTTCCTCGAAAATAGGCCCAATCCGAATCCCCCTCCGTTGAAAGGCTGAAAAGGGAATGATATGGCGGCGAAACGATCCTTTCCGATATGACGCATATAGATTACCGAATACTCATGGGTGGATTGTCCGATAAATTCACCTTCTAATGTATATTCCCAAACTCGATTATTACTAAATAAAAAAAGGCGATCATTACGTTCGTCCACTTGGATACATGGCAGAATACCGCTAAATTCACCCGGTCCCTGCCCTTCTTTTACCAACGTCCGGATAAAACGCCCTTGCCGATCGAACAGGACGATACGGGGCTCTTTTACGGGAAGCACATAGATATATCGATCTGTCACGGCATAATCATAAACTCCGTCTATCAACGAGGCATCATCCGTGGTCACCTCTAAAGGGACAAAAGTAACCCCCTTGATCTCATCGCCTAATTCCAATAGCCCCGGTTTATCCATCCCCCCTCTTATATCCGCGGTTAAAAGAGAGGACGCTTCCGTTGGCGAAGAACCGCATGACACGAAACAAGAAACGACAAAAACACTATTTAAATAAAACAAGATAGAGGCTAACTTTACACTTTTCATAACCATGCTTTTTTGCCTCCAAAAATATCCCGTATATCTCACAAATCACATAATAAATGAGAACAAAAATGAGAACAAACCTGCCAAGACCGCTATAAATATATAATAATCAAAAGTTTGATATAAACTCCACAAATGCCTCCGTAGAACCTTCTTTCTTAAAAATCTTCCGGAATAGACGAGGACGAAGTACCGAACTATTATATTTCAATACCCGTGTGATCTGGTTGGCGGGAACACCGATTTTCGTGAGCATACAGGCCTTCAACTCCGTATCGGAAATAACAGGATATAGCTTTTTCAGCCGTAAGGTAAAGTCATCATAAGCCTTATTCAACAAAACCTCCAAAAGCTCCCAATCCTCAGAGATAATCTTGCCGGCATCCCGATCGTGAAACTTCTCATAGACCTCCGATTTCCGCAAGATCGCGACAGATAATAAATGCTTACTCTCCTTATTAAGAATCGACTCGTTACAAATTTCCAGCCGTTGTTTTTCCAATTGTAAGGAAACCAACATCAACTCTTGATCCTTTTCTTCCTTTATTTTCGTAATTCTTTTTTCCAAAAGGGTGATTTGCCGTTCATTCTCTTCTTTTTCTTCTCGCATACGTTGTTGCTGGCTAGCAATCGAACGTCGCAAGGCTTCTTCCCTTCGAAGAGCGTTTTCCTGCGTATTTCTCCATCGCCGATAAAGGAGGAAGCAAATAAATAGGATTATGCCGATAATAAATGCGTACAGATAACGCTCCTGTCCCCTTTGTAATAGCATCAACTCTTTCTTAGACAAGTCCTCACGGATCGGCCTTACATCATAGCGGGAAGTGATCTGATAAATCGATTCTCTCGCTGATAGTGATCCGATAGAATCCCGTAACATCTCGTATTTCTTGACCTCGGTCAGT
>ENA-OPXB01001669-OPXB01001669.1-human-gut-metagenome-genome-assembly--contig:-NODE-1669-length-10783-cov-6.481544_pt1 | contig 10783 bp, 7 predicted proteins | sample MGYA00241516_ERZ502024 | MGnify/ENA primary metagenome ERZ502024 (study PRJEB25962, sample SAMEA2041926) | human gut metagenome | biome: human gut; feature: human-associated habitat; material: faeces...
TCAGGCAAACGAATAACAGAAATCCAGTTGAAAGCTGATTTATCGGTATAATCTACACCCTCAACATTATCCTGCCACCAAAAGCCCTCAAGTGGCGGTACAACATATTCAAAAAAGCCTTCTATTTTGTAATCTGTCTTATAGCTCATTTTGAGAGTATAGGCAACCGCATACAAAACGCCAATGGCAGCTTTATATTCCCCGCCTTCTTCATTCGGATTGCCTTTACCTCTTACGGCTATATAATTTGCCTTTGGAATTGTCACAATCTGTGGCTTGTTCTTTGGCATATAGAACTCTTTGTATTCTTTCTTAAAATCAAATGCCATTCGTCATTTTCTCCATAATTAGTTTGCATATTTCTTAAAATTCTCTGCCTGCTCAAGGACTTCTTTATAAACATCATCAATGGTTACTGGCGGATAGCCGAACTCATCAAGCAACAATATTAAATCCACTTGCAGATTTGCCTTAATATCATCACGGGCAGACCAATCAGTATAGCGTGACTTATCATCAACAATTAGCTTTATCCTCTTGGAAAGTTCAATCATTTTACCGTCCGGATATTCAAACTCATATTTCTTGGCAACTGCTTTCAAAATATCATAGAAAGCCTTTTCTTCATAATCTATACCCATATTCTTAAATGAGTTCTTTTCCGTTTTCAGCTCGGACAACAACTGTGCAAGCTGCTCCGCAACATCATCAAGGACTTCGTTGGCATACGCTTCATCACGACGACGATTATTATACTCATCAACGACCTTTTTTAGTCTGTCTGCAAATTCCACTCCCATAATCTTGTTGACTTTCTTAAACTCGTCGATTGCCTGAGAAAGAAGTCTTTGAAGTATCTTGATTTTTGTATTCGGCAACTGAATAGCATTTATCTTATCCATATACTCATCGCTGAAAATATCAACCGATATATGTTTTCCGGTTTCAAACAATTCCTCAATGCCATCAGACTGAATTGCACCCTCAAGCATTTTGCGAACACGAGCGTTCATCTGCTCAATATCCGGTGCATCGCCTTTTGTCAACTTGAAAAGGATAGAACGGACAGCACAATAAAAATGGATATAATCCTTATCTTCATCAGAGAATTTCTCACTTGAGCTACAAAGGTTAAATGCCTGCTTCATTCTCTTGACTGCTGCCATGAATCTTCTTTCCAGTTCTTCAGACAACTGCACATACTCAACCGCACGGTTCAGGCAAGCAAGCTGTTCGGTAGGCGAACCATTGAAGAAATCACTGCTGTTAAAGTTATGGAACATCTGACCAAGAACTTCTAACTGGTCTTTTACAATCGTGATAGACTGCTCCACACCTTCAAATTCTTCGCTCTCAAAATTCGTATATTTCTTGAGGGCAGTGTTCATATTTTTCTTGATACCTATGTAGTCAACAATCAAACCTTTATCCTTGCCCTCACATACACGATTTACACGGGAAATCGTCTGAATAAGGGTATGCTGCTGAATAGGCTTATCAATGTAAATCGTATCAAGCTCCGGCACATCAAAACCAGTCAGCCACATATCTACAACAATGGCAACCTTAAAGTTCGACTTCGGATTTTTGAACTGACGGTCAAATTCTTTCCTATCCTCTTTTGTGCCAAGCATATCAAAGAGGTCTTTTTCATCATCTTTATTACGAGTCATAACCAACTTGATTTTTTCCATTGGCTTCAACTCTTTTTTATCTTTCTCACTCAGAACAACACCGTCATCACAAATCTTCTTTTCTGTCCATTCCTGTCTGAGTTCCTTTACTATCTTATAGAAATCGTATGCTATATTTCGATTGGAACATACAAACATTGCTTTGCCTGCTACGCTTGCACCTTCTGCCACACGGGTTTCATAATGCTTGATAAAATCCTCCGCAACAGCACGAAGTCTATCAGGGTCGCCAATAATAACTTCCATTTTGGCAACTGCTTTCTGACTTTCTTCTACTTGATGTTCATTTGCTCCCTCAAGTTCACACTGAGCATAATATTCTTCAATCTGTCTTACCTTATCCTGATTAAGCATAACCTTGGCTGCACGACCATCGTAAACAAGATTAACTGTAATACCGTCCTTAACAGCTTCCGTCATTGTATATGCGTCTACAACACCACCAAAGACTTCGATTGTTCCATCAACCGGAGTTCCGGTAAATCCAACATAAGTCGCATTTGGTAAAGAATCGTGCAGATACTTGGCAAAGCCATAGGTTTTCTGAACACCTGACTCTGTAATCTTAACCTTTTGGTCGAGATTGATTTGGCTTCTGTGTGCTTCATCAGAAATACAAATAACGTTTGTTCTGTCTGTAAGAAGCTGCAAATCCTCTGTAAATTTCTGAATGGTAGTCAGATAAACACCGCCACTCTCTCGTCCCTGCAGCTCCTCACGAAGTTTCTCACGGGACTCAATACTTACAACAGTTTCATCTCCGATATATTTCTTTGAACCGACAAACTGTTTGGAAAGCTGGTCGTCAAGGTCTGTTCTATCCGTAATAATGAGAATAGTCGGAGAAGAAAAGTATTTGCTTTTCATCAGCATACGGGTAAGGAAAAGCATTGTATAACTCTTGCCGCACCCTGTCGCTCCGAAGTATGTACCACCTTTACCATCTCCTTCAGGGCGAAGATGAGCCTTGATATTCTCATACAATTTATTTGCCGCAAAGAACTGTGGATAACGGCACACTATCTTCAAATCCTTATCTGAGTTATCCGGAAAATAAATAAAATCTTTGATAACTTCAAGTAAATGGTCTTTTCGGAAAAGTCCCTTTATAATTGTTACAAGAGAATTGATACCGTCCAGTTCTTTATCGTCTGAGTTTATCTTTCTCCACGCATAGAAGAAGTCATACGGGCTGAAGAAAGAACCGTATTTATTATTTGCACCGTCACTGATAACAACAAACGCATTGTATTTGAAAATCTCCGGAATATCTCTACGGTAACGGATTGTAAGCTGCTTATATGCATCCATTATGGTCGTATTCTCTTGTACCGCACTCTTAAATTCAAGAACAACAACAGGAATACCATTTACGAACACAATGCCATCAGGAATACGCAACTGATTATTTACGCCTTCAATTTCAAACTGATTAACCACTTTGAAAATATTGTTTTCGGGAGTGTCGAAATCAATAAGTTCAATATAGAGGTCTTTCTGCGTTCTATCCTCACGGTTAAGAATAAAGCCATCGCATAGCAACTTGAATACAGCTTTATTTGCTTCATAAATCGTACCGGAAATATTACGCAGCATTAGAATGACACTATCCACCTCACTCGGTGTAATACCGTCTTTCGCATACCGATTATAGAGGTATTGCTTCAGGTCGTCCGTAAGCAGAACCTCTGTCCTTTCTCTGTGTATCTGGTCGCCACTGACATAGGTGTACCCCTCGTCTTTGAACAACTCCATTATTGACATTTCCAATGCGTGTTCATTAAAATTTGCCATTGCGTTCACTCCTTTTAGAATTTTATACTGTCACATTATTACTTCTTTATTCTAAAATCTTCAATAATAAGCGATTTCATTCCACATTTAATACATCCGTAATCCGAATGACTTCCAAACTGATATAATCTAACAACCTCATGCTTACATAATTTAGCTAAATTTGTCCTTTCAATTTTATCAAATTCATCTTCTTGCATATTTTTCATATTTTTCAATTCCTTTCTATTAAATGATAATTTAGCAGCTTAACCAACCATTTTTGAAAGTAAAGTTGATTGTAACTCAGCTAATCTTTGGATTTCAATATTAAAAGTGTCGCAATCAGATAAATACGCTTCATATAACCGATTAAGAATGATTAAATCATCTTTATTATCAGGAGTAATAAAACCATATCCTGAAATTTTATCTGGTGAAGTATGGCGAACCGTTGTACCTGAAGCCGTGGCAAGAATATAATTTCTATAATCATTGCTGCACATCAGAAAGTAGATGAACGCTTTCGGATAAGTGTTGTCAATAAATTCAACTAAACCAACTCGCTGATTGTGTAAAAAGGTCATTCTTTCATCTTTGGGGATAATTGCTGGAAAACCAAGTGTATCACCATTTTTACTTAAATCGGTCATCGTTACAACTAAAGAACCTGCTTCAAGCACATAGTCAGCCTTATATTCCGCTTCTTCGTTATAGAATTTGGGTTTATTATTTTGAAAACCACCGCCAATTTTGAAATTGCCCGGAGATACCAATATTTTTGAGGTTTCGTTTTCGGAAAATTGCTCTCCGTCAAAAGCATATCCGTGTTTAATCTTGATGAAGTCCTTTAGCTGCACATAGTTAGGCATATTACGCATATCTTCGTGGAGAAATCGACTAAACTTTTCTGTGAAAAATGCGTTAACTGTAGCAAATAAATTATCATTTATCTTCTGCTTCAATGCAATCCTGTCTGTAACAATCTTATATGCTTTCACAATCTTTTGCTGTTTTTCGATAGGTGGTACTGGCAATTTCATTTTTGCAAATTCTTCCCACGGCATACTACCACGCACACCACCAACCGCAATAAAAGCAGCTTCTCTATCAAATTCAGGTCTTTTGAACCACATCTCCAAATACTCTGGCAAAATAATATTCTTATCTTTTACTCTAAAAATAGGATATGCAGGCGACATTATTGCTTCTTCATATTCCTCTAATCTTGCAACCGGTATTTTTCCGTCACGACTGACCTGCATTAAACTTACCGCAAAGTCATTTTTACGGATAATCTTATACTTTGAAAGGTCTGTTCCATTTGTATTTGCAACAGATTTAATGAAACATTTATCAATACTTACACCTATCAATTCTGAAACTGTTCCATCACTATTTCTTTCATCTACCCTTGTTACAAGTTCCTCAATGGTTTTATACATATCTTCTCCGCCTTATCCTATATATTTTCTGTGAGCAATTTTTACATTGCTCTGCTTAACCATTGCATATTGCAATGTCGTATCTATTCTTCTATGCCCCAAGAGCTGCTGAAGTTGCTCTATCGGCATTCCTTTGTCTATTGCCATTGTCGCAAGCGTTCGCCTGAATTTATGAGGGTGTACCTTATTTAATCCCAATCGCTTTCCAAGCTGTCGTAATCTCACTTCAATACCTCCGATATTCATTCGATTATACGGAGATTGTAATGATACAAAAAGTGCCGGATTATCGTCCTTTCGGCTATTTAAATAATTCTGCAAATGTATTTTTGTTCTTGCATCAAAATATACTATTCGCTCCTTATCCCCTTTACCGAAAACAACACATTCTCTTTCATTAAAGTCTATATCCTCACGATTTAATAACACCATTTCTCCGACACGCATACCCGTTGAAGCAAGCATATCAATCATTGCCAAATCCCTGAGTTCCGTGCAATTATCCCTCATCAATTCAAGTGCTTCATCTGAATAGGTTTCTTTAATGTTCGTTCCTGTCTTAACCTTATGTATTCGCCTGACCGGACTTTTCAAAATATAATCCTCGTCCTCAAGCCAAGCGAAAAAACTGGAAAGTATTCGCCTTATATTATCTATCGTGACTTTACTGGATTTTTTCTTAGCCTGATACTCAGTCAAATAGCAACGAATATCGTCAGTTACAATGTATTTGATACCTTTTCCAATGCCATCAAGCATTGATTGTATCGTTGCATTATAGTATTTCAAAGTTTTCTCAGAACAGCCTTCAATACGCTTTGCCGATAAGAAAGACTCTACTATATTCTTTTCTGAACGTTCCTTATCTTTTTCTGTCTTTGTTACCTCGTAATCAAAAAGTGTATGTTGCAACACCTCTTGCAATCTTTCTACCTGTGCGTTATTCAAATAAGGTAACATTCCTTGAATAACATCTGTAATTAGGTTCTGTTTCATAGTCAATTCTCCTTTTGTTTTTTAAGAGAACGACTACCAGTGGCAGTCCCTTGTTTTAACTCCCGCCACTGATGGGAGTTCTATTGTAAATGATAATTTAGAAGCTACAGTGCAAGCAATATTCAAATCGCTATTTATTGACTACAAAGGAGCCCAATATTCCGATTATCTGGAATTTGAGTTTGGAAAATATCCTGCAACTTGGAACTTAGTTGACTTGGATAGCATTGTCGATGTTCGTGATGGCACACACGACTCGCCAAGTTCAACTGAATCTGGCAAATATCTTATCACTTCTCGTCATCTGCTCCCGTACGCTGTTGACCGTAGTGATGCGTATTTTATTTGTGAAGCCGATTTCAAGAAAGTCAATGAGAGAAGCAAAGTCGAATATGGGGATATTCTCTTTAGTATGATTGGAACAATCGGTATTATTTCTTTCATAACAGACAAAGAAGTGGATTTTGCGATAAAGAATGTAGGTTTATTCCGTACTTCTCAAAATCCTACCATACGATATTTCATTCTCTCGTACCTAAAAAGTAAAATCATGGAGAACTATATATCTTCATATATGGCAGGAAGTACTCAATCGTATGTAAGCCTTAATGTGCTAAGAAAGATACCTCTTATTCTGCCAACAGAAGATGTTCTTCAACATTTCGAGAAGCAAGTAACACCGCTATATGCGAAAATGATTGAGAACACCCACGAAATTGCCAAGCTCGACGACTTAAAAGATGTAATAACCACATCTATGTCAAGCCGCTAAATTATCATTTATCTTCTGCTTTAAAACAATTCTCTCCGTAATTGCCTTATAACTGTTCACTATTTCAAGCTGGTTTTCAATAGGCGGAATAGGCAATTCTAGTCTGCATATATCATCCCAAGTAATCCCACCACGAACGCTCCCGTCAGTATGTAACCAACAAATTCGGTCAAACTCCGGTCTGCGAAACCACATCATCAGATAATCTTCATTCAAAATGCTGTTATCTATTACCTCAAACATAAAATATGCCGGAGAAACAATAGCAGGTTCTTCTTCATCATACAATGCAACCGGAAGTCGTTCATCACGACCAACGTGCATTGGATTACACGCAAACTTTCCTTTTGTTATCAGTTTATATTTACTCAAATCCGTACCAATGACATTTGCAACCGATGGCATAAAGAACTTGTCTATGTTAATTCCCAAAACTCTGTCCGTTATGCTTTCTCTGTTCCGAGTATCAATCAGTCGAATATGTTTTCCTAAAATATCATAATTCGATTTCATATCCCAACTCCTTAAATACAGCAAGCAAATCTGATTTGGATTTTTCTTCTTGAACAAGAAGTTCCTTGAGTTCTCCCTGCAATGACTTCATTTTAGTATCAAAATCGATGTTCTCATCACGATTGACAAACTCAATATATCTGCTCGGTACAAGAGTAAATCCTTTTTCCTTTACTTCATCAAAAGAAGCAGAATAGCAAAATTCCGGCACATTCTCATAAGTTTCCTCATAGCCTTCCTGCTGCCAGTTATGATATACACTTGTAACTTTGGCTCTATCTTCCTCTGTCAATTCAATGTACTTTTTCTCATAAGGACTACCCATCTGTCGTAAATCCATAAAGAGTATTTCATCTTCTCGGTTACGATAGCGTTTGAGCTTTCCGTTCTGTTCCACAACACGAGCCTTTTTATTCTTATTGAGTACCCAGAGGGTAACGCTGATATCTGTGGTGTAGAAAAGGTTTCTCGGAAGAATAATAATCGCTTCTACCAAATGATTTTCTATAAGCTGCTGCCTGATTTTCAGCTCTGTACCGTCATCAGATAATGCTCCATTAGCAAGCAGGAAACCTGCCACACCGTTTTGTGAGAGTTTGGAAACAATATTCAGTATCCAACCATAGTTTGCATTGCTTGTCGGCGGGACTTCATAACCATTCCAACGAGGGTCATCTACAAGCTCATTTTCGGCTCTCCACTGCTTCTGATTGAAAGGCGGGTTCGCCATAATGAAATCTGCTTTAAGGTCTTTGTGTTGGTCGTTGGTAAATGTATTGGCTGCCATCTCTCCAAGATTTGCGGAAATACCACGGATAGCTAAGTTCATTTTTGCCAGTTTGAAAGTGGTATTTGTATATTCCTGACCGTAAATAGACACTTTCTTTTTATTACCGCTATGTGCTTCTACGAACTTGATGGACTGCACAAACATACCGCCCGAACCGCAACAAGGGTCATAAAGTATTCCATCATAAGGCTCAAGCATTTCAGCAATCAGGTTTACGATGCACTTTGGTGTATAGAACTCTCCTTTACCTTTTCCTTCTGCAAGAGCGAACTTACTAAGAAAATACTCATATATACGACCTATAATGTCGTTTTCTTTATCATCAGTGTTGATACGATTGATTTCATCAAGCAAAGAAGCCAGCTTTGCCGTATCAATATGTAATCGTGAATAGTAGTTATCCGGCAAAGCACCTTTCAATGCTGGGTTGTTCTTTTCAATCGTATAAAGTGCCGTATCTATCTTCAAAGCAATATCGTCCTGCTTTGCATTTTCAATAATGTACTTCCAACGGCTTTCTTCAGGAAGATAGAATACATTTTCCTGAGTGTAAAACGGCTTCATATCCGCATACTTTTCGCCGTGTGTCGCAATAATCTTATTACGACATTCCTCAAACCTGTCACTGGCAAATTTGAGGAAGAACAAACTCAGAACAACGTGCTTATACTCCGCAGGCTCAACAGAACCCCTCAGTTTATCAGCACTTTTCCAAAGTGCTTCTTCCATTGATATTTCTTTCTTTGGTTTAGCAGCCCTTGCCATCTATAATTACCTCCGTGTTTTAATCTTCTTCTAAAATAGAATTACTTATATATACGATGTCAAAATGGAATACCTCATATATATTAACCCAAATATAATTTTTCTTTAAATACAATTATTAATATAATATTATATCTTAATCATATATATCTTTCAATATTGCCGTCCCATTATAGTCATTTAGATATGTATCAAAATATTTTTTATAAACATATACAATCATCTAAGATGACATCAAAAAAGCAGGTGCAAAACAAATTTCACACCTGCCAAAATAAATTATATAACATTTATTATTGTTAATTATCCAGAATAAATTGTCGCTGCTAAATTTCGTAATTACTTAACAACTCTTACCTTAATAACACCATCTATAGCTGAAAGCTTAGCTGTTACATCTTCTGTGATAGCTGAACCTGTATCAAGAACAGAGTAAGCATAATCTCCTCTTGACTTGTTATCCATAGATTCGATGTTAATACCTGCATCACCCATAACGCTTGTAAGCTTGCTTATGATTGCTGGTACATTCTTATGACATACTGTAACTCTTCCTGCTGATGTACATACGCCACAATCACAGTTAGGATAGTTAACTGAATTAACAATATTACCGTGTTCTATGTAGTTTCTTAATTCCTTAACTGCCATAACAGCACAGTTATCTTCTGCTTCCTCAGTTGAAGCACCAAGATGTGGAAGTACGATAACCCCCTCCTGACCTGCTGTTGTTGTGTTAGGGAAATCTGTAACATACTTAGCAACCTTGCCAGACTTGATAGCATCAAGAATAGCTGGCTCATCAACAAGTACATCCCTTGCACAGTTAATAACTACTGTACCCTTCTTCATCATATCAAAGGCTGCCTTATTAATCATACCCTTAGTGCTGTCAAGTGCTGGTACATGGATTGTGATATAATCACATTCCTTATATATATCCTCAACATTAACAATATGCTTAACTTCGCTTGAAAGATTCCAGGCTGCATTAACTGAAAGATATGGGTCATATCCATATACTTCCATTCCAAGGCTTATAGCTGCATTAGCAACTAACTGTCCAATAGCACCAAGTCCGATAACACCAAGCTTCTTACCCTTGATTTCTTTACCAGCAAATGCTTTCTTAGCCTTTTCTGCTGACTTAGCAATGTCCGCATCATCTTTATTATCTTCTACCCACTTGATACCACCAAGTAAATCTCTTGAAGCTAAAAGTAAAGCTGCAAGAACGTGTTCCTTAACCGCATTAGCATTAGCACCTGGTGTATTAAATACAACGATACCCTTATCTGCACATTTATCAAGTGGAATATTATTAACACCAGCTCCAGCTCTTGCTATAGCAAGAAGATTATCTGGTAATTCCATATCGTGCATCTTAGCACTTCTTACAAGTACTGCATCCGCTTCTTCAAATGCTGCATTAGCATTATAATCGCTTGAGAAAAGGTCAAGACCTACAGAAGCTATATTATTAAGACAATTTACGTTAATCATTAGGCATTCTCCTTTTCGAACTTCTTCATAAATTCAACTAACTTCTCAACGCCTTCGATTGGCATTGCATTATAGATAGAAGCTCTCATACCGCCAACTGTTCTGTGACCCTTAAGATTTACAAATCCAGCCGCTTCTGCTTCTTTAACAAATTTAGCATCAAGTTCTTTATCACCTGTTACGAAAGGAACATTCATAAGTGAACGGTCTTCCTTAACAACTGTTCCCTTAAACATCTTAGACTCATCAAGGAAATCATAAAGAATTTTAGCCTTCTTTTCATTGTGTTCTTTCATAGCTGAAAGTCCACCCATCTTCTTAATCCACTTAAATACCTTGCCGCAGATATAGATATTGTAGCAAGGAGGTGTATTATAAAGAGAATCTGCATCTGCCTGTGTCTTCCACTTTAACATAGTTGGTGTTCCAGGAAGTACATCATCTGTTATAAGGTCTTCTCTAATAATTGCAATAACAACACCTGCCGGTCCAACATTCTTCTGAACACCACCATAAATCACACCGTATTTTG
>ENA-OPXB01001670-OPXB01001670.1-human-gut-metagenome-genome-assembly--contig:-NODE-1670-length-10773-cov-2.691080_pt1 | contig 10773 bp, 16 predicted proteins | sample MGYA00241516_ERZ502024 | MGnify/ENA primary metagenome ERZ502024 (study PRJEB25962, sample SAMEA2041926) | human gut metagenome | biome: human gut; feature: human-associated habitat; material: faeces...
TTCCCTGCGCCCGGGCCTTGAATAGGAGGTCCAGCATGGAAATGACCCCGGGATTCCTGGCAAGATCGATTGCCGGAAATGACAAGGATAAAATTTATGTCATATCGGAGGATCTTGGAACATACGTTTCTCTGCTTGCAGAAAACGGCCGGGTCCTCCGGAAAAATAAAAAGCATGTCCAGATCATTAAGAAACGAAACAGGAGGTAAATTTTATGTCTAAGGCTGACGTAATCGAGATCGAAGGCGTCGTTGTTGAGAAACTGCCGAACGCTATGTTCCAGGTTGAACTTGAGAATGGCCACAAGGTATTAGCTACCATCAGTGGAAAACTGCGTATGAATTACATCCGTATTCTTCCGGGTGATAAGGTAACATTAGAGATGTCCCCGTACGATTTATCCAAGGGACGTATTATTTGGAGAGATAAATAGTATCCTTGACAAAGGGCTAAAAAAGTTGAAGAAAACCAATAAAAATGCTTGATTTTCCGCCAAGGAAGTGTTATAATGCTCAAGCGAACTTTGTTGGAACGCTTGTATTATGCCCATTTTCAGGTGCTTTTTATCCAGGTATAGCAACCCGTAATGCCGTTCCCAGATGGCACGGAATCGGTGTGTTTCCGGCAGTAAAGGGAAGCGGACTACGAAGGAAAGGAGAATTACTGTGAAGGTTAGATCATCAGTAAAACCAATTTGCGAAAAATGCAAAGTAATTAAAAGAAAAGGAAGCGTTCGCATTATCTGCGAAAATCCAAAGCACAAACAGCGTCAGGGTTAATTCTGAGCAATGTTTGATGTATTTAGGCGGCTGATAGTGGACACGCCAGGCGGTGTGGATACTATTTCAAATATACAAGGCGCACCCGAAAGACCGGTGACGATCCTCGTATATTGCTTCTAATGCCGGCTCGTCATTACCGCATAGTTTCCATAACATGAGCGGTGGCCGGAAAGGGCATGATACCGAACATGCCTGGGACAAAATCATGTCCCCTATTAAAGACAATTAACAATGAAAGAAAATGGAGGAAATTCACATGGCTCGTATAGCAGGTGTAGACTTACCAAGAGACAAACGTGTTGAGATCGGATTAACTTATATCTACGGAATCGGTAGAACAAGTGCAACTCGTATCTTAACAGAAGCAGGAGTTAATCCTGATATTCGTTGTAGAGATCTTACAGACGACGATGTAAAGAAAATCAGTGCTGTAATCGATGAGACTCAGACAGTAGAAGGTGATCTTCGTAGAGAAATCGCCCTCAACATTAAGAGATTACAGGAAATCGGATGTTATAGAGGAATCCGTCACAGAAAAGGACTTCCAGTTCGTGGTCAGAAGACTAAGACAAATGCTAGAACTAGAAAAGGTCCTAAGAGAACAGTAGCAAACAAGAAGAAATAATTTATTTAAGGAAAGAGTAGGTTAGTTTTATTATGGCAAAGAAAGTTACAAAAAAAGTGACAAAGAAACGTGTCAAGAAAAACGTTGAACACGGACAGGCTCACATCCAGTCATCTTTTAATAACACAATCGTAACATTAACAGATGCACAGGGAAATGCTCTGTCATGGGCAAGTGCAGGCGGTCTCGGATTCAGAGGTTCAAGAAAATCTACCCCTTATGCAGCTCAGATGGCAGCTGAAACAGCAGCTAAAGCAGCATTAGTACATGGTTTAAAATCAGTTGACGTAATGGTTAAAGGACCAGGTTCAGGTAGAGAAGCAGCAATTCGTGCCCTGCAGGCATGCGGAATCGATGTAACAAGCATCAGAGACGTTACACCAGTACCACACAATGGTTGCCGTCCACCAAAACGCAGAAGAGTCTAGTACTATTATTATTCACTACGTTAACGGATTGTATGTGTCCGAATTATATAGGAGGAAAACAAAAACATGGCAGTAAATAGAGTTCCGGTTCTTAAAAGATGTAGATCCCTCGGAATGGATCCAGTTTATTTAGGAATTGATAAAAAGTCTAACAGACAGTTAAAAAGAGCGAATAGAAAAATGAGCGAGTATGGTCTCCAGTTACGTGAGAAACAGAAAGCTAAATTCATCTATGGTGTATTAGAAAAACCTTTCCGTAACTACTATGCAAAAGCAGAAAGAATGAAAGGTCAGACTGGTACAAACCTGATGACATTATTAGAGCTTCGTTTAGATAACGTATTATTCCGTTTAGGATACGGAAGAACAAGAAAAGAATGCAGACAGATCGTTGACCATAAACATGTATTAGTTAATGGAAAACAGGTTAACATTCCTTCTTACCAGGTTAAAGCTGGGGACGTTATCGAAATCAAAGAAAAACATAGAACATCTCCAAGATACAAAGAGATCTTAGAAGTAACAGAAGGAAGAATGATTCCTTCATGGTTAGAAGCAGATCATGATAACTTTACAGGAACTGTAAAAGAACTTCCATCAAGAGATGAGATCGACGTACCAGTTAACGAAACATTAATCGTCGAGTTATATTCTAAATAATAACCCTCAAGTTAAACCTAAGCCAAAAGGAGGGCACGTATGTTTGAATTTGAAAAACCAAATATTGAGATTAATGAGATTTCAGAAGATAACCGTTTTGGACGCTTTGTTGTGGAACCTTTGGAAAGAGGTTATGGTACAACTTTAGGTAATTCCTTAAGACGTATCATGCTTTCTTCTCTGCCAGGTGCAGCAGTAAGTTCAGTAAAGATCAAAGGTGTTTTGCATGAGTTCAGTTCCATCCCAGGGGTTAAAGAAGATGTACCTGAGATCATCATGAATATCAAATCTCTGGCAATTAAAAACAACAGCTCATCCGCTGAAACAAAGCAGGCTTATATTGAGTTTTCAGGAAAGGGTGTAGTAACTGCCGGAGATATTAAAGCGGACAGTGATATCGAAATCTTAAATCCAGAGCTTGTGATCGCAACATTAAGTGATGACAGCAGCAAACTGGATATGGAGCTTACAATCACAAACGGACGCGGATATGTAGGCGCAGACAAAGCAGACAAAGAAGGAAAAGCAATCGATGAGATCGCAGTTGATGCGATTTACACACCAGTTGAGCGTGTAAACTTAAAGGTTGAGAATACTCGTGTAGGTCAGATCACAGATTATGACAAATTAACATTAGATGTATTCACAAACGGAACACTAACACCAGATGAGTCTGTAAGTTTAGCAGCGAAAGTATTATGCGAGCACTTAAACTTATTTGTAGATCTTTCTGAGAATGCCAAGACAGCAGAAGTTATGGTAGAAAAAGAAGATGACGAGAAAGAAAAAGTTCTTGAAATGAGCATTGATGAATTAGAATTATCTGTTCGTTCATACAATTGCTTAAAGAGAGCTGGCATCAATACAGTAGAAGAATTAACTAATAAGACTTCAGAAGATATGATGAAAGTCCGTAACTTAGGACGTAAATCATTAGAAGAAGTTTTAGCTAAGTTAAGTGAATTAGGATTATCCCTAAGTTCAGGAGAAGAATAGAAACCAGACCCGCCTAGGCTGAAGGCATAAGTAAGCAAGGCGAAAAAACACAGGAGGTCATTATAATGGCAAAATACAGAAAATTAGGAAGAACAGCTTCCCAGAGAAAAGCACTGATCCGTGCAGAAGTAACAAATCTGTTACATCATGGAAAAATCGTTACAACTGAAGCAAAAGCAAAAGAAATCCGCAAGGTAGCTGAGAAACTGATCGCTTTAGCTGTAAAAGAAAAAGACAACTTTGAAACAGTTACAGTTGACGCTAAAGTTGCTAAGAAAGATGAAAACGGAAAACGCGTGAAAGAAGTTGTAGATGGTAAGAAAGTTACTGTTTATGAAACAGTTCAGAAAGAAATCAAAAAAGATTTACCATCCCGCTTACATGCAAGAAGACAGATGTTAAAGGTATTATATCCTGTAACAGAAGTTCCTACAGAAGCAGCTGGTAAGAAAGCTAATACAAAGAAAGTTGATTTAACAGCTAAGTTATTCGACGAGTATGCACCAAAATATGCTGAACGTAACGGTGGTTACACAAGAATCGTTAAGATTGCTCAGCGTAAAGGTGATGCAGCATTAAAAGTAGTACTTGAATTAGTTTAATCAACAGTTCAATACTGACTATATTATTTAAATTCCAAATCGACAACAACAAAGAGGTCTTATTCCGGAACAACTGGGATAAGACTTTTCTTTTTTTATGGGAAATAGTATACTATCCTTATTACGGATCAGATAGGAGAATATTATGTCCATATTGAAAATAAAAGACTTAGTTCACAAATATGTGACCTATGGAGATACAGAAGAAGACAAACAAGAGATTGCAGCAATCGATCATATTGATATCAATGTTGAGAAAGGTGAATTCGTAGCAATCCTTGGAAAAAATGGTTCCGGGAAATCATCGCTTGCGAAGCACATCAATGGACTTTTGATGCCGACAGAAGGCACCGTATATATCAAAGGAATGGATACAAAAGATGAAAGTACCCTCTTAAAAGTCAGACAGAGTGCAGGAATCGTATTTCAGAATCCAGATAACCAGATCGTAGGAACAACGGTAGAAGAAGACACAGCTTTCGGTCCAGAAAATCTCGGAATAGCTTCCAAAGATATCTGGACAAGGATCACAGCGGCTCTTACAGGTGTGGGAATGATCGCATATAAAGAAGCAAGTCCCAATCATCTTTCTGGCGGACAGAAACAGAGAGTAGCGATCGCAGGGATCATGGCAATGGAACCAGAATGTATCGTATTAGACGAACCAACAGCCATGCTAGATCCAGAAGGCCGCAGACATGTTTTATCTCTTGTGAAAGCATTGAATAAAGAAAAGAATATTACGATCCTTATGGTAACACATCATATGGAAGAAGTAATCTTAGCAGATCGTATCATCGTGATGGATCAAGGAAAGATTGTCATGGATGGAAAACCAAAAGAGATCTTTTCAAGAGTTGATGAGATGAAAACATTAGGTCTGGAAGTTCCGTACGCAACAGAACTTGCATGGGAACTAAAAAAAGAAGGTGTTAACTTGTCAGATACGATAACAACAAAGGAAGAGCTGGTGGAGGAATTATGTCAATTCGTTTAGAACATGTAAGTTACGCATATGAAGATAATTCTAGCAAGAAGAATTACGCATTAAAAGATATAAACTTAGAAATAAAAAAAGAAGAATTCATTGCAGTGATCGGACACACAGGTTCTGGAAAATCAACATTGATCCAGCATCTAAATGGATTGATCAAACCAACGTCTGGAACAATATATTTCGATGATGAAGATATATATTCAGAAGGATACCCATTACGAGAATTACGTGGAAAAGTAGGTATATGTTTCCAGTATCCAGAACATCAGCTATTTGAGACAACGATTTTAGATGATGTATGTTTTGGACCAATGAACTTTGGAAAGACAAAAGAAGAAGCAACAGAGATTGCTGTCAAATGTTTAAAAGATGTTGGATTATCAGAGAAATTATATCAAAAATCACCATTTGAATTATCTGGCGGACAGAAGCGAAGAGTAGCAATCGCAGGGATTCTTGCAATGGAGCCAGAATATTTTATTTTGGATGAACCAACAGCAGGACTTGATCCGGTCGGAAAAGATCAGATCTTAAATCTGTTAAAGAAACTCCATGAAGAAAAGAAGATCACGATCATTCTGGTATCACACAGTATGGAAGATGTTGCAGACTATGCACAACGTGTGATCGTTATGAATGGCGGACAGGTCATGTATGAAGGAGATAAAAAAGAAGTATTTTCTCACAAGAAAGAACTAGAAGAAGCAGGACTTGCCGTACCGTTTTATCGTCAAGTATGTGAAGAACTCGCAGACAGAGGGTTCCCAATCCAGAGGGATTTATTGACATTAGAAGAAACAAAAGAAGCAATTTTAGAAGGACTAAAAGGATTGAGAGGAAAATAAAATGCTCAAGGATATAACAATTGGACAATATTATAAAGAAGACTCTCTGATCCACAGACTCGATCCGAGAGTGAAATTATTTGCAGTCTTGATCTACGTCATTACATTATTTATGCATAAAGCACCTGCAACTTATGTGATGTCACTATTATTTTTGATCATAACGATCAAGATTTCAAAGGTACCTGTAAAATATATTTTAAGAGGATTAAAAGCAATTGCAGTGATCTTATTATTCTCTGTAATGATCAATATGTTATTTATTCCAGGAAAACCAGTGATCCAGTTCTGGATCATATCAATTTCTGCAGAAGGGATCAGGACAACTATTTATCTGGGAAGCCGTCTGATCATGCTGGTATTAGGAACGTCTTTACTGACATTTACAACAACACCAAATGAACTGACAGATGGACTAGACAAATCACTGGGATTTTTAAATAAAGTCGGAGTACCAGTACATGAGATTGCTATGATGATGTCAATCGCACTGAGATTTATTCCAATCTTAACAGAAGAATTAGAAAAGATCATGAAAGCCCAGACAGCCAGAGGAATCGACTTTGAATCCGGAGGTCTCTTAAAACGAGTAAAAAGCATGGTTCCAATTATAGTACCACTGTTTGTAGCAGCAATCCGAAGAGCGAATGACCTTGCAATGGCAATGGAATCCCGTTGTTACCATGGCGGTGTTGGAAGAACTAAATTAAAACCATTAAAATACGAGAAAAGAGATAAAATAGCGTATATCGTCCTGTTTGTATTTTTAGCAGTGATGATCTATTTATCCTTTTTCAGTCCATGGAGGTAAGATACGATGAAACGAGTAAAATTAATCGTAGCCTATGATGGAACTGGTTATTGTGGATGGCAGGTACAGCCAAACGAGATTACAGTCGAAGGTGTCTTAAATAAGCATATATCAGAACTGACAGGAGAAGACATCAAAGTGATCGGAGCCAGCAGAACGGATTCAGGAGTCCACGCATTAGGAAATGTAGCTGTATTCGACACAGAAAGCCGTATTCCGGGAGAGAAGATGGCAAAAGCATTAAATGCAAGACTACCAGAAGATATCATTATTCAGGACTCCAAAGAAGTGCCATTAGACTACCATCCAAGGTTTCAGGATACAAGAAAGACATATGAATATACCTTTTACAATGCAAGATACGACAATCCCGTGACAAGCAGACATCATCATTTTGTATATGTACCACTTGATGTGGAGAAAATGAAAGAAGCAGCTTCTTATTTCTTAGGGGAACACTGTTTTATCAGTATGTGCAGCAGTAAAGCACAGGTTACATCCTATGTCAGAGAGATTTACGAATGTGATGTGACACAAAATGGCAGATATATCACAATGAGAGTCACAGGAAGTGGTTTTCTCTATAATATGGTACGTTTAATGGCAGGAACGCTTTTAGAGGTCGGAAGAGGAAAACAAGAACCACAATGGGTCAAAGAAATCTTAGCATCCAAAGAAAGAGTTACACCAGGACCAAAACTTCCAGCAAAAGGCTTGACATTAATTCAGATCGAATATCCGGAGGACCGCGAGAATGCAGAATAGCTTTATCATATTTCAGAAATTGTTAGTATTGTTTGGTTTTATGCTGATCGGATACCTAAGTTATAAGAAAAAATGGATCAGTGATGATACAAGTTCACAGATATCAGGACTGATCGTAAATATATTTAATCCTGCATTGATCATATCTGGCGTGATCGGTTCCGTTGGAAATGGAAACTGGAATCTTGTGATCATGGACCTGATCCTTGCAGTGATCTTATTTGTGGTATTGATCCTGATCAGTCCGGCATTTGTTCGTATTCTAGGTGTAAAAAAAGATGAAAGAAATATCTATGCAGTGATGCTGATCTTTTCGAATCTTGGATTTATGGGGATTCCGATCATTGAAGAATTATACGGTAGAGAAGCTATTTTTTATGTAGCATTGTATACACTGGTATATAATATTCTCTTTTACACCTATGGAATTTATCTTTTTGAGAAAGAACGTGCCATGCAGACAGGACAAAAAGCTAAGATCACATTCCACTGGAAAAAGATGATCAATCCAGGAATGGTCGCATGTCTGGCTGCGTTATTGATTTTTGCATTTCAGATCGACGCACCAGCACCTGCGGTAAGTTTTGTACAATACTTAGGAAATGCAGCAATCCCACTCTCCATGATCATTACCGGGGTATCTTTAGCGAAGATGCCGCTGATCGAAGTTTTCAAAGACATCAAGATGTATCAGTTTACATTTTTAAAGATGCTGGTGATCCCAATGATCGCAGCATTTGCGATCCGGCTGTTTCATTTAGATCCTGTTCTCTCGGATCATGGTATTAATGTTTGGAATGCCAAATGGAAGCATGGCAGTGATGATGGCAATCGATTATGGATTAGACAGTTCCATTTGCAGCAGAGGAATCGTACTGACAACACTGTTATCGATCATAACGTTGCCGATTGTAGCATATCTTATTTGACATTGAGATTTATCAACAATGTTTTAACATATACGGACATAATATACCCATATATTGTGGATAAAATTTTGAAATCAAGACCATCTTGTGGATAACATCAAAAATTTATCAAAAACAACAAGAAAAAATCTTGACACACCCGGCTGCGTATTATATAATAAGAAACTGTGACATGCGAGAGAATACTACCCCAATGCCCCGGTGGGAGTATTTAATATAGACACATATGATTGATAGAAATTTTAAGGAGGAACACCATGAAAAGTTTTATGGCCAGCCCATCAACAATTGAAAGAGAATGGTATGTAGTTGATGCTACAGGACATACATTAGGACGTTTAGCATCTGAGATCGCAACAATCTTAAGAGGTAAAAACAAACCAACTTATACACCACATATCGATACAGGAGATAACGTGATCGTTATCAACGCTGAGAAGATCAAAGTAACTGGTAAGAAATTAGACCAGAAGATCTACTATCATCATTCAGACTATGTTGGTGGAATGAAAGAACAGACATTAAAAGAAAAATTAGCTAAAAAACCTGAAGACGTAATCTATCTTGCAGTTAAAGGAATGCTTCCAAAAGGACCTTTAGGAAGACAGATGATTAAGAAACTTCACGTATATGCAGGTGCAGAGCACAACCATGCAGCTCAGCAGCCAAAAGCATTAGAGATCAAGTATTAATTTTTGAAGGAGGAAGAAGCAGTGGCTACAGCAAAATATTACGGAACTGGTAGAAGAAAACACAGTGTTGCCAGAGTATATTTAGTACCTGGAACAGGAAAAATCACAATCAACAAAAGAGATATTGATGAATATCTTGGATTAGAAACATTAAAAGTAGTTGTACGTCAGCCATTAGTTGCAACAGATACAATTGACAAATATGATGTATTAGTAAACGTTCATGGTGGTGGATTTACAGGACAGGCTGGAGCAATCCGTCATGGTATTTCCAGAGCTTTATTACAGGTTGATGGAGAATTCCGTTCAACATTAAAGAAAGCTGGATTCTTAACAAGAGACCCAAGAATGAAAGAAAGAAAGAAACCAGGTCTTCGCAAAGCGCGTCGTGCACCACAGTTCTCAAAACGTTAATCATACGTTACGGAAGATACGAAGAATATACAGAGCCTTTCAATGGAGAAATCTATTGGAAGGCTTTTTCTAATGATTTGGTTTGGAAAACTTAATTTCTTAGAAATATAGCGGCAAAAGATATGCTAAGCTATATTTCAAAAGCAAGAAGTGGTTCTGGTATATTTAATGCAGAAAAAATGTCAGTTTATGTACCACTAGGAACACAACAAATGTTATCTGATTATGGATATCATATTGTAACAGAATAAGATAGGAGGAAGGTAAAATGAAATTAAAAAATCTAACAAAAAAATTAACAACTTTAGCAATCACAGCCTTAATGGCAACAACATTGGTTTCAACTCAAAATGTATTAGCTGCATCAAAAAAAGCACAGAAGAAGGCGAACAAAGCCTATGCACAAGCAATCAAGAAAAACAAAGTAGCCAAATTTACAAGCTATTCATTAATTGAAGTAACAGGAGGCGGAACAAAAGAACTGGTCACTGTGAATTTAAATAGTAATGCAGAAGGCAAAGCTAGAAATTTAAATATTTATACATACAATAAAGGAAAAGTAAAGAAAATTTGGTCAACATCGGATCAAATAATTGCATATAATAAAAAACAGAAAACAATTGCAGGCTTACAGTATTCAGTATTAAGTGAAAATGGTCCTGAAAGGGAAAAATATTATATTTATAAGTATAATGGAAAGAAAATTGTAAAAAAAGCATCATATTTCTTTGAACGTGAAGGACATTTCGAAGATGAGGATGGAAATAAAGTTACAACAAATTTAGAAAAATCAGAAAAAACAGTACATAGAGTCATTGATAAAGAAATATATTGCAAAAAGGAAAAAGGAAAGTTGACATATATTTCAGAAAAACAATATAGAAGTGCAACGAAAAATGATGTACGTGTATGGGCATATAATAATACAACGAAAAAAGAGTTGATCAAAAAATTAAGAAAATAATCAACTAGGGGATATATGATAATTATTATCATATATCCCCATTGATTTTTCCACCCAAATCTAGTATCATAAATACAAGTTAGACAACACTAACTAAAACGTGAATGAATCATGTGGACTCCTCGATTGAGATCGACACCTGCAACAAAACGATCTCAAACTGGAAGCTTACCCTTCTTCCAGCGAGGAGTACTGCTATGTAAAGGGAAAGGAGTTACATTCGAAATGAATTATTTAGAAATTGAAAAGGTAATCGGAAGAGA
>ENA-OPXB01001673-OPXB01001673.1-human-gut-metagenome-genome-assembly--contig:-NODE-1673-length-10743-cov-1.945453_pt1 | contig 10743 bp, 2 predicted proteins | sample MGYA00241516_ERZ502024 | MGnify/ENA primary metagenome ERZ502024 (study PRJEB25962, sample SAMEA2041926) | human gut metagenome | biome: human gut; feature: human-associated habitat; material: faeces...
ACCGAGCTGCTGACCGATGCAAACGGCGCTGTTGTGGGCGTGAAGGCTACCGGTGCTTCCGGTGAGACCGTCACCGTCAACGCCAAGGCAGTCGTTCTGGCTACCGGCGGCTTCGGTGCAAACGTCGAAATGCGTAATGCCTACGACGAACTGTGGGGTAAGAAGCTCGGCAAGACCACACCGACCACGAATCTTCCGTCGGCCACCGGCGACGGCATCACGATGGCCAAGCAGGTCGGTGCCAATCTGGTGCAGATGGGCTGGATTCAGTTGTTCCCGGCCGGTGACCCGCAGACCGGCGCGACGAGCTTCAAGCTCGGCGAAAACTCCTGCATTTATGTCAACCGCGACGGCAAACGCTACGTCAACGAGTCCGAACGTCGTGACGTGCTCGCCAAGGCCAATCTCGCTCAAAAGGACGGACTTTTCTTTGTGATTTCGTCGGCCAAACGTGCCTTGATCGATAAGGACGGACGCAACGCCTATGGCGTCAAGGTTGAAGACATTCTGGCTTCGGGCAAGTCCTACAAGGCCGATACACTTGAAGAACTTGCCAAGAAGGCAGGCATCAACGCCGCCAACCTTGTTGAGACAGTCAAGAAGTGGAACGAATTCTGCAAGAAGGGAACCGGAGACGAAATGGGACGTCCGACCTGCATGGACGAACACCGTCTTGATGAAGGCGGCCCGTACTACGCCACGCTGATGACGCCTTCCGTGCATCATACGATGGGCGGCGTGCAGATCAACACCAAGGCACAGGTCATCAATAAGGCCGGGAAGGTTATTCCGGGTCTCTATGCTGCCGGTGAAGTCACGGGTGCCATTCATGGCACGAACCGCGTCGGCTGCAACGCTGTTCCCGATGCTCTCGTGTTCGGTCACATCGCTGCTGAAACTGCGGCTGCGGCTAAGTAGTCGTTTTGCCTAAAACTTGACCCAACGAAGGCTGCAGGCTTCGGTTTGCAGCCTTTTTTATAGAGACAATTAGCTAAGAATTACCTCGATGGTCGGGACCAAGGAGCCGAGTATTTGTGTTATTTACCGACAGGCGAAAGGCCGATTGCTGCCTGTTGTTTCGAACGACGAATCCAAAGAGCAAAAAACGGATCTTCGAGCGCGAAATCCTTATTACGGAAATTTGCGAGTAAATTGCATCGGCAAAATCCGTAACGGAAAATTGCGAATAAAAGGACATTTCAGTAGCGAAAGCAGACAACATTGTTTTCGGTAGCCGATGCGATGTAACTTTTTTAGAAAAAATGAACGAACAGACGGAACAAGTTGAATAGCGAACCGAAGAAGACGATTCCGCACTCGTTAAAGAACTTCGATATGAGTGGGAGGCGGGACGCTAAGCTCGGGATCTTTTGATGTCCTTTTTGTCCGAAAGCTCAATGCCGGATACGGGGTTGGCTTTGGCGGTGACAAAGAAAACGCCGCTTCGCAAAAGCCTCGAGAGGACAGTCTTTTGAAGCGGCGTTTTGCTTGGACCAAGCTTTCGTTAGCCAAGGATCAGCCCCGATCCCAGGCTCTGCATGGCGAAAATCTTAGAAACGATAGTCGAGACGAACTTGCCCGGCGGCGCCCTGACGTTGACCGACGTAGCCTTTGAGTGCAATGGAAGCAGCCCAAGGCGAATCGGCACTCTTTCGATAGGTTGCCGAGAGCTCGCCGACGCCCGTATTGCCTTCTAGCGAAACGCCGTCAATGGCCAGATTGTTGACATCGGCTTTGAGGTCGGACTGCAGCGTGCGCTCGTAAGCAAGACCGGCGCTCCAGGCAAACTGATCGGTCAGTTGATGGCGTAGGCGCGTGCCGAAGCGCAGCGTGTGAACGAAGACGTCGTCGTATTCCAGAGTCGAGCGATCGGCAGCGTCAATACGGATGCTCTCCGAGGAAAGCCAGTTAAGAGCGTAGCGTCCGTAGACTTCCGTCATAAGCGTATCCGTGAGCGCGAATCGCATGCCGGCTCCGAGGTGCGCCGCAGCAAAGAGAGAATTGTCGTCAAACGTGGCTCCGGAGGCGGCATAGCGACCGGAATAATCGGTCGAAGACATACCGCCGTGCAGCGAGGCGTCCAGGAAGAACGTGTCGCCCACAAAGTGCCGCAACGCCAGACCGACGCCGTAGTAATCGTGATCGGCATTGCCGCTTGAGGTTCCGTAGCGATTGTCCGAGTCGCCCCAGCCTGCTTCGAAGAAGGCGGCAAGCACCGTGTCGGAAACACGGGTCGACGCGCCGACGATCAGGTGCATGCTGTCCAGATCCAGGTCGCCTGCGGTGTCATAAGAGGACTTTCCGCCGTACATGGCGCCGAAAAGTGTCGTTGCGTCGGAACGGGCCGACGATTCGGCCATCAGCAGGCCTTCATCGGCAATGAACTCGGTTGCCTGGTTGATCATTGCCATTGAGCCAAGAATGCTCTCCGAGAGAGTCGAAGCGTTTGAATTAGCCGTTTTGCGGTAGGAGCTCGCGTCGAGAATGTCTTTGAGCGTGTCACTTGAGATCGTGCCGCTCAGCGTCGAGTCCTCGGCAACGTTCCACGATTCGGTCGTGAAAGTGTCCGACTTGCTAAAGACGGTGTCCTTGGAAACTGCTATCGTCTGGCCTTCGGCTAGGTCGATGAGTTCAAAGCTGTCACCCGGATTCAGGCCGCTGACATGAATGTTGACGGAAGTATCGGACAAGTCCCAAACGCTAGAGTCGTTTCCATTGAGTGTGCTGACGGACAGATCGTCTTGACTGTTTACGCCGAGCGTCAGGATTGGAGCCGAGGCATTTTCTTTCGTGACGTAGAAGTCGACGTTGTCAAAATGCGTGAGGTAATTTTCAACGGTGTTGTTTCCGGACAGGATGAGGCGGCTGTCCTCACCGAATGAGTCCTGTGAGCTGTAGTCGCCGTATACACCCATGACGCTACCTACGGTTGCGTTGGAAAGCGTCAGCGTATTGCCCGAAGAGGTCCCCAAAGATGTTGTGCCTGCCAATCGGGCAAGCGATACGGTTCCCTTAACAGTCGAGTCGGCGATGACAATGGAGGTGTTGACGATATCGACACGATCGCTGCTTCTGGCTGAAACGCCGATGATCGTGTTCACAACGGAATGATCCGTAACAGCCACCGTTGTGTTTTCTATAGAAGCTGAATCAACGGAATTGAGTCTGACGCCGTAGACCGAACTGACTTCGGAGCCCGCAATCTGAATGGTCGTTCCGACTGCTTGCGCCGATAGGAGATTCTCGGCACTGATACCGGAAATATCCGCGTCGCCTTCCTGCATTTTCACGTTGGAAAGGATGACCGCGTTGTTCGTAAAGACGGCAGTTGATTGCTGAGGGTTGAAAAAGTCAATGTCACCGGAAGCTGAAGCACCGACGATTTGCCAACTGCCTTGAATGGTCGAGTCGCTGATGGAAACACGGTTGGAGTGCAGTTCGAACGAAGCCGGAGTTCCGCTGGTTGCTTCGACGCCGTATGCGGTGGCAGAGTCTTCGGACAAATTCTCACCCAACGTGCTGTCGCTTACTTCCAGAGCATTGTTGTGAGCTACAACGGAACCAAAAGACGTATCGTCGTACAACAAAGAAAGCGAAACAAGCGAGCCTCTCAACGTGCCTGTGACTGAGGAGTGTCGGATGTCGAGACGGCCGTTTAAAGCCTCGGCATTGTGACGTCCCTGCACGCGGCTTGCATAGATATGTCCTGTGGCGTTTGCGTCGGTTTGAAAATTATCGAGTATCACGCTGGCGTCAGACGAGAAGACCGAGATTGCCGATTGGAGATGATCCGCTTCAATCGAATAGGATGACTGCCCGTCAAGCGTCACGTTGCTGATGACGACGGAGCTTTGCTGCGTCGTTAGCGCCCCAGTTTCGGAGCCGAGCATCTTAACGGCAGCAATCTCAAAGCTATGATCACCGACGAACGCGGAATCCTGAATCGCAACGGAATTGTCGAGTGTTTGCGCGCTCTCGGTGACGCTGGCACGGAGCGCATACACGTTGACCGACAGCTTGGAGTCGGTGATGCGGACGGCGTTGTGATCAGCTGCGAGCTGTCCAATTGTTACCGATGAGAGATTCTCTCTTAAAAAGCTTCCGATGTCCGGAAGGCTGCCTTGACGGGTATACGCGAGATTTGCCTGATCGATTTCCAGAAGATTGCCGCTTGCCGTGAGCGAATCAATATTGGTTTGATCGGTTATCAGTGCCGTGGCGATTTCATAGGTGTCTGTATCTTCAGCCAATGCCCCGGAGAGCTTGAGCGTGTTGTTTCTCAGATACAGTGTTCCGATGTCTGACGCTCCGGTCACCTGAACGGCTGAAAGTCTGCCTGCGGTCAGTTCGGAGCCGAGCGGGCGGCTGACGGTGAGCGTCGAATTGTCAAGACGAACTTCATTGCCGGCCAAATCGTGGCCTAATGTGGCGGAAACCCAAAGATTGGGCATATGGCCGGCTTCGGGGTTTGCCAACGGAAAGAGCGTACTGTCGACTGGTTCGGAGGCGGCTTGAGAGCCGGTTAAAACCTGATCGGCGTAGTACCAGATATCGGAGTTGAGGCTCCAGGCATGAGCCTGAAAAGTCATGGCCAAAAGGACGGCAGAAGCCAGAAGCGTATGTCGGGGCATGGAAACTGATTGGGCAAAATTTGGCAAAAAAACAAAGCTAGATTTTATGTGTCCTCAGGCGTGCCGATGCATTGTTTTTGTTGTTTTTTTTCTGTGGTTCTTGATTTGCGGCAGATCGCGGACCGGTACAAAAACCGGGGAGAGGATAAGTGACGCGTTGCATACCACATTTTTCGAAACAAAGACAGTACGGCAAAGCTAGACGAACCTATTTCGCGACATAATCTCCAGGAATTTTCAAGCTATCGTCGCTTGTTGCCGATTTAGGCAAATTGCTTTGCAGGTGTGTTTTCGGTTTGATCACCCGAAAACTCGAGAATCCAAGACGATTTATCCGGATAAGAAATGAATAAACCATCTCTGATTGCTGCAGCTGTGGCTGCTGTTTTGACAACTTTCAGTCACGGGGCGGCAGCGGCTCCCTGGACTCAAACCAGCTTGGACAAAGTTATCGGTGAGCAGGCAAGCGGCGAAGAACCGGTCTTGCAGGATGTTGCTTTGAATCTTGACCAAGGCCAAATCCGGTCCGGTGCTTCTGCTGCGGCCGTGATGGTTGACGGCACTCGGAGTGCTTCGGCAATCCGAAACAGTCTGACGCTTGCGTTGAGTGAGGATTTTTCCCTTGCTGAGCTTGCCGCAACAGAGGTGTTCGCTCGCAGCGAAGTTCAAACGTCGGCTCAAGCCTCCGACAATATATTGAGCGTGCAGGCAAAAACCGTTACGGCTTCCGGGCGATGGACCGGAGCTTCGGTCGAGTCTAGTTCAAATGCACTTGCCCAAGGCAACGGACTCAATGTGACGGCCGAAACGCTTGATGTCTCGTCGTGGGGAGAAAGTACGGGCTTTTACGGCTCGGTCGTTGACGGTTCGACAGGGACGGCGTCCGGCTCATGGGTAACGATGAGAGTCGGGACAGCGGAAGCTTGGGAGGTGCAAGTCGCCGGAGCTCAGGTGACCGGCGTATCGGCAGAAGCTTTGAATAACAAAGTCACCGTTGGTTTCGATGAGTATGCGGTTGAGGAATTGAGGCTCTATGGCGGTCGAGCCACGGCACAGCCGACTTCCGACACCGAGCAGGAAGCCACACAGGCCATTGCCTCCGGTAATGAACTGTCAGTCGTTTTTGGAACCCTTCATGGTGATTCAGATATCACCGTCGCTGCGGGCAAGGCCGAGGCTACCGGGCAAGATGCCGCTTCGGTTGCCGACGGTAACAGCACAACAATTGAGATTGGCAAAATTGTCGCTTCGTCGTCAGTTCCGATCCTTGACATTCAAGGAGGGGTGTCAAGTGCCGGAAGCGAAATGGGCGATCCGCTGTCTCTCTCCGCTCAGGCAAGTGCTTCAGGCAACATGGTCACGGGCCATCTCGGAAGCATCAGTGATTCGGACATCGCAATGGTTGCGGGCAGTGCCTGGGCCAATGCGCAGAATGCCGTTTCCGTTGCCGACGGCAATCGCTTGGCATTTGATGTTTCCTCCTTAGTATCGAATCCGGTCTTTTTAGTTACAGGAGGCGAGTCCGTAGCCGGAACCACGTACGGCAGTTTACTGCCTTTGTCCGCGCAGGCAAGCGCTTCGGGCAATGTGGTCACGGGGCATTTCGAAAGCATCAGTGATTCTAACTTGGCTATGGCTGCGGGCAATGCTCGGGCTTATGGGCAGGATGCCGTGTCATTTGCCGACGGCAATCGTCTGACATTTGAGACTGCAACTTCGGTATCGAATTCCACTCTGGAGTTTTACGGCGGTTATTCAGCGGCCGAAAGTGCAAGCGGCGATCTGCAGACCGCACTGGCAAGCGCATCGGGCAATGAGGTGTCGGGACGTTTCGAAAGTGTCAGTGATTCGACCATATCCATGGTTGCCGGCAGTGCCGCGGCCTACGGGCAGGATGTGGTTGCCCTCGCCGATGGCAATCACTTGGATTTGGAGATCTCCTCTTTGTCATCCAGTGATGATTCCGGTGATGATTCCAGTGATGTGTTTTCAGTTATCGGGGGTAACTCAGTAGCCGACAGTTTAAGTGTCGCGTCGCCGTCAGTTTCGGCTCAAGCAAGCGCTTCGGGCAATGATGTGTCTGGACGTTTCGAAAGTGTCAGTGATTCGACCACATCCATGATTGCCGGCAGTGCCGAGTCCTACGGACAGAATGCGGTTGCCTTTGCCGATGGCAATCACCTGGATTTGGAGATCTCTTCTTTGTTATCCGGTCGTGAATTTTCAGTTATCGGGGGTAACTCAGTAATTGGCAGCTTAGGCGTCGCGTCGCTGCTATTGTCTGCTCAAACAAGTGCTTCGGGCAATGAGGTGTCGGGGCGTGTCGAAAGCATCAGTGATTCGTTCATATCCATGGTTGCGGGCAGTGCCTCGGCCTACGGACAGAAAGCCGTTTCGTCTGCCGACGGCAATCGTCTGACATTTGAGATTGCAACCTCGGTATCGAATTCCACTCTGGATATTCAAGGAGGCCTTGCAATGGCCGGAGGTGCAAGCGGCGATTCACAGTCCGCACAGGCAAGCGCTTCGGGAAATCTGGTGACGGGAAGCATCTCCGGTTCGGTCGGTCAGTCATCGTCCTTGGGTATTTATGGCGGACGAGCAACGGCGGTTGCACAAGATTCAACCGCTGTTGCCGACAACAATCAGATTCAATTGACTCTGACTCTGGAAGAGACCGATGGTTCCGTGGAAGAGACCGACGGTTCCATGCAGCTGTTACTGTTGGGTGCCTCTGCGCGGGCTCTGACGACAGCTGTTGCCGATGGCAATCTTTTGAGAGTGTCCGGTGGGGCCGATACCGCGATAAAGGGCACACTTTACGGCGCACAAGTGACGATGCTTCAATGGTCGGGGGAGGCGGATGCTTCTGGCAACAGGGTCGAAGTTTCCGGTATTGATTTGACCGGATCGATCACCGGAGCTCAGGTTCGCAATGAAAACCGCGATGAAAATTCGTCAGGCTCGGTCAACGCGGAGGGCAACGTTGTCGTGATCTCGGACTCCACGATCAATGGCGACGTGACTGGTGCGAACCTCCAGGGTTCTCACATCAACGCCGACGGCAATACGGTGATTTTGGGTGAGGGTACAGTTGTTAACGGTAATGTGACTGCTGTTGTCGACGCCAATGGTGTTTTGGCCCGTTCATCCGGGGGCGAGTTTTCAAGCACATACAGCAATAACCGGGTGGTGATGAACAACGCGACGGTCACCGGCGCTGTCAGCGGGGTGTCATCGAACTCCGGCTCATTGCCCGTGGATATGCAGACTGCCGGAAACACTCTGGTTCTTGCCGGGCACAATGAAGCGGGCACAATCGCCGGATTTGAAACGCTGGATTTGACGCTGTCCGAGCAGAACAAAACGCAAAGCGTCTTGACGCTCACGTCGACGCTCAGCGACGCCACCATTGTGATCCGCGGTGCCGAAGTGCTTGAACAAGGCAAGTTGATTGAGGCCGTTGATGGAGCAAATTTGTCGGTTAAGGATGCCACTGTTGAACTGCGAGGGACTTTTATCAAGAAAATCGCGCAAAACGTCGACTTTACCGTCACGGAAGGCGAAGGCAACGGTTTGACGACCGACTCGGATGTGCTTGCTTCGGCCAAGGTGCAGGCGACTGAGTCGGCCTCAAGTTTGAGTGAGTCGCTTCTCGGCACGGCCGCCTTTGTGCGTCAGGGTGCCGAATTTGTGGCCGAGGACGGTTTGGCGACCATGGAATTTGCCGCCCGCAGCAAACAAGGTCTCAACGCCTTTGCGGTGATGCAGGGGAGCTCCATGCACTACGACGCGTTGTCAGGTGTGGACGTTTCGGGCTTTACGCTGCTTGCCGGCGCCGCAGTGCAGCAAGGCAATCTTACCTTTGCGAGCTTTGTGGAAAGCGGATGGGGCAATTCCGAGGGCGACATCGCCAAGAACAGCACCGATCTGAGTTACTTTGGCGTCGGCTTGGCGGCCCGTTATCGCTTTGAGAGCGGCTTTTACGGCGAGGGTGCCGTTCGCCTGGGGCGCGCCAGCAGCGACTTTGCCGCCAGCTTTGTCGAAGAAGGCGATCGCGCTCGTTATGAGTCTGACGTCTTCTATGCCACCATGCACATGGCTGCAGGCTACGAACTGCCGCTTAACGATTTCGTGACGGCCGACATGTATGCGCGCTACACGTTCTCGTTCCTAGACAACGACTCGGTGGATTTGAACGATGCGGCGCAGTCCCGAGCCGAACTCGATTCGGTGGTCGCGCATGCGCTGCGTATCGGAGCTCGCGTCAAAGGGGGCTTTACGGACGCCGTCAACTGGAAGGCAGGGATTGCCTACGAACATATGTTTGATGGAGCAGCCGGCGGCACCGTTGACGGGGTTTCGATTACGGAAGCTGAAATGGACGGCGGCAGCGTCATCGGTGAACTGGGTGTTTCTGTGAAGCCCGGCAGTGAAACGAGCCCCTGGACGCTGCAGTTTGCCCTCAAGGGTTATCTCGGCGAACGCGAGGGTGTGAGCGGCAACGGGATATTGGTCTACAGCTTCTGATCGATTGATTGTGCGGAAATCGAAACGCAGGAAGCTCTTCGGATTGACCTGAGGAAAGAATTTAAGAAAGGAAATATCGATGTTGATTGAGAACTTACGTACGAAACGCACGCTTTTGTCGCTGGCGGTCGCGGCGGCACTTACTCTGTCGGTTCAGGCCAATGCCACCGATACCTTGCAAGGCCAAGTCGTTGCGGACAAGGCGCCCAACTATTCCGCTCAGTCGGGTAAACAGTACTGGGTTCTCACGGGAGCCGAACAAACGGCGGAAAGCAATGCGTTGACGATCAACGACGCCAACGGCACTGTCAAGCAGGCGGACCAAATTCCGGTCTCGCACATTTATCTGTCCGAGGCCGACAAGGCCGTTGCAAACGGCAATCAAATGACGGTTGGAGGACAAACCTCCAAGTTTGATTCTGCAGTCTTGTTTATGAACGTCTGGGCGGACAATGTCGATTCGCTTGAAGTTGACGCAAACAAGGTGACTTTGGACGCGAATGTTGAGGCCTCCGGTGGCTATGCCTTTACGAACATTTTTGCCACACGGATCGGCGAAGCGACGATCCGCAACTCCGAGACGGTCATCGGTGATGTTGAAATCAATCTGATCGCCGATCCTTCCGACGACTCAGATGAGGACATCGGAGCGTTCTGGGCTTGGGGGGCTTATGTCAACAACCCCAGCGCCGAGGCGGGAATGACAAGTTCCGTGCGTTTTTCGGGAAACAGCCTGACGTTAAGCGGCACGAAAATTGCCGCACCGGAGATCTATGTCGACGGTGTCATGACTCAGCAGGTGAACACGGTTGTTGCAGAGGACAACCGATATGTTCTTGAAAATCTGTCGATCACCACGGACGACGGTCATTTTCGCGGTGTGACCGCGGTTGGTGCCGACGAGGCTCAAATTTACCGAAATGAGACAACGGTGACCGGTCTTATCTTTTCGTCGACGGATTTTGCCAGTGTCGAGGGCATGGAGGTCAATGGCTTCGGTCGGGCTGAGGCCGCAAACAATACCTACACGGCCGACGGGATTGAGCTCAACGGCAGCGACCTGATTCTTCGCGGCGGTCGTTTCCTAGACGGCGATTCGGCGGTCTTTGCCAACAATACGGTCAATATTGCCAACGTCACCGCGGGAAGCGTATCGGGAGAATTGCTCACGGTTTACGGCATTCAGACAAGCGATGTGGCCGATGTGTCGGCCAATGCGACGACGGTCACGCTGGACAAAATCACATTGTCGCCGTGGGATGCCGGCTCTTCCTACGAGACCGAGAGTTTGTGGGCCCGTGCGGTGTCGGTGTCCGATGCCGAAACGGTGTCGGCAAGCGACAATCTTCTGTCGGTCCATGATGTGCACGTCCACTCGGCAATTCTTTCGGCGGCGTACGTGAGCGGTGAAGACACCGCGTCGGTCTCGTTGATCGGCAACAAGGTCGAGCTGAGCAATTCCGAGACGATGCAAAGTACGGATTTTGAAAACGGTCTGACGATCTACGGTGCGCGCGCTGCGATAAGCGGCAACGCCGAAATCTCCCGCAACGAAGTGTCGGTGAAGGATGTGACGGCTGCG
>ENA-OPXB01001693-OPXB01001693.1-human-gut-metagenome-genome-assembly--contig:-NODE-1693-length-10650-cov-3.662577_pt1 | contig 10650 bp, 5 predicted proteins | sample MGYA00241516_ERZ502024 | MGnify/ENA primary metagenome ERZ502024 (study PRJEB25962, sample SAMEA2041926) | human gut metagenome | biome: human gut; feature: human-associated habitat; material: faeces...
CCTTGCCATACGCTGATCTTCCACGATAAGTACCCGTATCATCTCCGCACCTCCCTTAAAAGCTTAACGGTTATCGAAAACCGTGGGGCTGCAGCAATCCTCATGCTGCCTCCACATTGCTCCACCCTTTTTCGTATACCGGATAGCCCTCCGCCTTCTTTGATGTTTTTTTCCGGTTTCTGTCCATTATCCGTGAGCACCATGACCCACTCCTGCTCTTCAATACTGAATTTCACATACAGTTCGCTTGCTCCTGCATGGCGGACACAATTGGAAAGTGCCTCTAAAAGTATGATATCCATCAGTTCAGATATATGAGATTCCCAGACTTTTTCTCCTGTATAAATGATTTTTACTCCCAGAACTTTCGCCCTTTCCTGCACCTGCCTGTGCAGCTGTTCTCCTTCAACAGACTCATTATCCTTATTCAGCAGGTCTAATGTCTGCTTCCATTGCGAGAGAAACATATCACGATCTTCTTCGGATTCCCGCATCAACATTCGCTGTGTTGCCAGCACGCTGTATCCCAGATTATCATGCACTCTCATTTTCATAGATAATGTCTCTTCTTCTCTGGTCAGAGTTACGACATTTTTGGAAAGTGCTTTCATAGCCGCCGACATTTCCTGAAGCTTCTGATTTTCTTTTTTTAACAATGCCTTGCTCTGACATAATTCTGATACTTCTGAAGCAAGGAACTGAGAAAATCGATCTCCACCTGCCGTAATGATCTCTTTCTCTGAAAATTTCCATACGCTTCCGTCTGAAAAGCAGTATACTTTCAGATCAAAATCATAAAATACATGATCTTTAAGAGGCCGTCTCAGTGCTTCCCGCAATTCTGTGATGTTCTGGATATCCCTGCCTGCCAGATTCCGGCAAAGCTGATACATTTTCCGGTTCATCAGTTTCGGCATTCCGTTCCTGTCAAAAAATCCGATTCCGCTCGGCAAATTGTCCAGACTTTCCTGGATCGCATTTTCCCTCAGACAGTTTGTGCGACGTTTATAAATTCCAAATGCCTGTATTCCCGCAAATAAAAATCCGCAGATCCCCATAGCGATCAGGATTCCATACGGCATTTTTAAGAATACCATGAAATCCTCTTCTCCATAAAATCCCCGCCGCACACATAACCCGGACGTTATCAGGAAAGCAGCTATAAGCAACAGGCTGTCCTGCAGCATCGCCTTTTTTTTCTTTCCCCTGTTCCCTCACAGATGAGCAGAATCATATACAGCAATGTCAGAAAAATGAAAATCCAGACTGCCATGATCCGATATTCCGGCGGACAGCTTCCAAATGCTTTCATCATTCATCATGACCCCCTTTCAGTACCAGGGAAAGCAGCCATGCACCGTCAAAATCCTGCTCTGCATAAGCCTGGTATCGTCCGGCAACTTTTTGCAGATTTGTTTTACATTCCACACTCAAAGACATAAGGATCTCTTCATCCCTGCGTTTGAGATTCAGGTTGAATGCCGACAGATCTTCGAGTGATTCTTCAATGACTGCCTCAAGAAAATCATAAATCTGCATGGCATCCTCACTTCGGATTTCATCCAGAGAAGTGACAAAAGCTGCTTCCACATGATTCCATTCCAGACTCCTTATCGTTTCCCTGAAGCATAATTCCAGCTCTCTTATCGGAAACACTGCACTCTGCTCTGCGATAAGGATAAGATTGCTGCGTCTTTTTATATAGGCTCCGATCACAACAATTTTCCCTAATATTTTTTTTCTTTCCTTCTCATTTTCTTCCATGGCATATGCTTCCATGAATTTCGCCAAAAGCGTACTCTGTCTTGCTGTTTGTTTCTGTATTTTATCATACAGCTGATTCTGGACGGAAAGTTTTTCTACTTGTTTTTTTGTTCTCAGATTTTCTTCTTCAATCAGATTTGCATCTTTTAATTCTTCTTTACGGTCTTCCAGCTCTTTTAAAATTTCCTGTAGTTCTGAGAGATTTTCTTTCCATAAGACATAGCCTCCCCAGATTGGTTTCCCTGACAGCCGAATTCCATTTTCCGACATGACAGGTCTTTGGATTACCTGTTTTGCGATCTTTGGTGCAATATATTCAGAACCCTGAGACTGATAAATGCATTTTCCATTCTGGTCTGTGATCTGTGCCGAAATGGTAGATGCTGCAAATAACTGTGCATATCCTGTATTGGAGGGGATCAGTCCGGACTGGATGCAGCTTTCAATGATCAAAGCAAACAGAAGGCACAATGTGGCTGTCATATCTTTTGAAACTATTTTCCAGAAAGGCAGATCAAGATAATAAGCAATGCTGTAAGCCGCCGCCACTCCATAAGCGGCAAAAGGCAACCAGCCCATTTTTTTATTTTTAATTTTCCTGCATCTTAACAGAATGATCAAAAGTGCCGCCAGTGCACATCCAAGCTCCCATGCGATTACAATATAATACCCTCTTCCATATCCATAAACTCCTGTTTTATAAGAAGACACTTCTCCAAGTTTTCCCTTCGGAAAGGTAAAAACCAACTGGTGCATATCATTTGTTAATACAATTCCGATCAGAAAAAGTGCAGGAAGAAACAGCAGCCATCGTCTTTTTGGTAATTTATAGCCCTCCGGCTGCCGTATATAAAAGGCCAGATAAAGACTGACCGTAGGGATCAGCAGCATAGGTATATAGTAAAAATACCAGGCGTATCGCCAGGCTGTCGGCATCTCGTCCGATATTTCAAATTTGCACATCCGGATAAACATCCAGAAAATCATCATTGCTGCGATTGCAGTCAGGCAACGACGGATTTCTTTCTGGATAATCCTTTTCCGGAAAGAGATCGCCCACACCACATAAAGTCCTATATAAATAAAAGGTCTTAAAAGACGGCAGGCGGATTCCAGATAAGGATCTGCAACCGACACATAATGAAGCAGAACTGCAGTGCACACGCACAGTGCCACACTTCCGGCATATAATGTAAACTTCTTTTTTTCTGACACTGCTCCTGCTCCTTCCTGTTATGATTTACCATTATGTTTCCAGTATATCAGTTTCTGATACATATGAAAAGAAAGAGATGGAGCTGTCGCTTTAACGAATGAATTTTCGTGAAGCGGCAGCTTCCTTTTTGCTGTTTTAAGGATAAAATCCATCAAAAAACGCTTTTCATTGTTACAGGCTATTATTAAAGACGTACTTTAATAAGCCATTTTTGTTGGCTTGAAAAATTGTTTTGATAAGTCAAAATTTAGGCACTTTTTATCGGAAATAAATGTGTTCCGGTTCTTCCATTTTGAATCTTATTATGCAGTTTGTTTATGTTTCTTGCCATGGCAAGCAACGTACTCTCTGCAAGAACATTTGCATTTCCTTTGCTTAAATATCTGCGGAACTGCATATCCTGTTTTAAATCTCCAAAGGAGCCTTCCGCCTGTATACTTCGGTTTGTCCTGAAGAGAATCCCTTTTTCTGATAGAATCCGCTCTGGAGTAAGTTCTCTAATCTTTATTGGGCTAATTATTTCCCTAATCGTCAATTTCCTCATAATTCTGTTCTTCATCAACTGCAAATCTGTAAGCAGCAAGAATATCCCTGATTCCTTTATCAGGATTCTGACGTTTAACATCCAAAATCTGAATAAAATCACGGATCATTGTTCGTGGCGTAATAAAAGTAGTCTCCCTTTTCAAATATGCAAGCTTTACAAAATCGATCATCTCGTCCTCCGTAATGACTTTTTCATACTCATTCAACTGAGCATGTATTTCAGCAAGTTTCTCTAAGAGTACATACATTTCTTCTCTCGTCAGCGGAAGTATCTTTATAATCGGGGTCATCATATTCACGATGCTTGGATCCTGGTATGAACCAGTAGATAAACGCGAACGCATTGCTTCATAACTGAAAATACCTTTTTTCTTATCATAGATGCTCTTTGGTATACCACTCATGATAATTCCCAGGTTTTCTGCCTTGCCCTGAAGTGCTGCATTATACATCATCAAGATTTTTTCATAGTTATTCTGGCGAGTGATACCATTTGCTGTATTACAAATATAAGCAAGCTCATCGATGAGAACAATAAATCCCTTATATCCCGCAAGGACAAAAAACTGTGCCCACAGAATGATATAATCAAACCAGTTTTCATCCTGCACTGTTGCATTGATGCCCAGTTCCTTTTTTGCTTCCTGATTGGTTTTGAATTCGCCACGGAACCATCGGAGAACATTTTCCTGTCCGGTCATTTTTTCACTCATATCAGAAGTTCTACTGGCCTTCCAGAATAAGTGCAATCCCATAGTAAATTCATAGCCATATGCAAGAGACTGCAGTTTTGCACAATCTTCTAGCATGAGCGTTTCTGCAATTCGTTCAATATTTGTCTCTCCAAACGGATTCTGAGACATCTGAATGGCAGCACGGGCAAACATATTATTAACCCAGGATTCCAGTACTTTGGCTAACGCTCTTCCGGACTGATTTGTCTTATTGGATACGTTCGCCATCAGTTCACGGTATATTGCCAATCCTTTTTTCTTTGCAGAATTTCCAATCAAGGCTCTATCTGGTGACAAATCCGCCTCTGCCACAATAAAATTATTCTTTACACAGTACTCTTTGATTGTCTGAAGCAGAAATGTTTTTCCACTACCATAATCACCTACCACAAAACGGAATGTAGCTCCACCCTCCTGGATAATCTCTGTATCACGAAGAAGAGAGTCTATTTCTTTCTCTCTTCCAACTGCAATATACCCCAAACCTTCTCGGGGAACAGTACCGCCCCCGAGAGAGTTCATAATGTTTCTATATGTTTTTTTAGGTATACGTTTTTCCATATCCAAACACCCCTACCGATTTACGCATAGTCTTTTGGCTTACCGCAAACCTTACATTTCTTATTAAATAATCCGGTAAATACACCACCACAATACTGGCAGACATTCATCTGTTTGTATCGTATTTTTTGTTGCTCAACCTCCTGCAAAACCTTCTCTTCCTCTGCTCTTCTTTGCTCTTCAAGCTGACGAGCTTCTTCTGCCTTACGCAGTTCTTCTTGCCTGCGGGCATCATCTGCTTTACGCTGCTCTTCCTGCTGACGAGATTTTTCTTCTGCCTTGCACAGTTCTTCTTCCAACTGAGTCCTGCGTTCTGCTTCAGTTCTTCTAAGCTCTGCCTCTTTTTCCCTTTCTGCTTCGAGTTTGCGACGCTCTGCTTCGGATTTTTTCAACTCATCGACCAGTCGAGCACTTCTTTCCTCAGCAAGACGACGCTGTTCTTCAATCATCAGATCAGCTTTGTTCTTGTCATAGTAAACATCATGCTGCTCTTTCAGTTCATCGAGATAATCTTCCTCAACATAAGGCAGCATTTCATCCGTATTGATAATGATTTCTTCATAAAAATCAAGTGCTTTTTCATTAATACGCTCCAGAATCGTTTTGTAATTCGGGAACGGTGAAACAAGCTTCACAAACTCAGTAACACTTTCCGGCTGATCTGCTACTAAAACGTCCAGAACTCTTCTTTCGTCACTATCTAATGTCATATAGAAATTTTCCGGTGCTGTCTGAATTATCGGCTGCTGTACCTGTACACCTGCTGCAGCCGCCGTTTCAACTTCTTCCGGCAGTTCTTCCCATTCCTCTCGGGCAACCAGCTTCTCTTGATTCTTACGAAGAATATTACGAATCTGTGCAAACTGATGAAAATCAAGGGTAAGATCATCCAGTGTAAGTTCCTCAATTGATTTCGTATCGTTGATACTGCTCTCTTTGATTTCTGAAGGACGGTTTACTCTCTTTACAAACTGGTATTCTTTATAGTCGAACCTTGTATTTTTAAAACATTCTTTGAAAAGATTAATCATGATACCGTTTGCAGTAGTAAAGAATATCTGAGTATTCTGCTCTGCCATAGATTTCAGAATATCCAACACGTTCAATACCTGTGTATCATCCATAGTGGCAAGCGGCTCATCCAAAAGCAAAAATTGTGGTGCATCCGGTGCTGCCATATGTAATGCAAACATTACTGCCATAGCGATGGTGGATCTCTGACCAGTACTCATCTCATAAGTTCTTACTTCCTGATTATTCAGGCCTCGAACCGCATAGATACCCTTATCGTCGATATCCAGCTTTTCAAATTCTCCTGAATGATGCATCCACTTGAAGAATTTGCTGATCTGCTGAATATTACTGCGAATTCCCTTTTCTACGAAAGAACTGAGGGAAGGCATCTTTTCAAAAGCCTGTACTGCTCTCGCACAGTGCTCAACCATAGGCTCAACTCTCTTGATTGTTGCCTTGTATTCAGCTAACATCTGGCGTTCCAAAGCAATTAAGTTCTGAGCTTCCAGACGTTCTACTTCTAATTCACACTTATCATATACCGCATGATACTTTAATACCCATTCGCCGAGTACACCTGTAGCCGGCAATTCAAATTTTGTCCTCAAGGTTTCAAGTGCCTGCTCGATGGCACGGTTAATATCCATATCAAGAGCTTCCAGCTGTGATTCCAGACTATGGATCTCACTTCTTAGAAGTTCTTCCCTCTGCTCATTCTGCTGAATCTTTTTCTGGTGATCTACGATAGCACTTTCAGATAATGCCAGTTCCTGCTGAATTTTCTGCAATCTATTCTGCAGGAATTCTGCGTAGATACCCTTTCCATTTTTCTTATACTCTAAATATGTAGAATCCGTGCTGGTATATTCCTTACATGCATTGATATTGCGGATAGAGAATCCCTGGTTATCAAGAGCTGTTTGCTGCTCAACAATCTCTTCTTTTCTTTTCTCCTTTTCAGCCTTTGAAGTAACATATTCATACAACTTTTTATAATCTGAGCCACATTTTCTTACTATTGGAACAACGTCTGCCAGTTTCAACAGTTCCTTCTTTGCTCTATCGATCAGCTTTTGACGATCCAAAATCTTCTCCAGCTCCATAATGCGTCTGCTGAGTTCCTGAATTTCAGTAATCAAAGCATCCATTTTGTCATCAATCACTACCGCATTGTCAATGATATCAATCAACTGCTGAGTAGTATCATACTCATGACCGCAAAGAGGACACTTTGCATCGCTCATGAGAGTTTTGCCGATTTTTCTAAGTTCAATCGCTTGTTGTTCTTTTTCCCCGAAAGCCTTTTTCTCTTCGTTATATTTGTTTTCAACCTGACGTCTTCTTGCTTTGGCCGCTTCTAGCTCCGCCTCATAGTGCTGCTTTTCATCCTCGGATAATCCCTGGTGATCATTCAATTTCAGGAAATTAATAATAGCAGGTCTTTGTTCAATTTTTGAAATATGATACAGTTCACGCTCAATCTGGGTCAGTTCACCCAGAAGATCATTTACGAGTTTAATGGTCTCTTCATGACTAAGTACATTCTGAATAATTGTCCAATTGCGAATGTCTGTGTTAACACAATCCAGTCTCTGCTGAATACCGGTCTGTTTTTCTCTTTCATCAAATATTTTCTTCTTGATAGTTCCATTTTCTTCAGCAAGTCTGGTAATTTCCTCTGATTTATCTTTTCGCCGTCTGGTATAAAGGAGATTATTCTTCTTTGCCTCAGTCACCTGTGCTGCAATCGCCTTAAATCTCATTCTTTCCATATTGTGCACAGAAAGAACATCCACATACTTGCGAATTGCCTTCATTTCTTCTAAAATCTTCGGATATCTGTCGCTAGATCCCTTCGGAAGACGAGCACGCCCTATGAGTTTTAGTGCAATAATACCAGCCTCAATCTCCTCAGATTTAGAACTATCTGTTTTTTGAGCCAAGCTTCTTTCATAAATATCCGCCATATTTCTGGCTTCACTCAGTTCGCTCCGCAGTTCTGTGTAGCGATCATTAAAGGCTCTCTTAAATCTCTGCCACTTCTTCTCATGATCGACGACTGTTTCGCCGAACATGAGATTTCCGAACATAGATGCAAAACTATCTTCACTATTATCAGACTCATGAATAAACTTATAAGCTGCTTCTGAGTCAAATGCATTGAAACGGTTAAAGTTTTCATTCAGATTGGATTTAGTTCTCCCAATCGGAACACCATACCATACACGCTCAATTTCTTTATTATTTTTTTTAGAGAATCCAGGTGTAAATGTATGAACTCCCGCTTCTGTATCGTATATATGTAATTTAGGAAAACTATCAGTAGGAAGCTTTACCTTGAAGTCCTTTACTCGACGGACTTCCGCTGTAAGTGCATACTCAATCGCTTCAAGAACGGATGTTTTTCCAGATCCATTAGCTCCATAAAAAAGGTTAATCTGACCAAAGGTCATCATTTTCTGGTCAAAACAGAAATCTCTGAACCCAGTAGTCTCTAATGATTTCACCCACTTAATCTGTGGTACTTTAGAATGCTTCATCGTAGAATAATCATCGTCATGAACATAATCCGCATCAAAGCGCTGTCCACCCAGATAACTCGCTACCTTCTTTGCGGAATATGGTTCAGTCAGACATGCAGTCAGATGTTCTTCTCTCAAAATACGATCCCACTCCTGAACAGGAGAAGCTGCACTAATCTCATCACTGGAAGTTTTTACAATACCATTGATAAAGGTGATCGTCTCATCCTCAGAAAATACATATTTTCTGCCGTAAGTCTTATTACTCTCAATAACCTGAATCGGAATATTGTCAGAATTATCATCCAGAATGTATACGATATATACCATAGCCTTGCTGTTATCCTGGCGGATATCTTCACGGTACAATTCTCTCTGGAAATTGCTCCATTCCTCTTCATTATCAATAATGTCACGAATATGAGTATCTTTCTGGTAAATGATGATGTACTTCTCATCACTGTATTTAGCTTCACAGAAATGGCATTCGAAACCATGAATATCTACGCTCTGGAGCTCACAAATACCTGTTTTCTCTACAATACGAGCAAATCCCTTTGTTTCGTCTTCTTCACGCACAGTATTTACATGTTCTCTGCGGATATTACCCATAGCTTCCACTGCGTCCATGTACTCTTTCTGTGTTCCTTCATCAAAAAATGTATTGGTTTTGCTAACATCGATCAGCTCATCCAAAACATCTAATTCAACATCAGCGTCCCAGTCCATATCATCCAAATGCTTTTCATACAGAGATTCAACGAATTCATCGTATCCATCTTGGTCATACAGAGCCTTCATGGAGTTGACATAGCTGTCCTTGATATGCAATTTATAAGAAAGTGCATGAAAAAATGCTGTATTAAGGAGAACCAAGTAATTAGAATACGAATTACTCTGATTCCAATAGTTCTTGGTCATATTTGCACAGCACATAAAAATGGTTTCATACACGATTATTGTGATACGGCTATCTCCGAGTCTATCCATCAACTTACAGGAAAGAGGAACATATACTTCATCATCTGCAAACATAGCAAGCTTTTCTAAAGTATCATCCATGTAAGAAAGTTCAAACTGCTCCTGCAGCACATTTACAATCACAGCCTTCTGCTGTGCATTCATCTTAGAATAATAATATGCCATGATGTTTATCACATCATATTCCACGATACTATCAAACTCCGCACGGGTGATATATGCTCTAAGTGACTTCTTAATCATGATTTTGTCATGGTTAGTGAAGCAATCACTTAGAGCATTTTTGTTTCAGGAGGTACAGCCATGAGAAATGAAAAAATTACCCCACTGTACGAGCGCCTGAGCCGGGACGATGAGTTACAGGGCGAGAGCAATTCCATATCCAACCAAAAACAGATGTTAGAGGATTTTGCCCGCCGGAATGGGCTGCCAAACCCTACGCACTTTACAGATGATGGTATCTCAGGCACCCGTTTTGACCGCCCCGGATTTTTGGCGATGATGGAGGAAGTGGAGGCAGGGCGTGTAGAGGCAATCGTCATCAAGGACATGAGCCGGTTGGGGCGCGACTATCTGAAGGTCGGTCAGGTCATGGAGGTTTTGCGGCAACGCGGTGTTCGTCTGATCGCCATCAACGACGGTGTGGACAGTCTGAAAGGCGATGACGATTTTACCCCGTTCCGCAACATCATGAATGAATTTTACGCCCGTGATACCAGCCGGAAAATCCGCTCTGTGTTTAAGTCAAAAGGCATGAGTGGTAAGCACCTGACAGGCACCGTGATTTACGGCTACTTATGGGACGAAAAGCGGGAGCATTGGCTGGTAGATGAGGAAGCCGCCGAAGTGGTACGCCGTATCTTCTCCCTCACGCTGGAGGGATATGGGCCTTATCAGATTGCCTGCAAATTATCCGCAGATCGGATTGAAATTCCCGTCGTACACCTTGCCCGCTTCAACGAGGGTGTGAACCGTTCAAAGCCGGTCAAAGACCCCTATGGATGGGGATCATCTACCATCGTGAACATTTTGAAAAAACGAGAGTATTTGGGGCACACCATCAATTTCAAGACCCGCAAGCACTTTAAGGACAAGAAAAGCCACTATGTTTCTGAGGACGAATGGACGATCTTTGAGAATACCCATGAAGCCATTATCGACCAGCAGACCTTTGATTTGGCGCAGAAAATCCGCAGCAATGTACGGCGTTATCCAAACGGCTGGGGCGAAGCGGCTCCCCTCACAGGTTTGCTCTATTGTGCCGATTGCGGCGGCAAGATGTATGTCCACCGCACCAACAATGGCAAGAGGA
>ENA-OPXB01001696-OPXB01001696.1-human-gut-metagenome-genome-assembly--contig:-NODE-1696-length-10600-cov-2.268468_pt1 | contig 10600 bp, 9 predicted proteins | sample MGYA00241516_ERZ502024 | MGnify/ENA primary metagenome ERZ502024 (study PRJEB25962, sample SAMEA2041926) | human gut metagenome | biome: human gut; feature: human-associated habitat; material: faeces...
ATCGGTGCGGATTTTAAAATCCGTTGCACCAAATGCGGCAGAGAAGTTATGGTGCCGCGAAATAAAATAGAAAAGAACAAACATTACACAGGCTTTGCCGCTATGGTTGGCAGGCCTAACGTTGGCAAAAGCACATTAACAAACGCGCTTATCGGCGAAAAAATCGCCATTATGAGCGACCGTCCGCAAACAACGCGCAACAAAATTATGTGCATTTTAAATACGGATAACGCGCAGATTATGTTTCTCGACACGCCGGGCATTCACAAACCGCATCACAAGCTGGGGCAGTACATGGTCCGTGCGGCAGAAAGCACATTAAAAGAAGTAGATGTAATTCTTTTTGTTGTGGATGTGAGCGAAAAACGCGGCGCAGGCGAAGATTACATTATCGAGCAGCTTAAAAAAGTAAAAACCCCGGTAATACTTGTTGCCAACAAAGTTGATAAACTTGAAGATAAATCAAAGCTTTTCGGAATTATTGCCAATTACGTAAACGATTATAATTTTGCCGCTGTGGTGCCGGTATCTGCCTTGCAGGATACTGATTTTAAAGCGCTGGTGGATGAAATTACCAAACATCTGCCGGAAGGCCCTGCATATTATGACGAGGACATGATAACCGACCAGCCGGAACGCGTAATTGCAGCTGAAATGATACGCGAAAAAGTTTTGACAAATACGCGCGACGAAATTCCTCATTCCGTTGCTGTTGAGGTTGAAGAATTTAAAGTGCGTACCAACAACGATATTTATATCCGCGCTACCATTTTTGTGGAGCGCGAATCGCAGAAGGGCATTGTTATAGGCGCCAAGGGCAGCCTGCTTAAAAAGATAGGCCTGGAAGCCCGCAGCGACATTGAAGCGCTTTTGGGCGACAAGGTATTTTTGGATTTGTGGGTTAAAGTTAAGCCCGACTGGCGCAACAAGGACAAAGCCTTAAAACAGTTTGGCTACAGCAGCTAATTTATTTATGTGGGGAGAGATGACTTATTGACAGTCACGTGGCGGATTTATTAAAAATTTTGGCCGCCCTTTTAATTACAGGCTTAAACGCATTTTTTGTTGTATCTGAATACGCTTTGGTAAGCATCCGCCCGGCAAGGCTTGAAGAGCTTATTGCACAGGGCAACAGCCGTGCGGAGCTGGTGCTTAAAATGACACAGAAGCGTGATACTTATATCAGCGCCGTTCAGCTTGGCATAACGGCGTCATCGCTGATTCTGGGCTGGTTCTGTGGCCCGCTTCTGGCAGGCATTATTGCCGATGGCTTTGACTTAATCGGCGAGCACTGGTATGACGACGGCGTAGTTGTTTTATGCGCATTTTTGCTGATTGTGTTTGTTCATGTTGTGTTCGGCGAGCTTGTGCCGAGGGTTATCAGCCTTGCGCATGTGGAGCGTGCGGCAATGGCAATAGCTTATCCGCTGATATTTTTCCATTATTTAATGTACCCGCTGGTTGTGTTTTTTAATAAAGCAGCCAAGGCGGTGCTTAAAGCATTAAAAATGGATAAGGTGCCGACAGAAGATATTTCGCGCAGTGAGGAAGAACTGCGTATGATTGTAAGCGCCAGTGAGCAGGGCGGCAAGCTTGACCATATGGAAAGCCGCCTGCTTGATAATGTTTTTGATTTTGCCGACCGCGTGGCGCGTGAAGTTATGGTGCCGCGTCAGGATATGGTGTGCCTGTACGTTGAAGACAGTTTTGAAAAAAACATCGCCAAAGTAATGGCTACAAGGCATACGCGTTACCCGCTGGTGCATGAGGATAAGGACCATGTACTTGGCGTTGTGCATGTGCGCAGCCTTATTAACATTAAAGACAGCGAAAAGGAAAATTTTGACATGCGTTCGCGCATGAGCCCGATTATGGTAGTGCCGGAGAGCATGGATATAAGCAAGGTTTTGCAGACCATGCAGCAAAAACGCGTGCAGCTTGTTGTTGTGGCCGATGAATACGGCGGCACGGCAGGGCTTGTAACCATGGAAGATTTGCTTGAGGAAATTGTCGGTGACATTCAGGACGAGCATGACGCCGATAAGGAAGAAGAAGTTGTGCACCGCGCCGATGGCACTTATGAATTTGACGGCATGGTGCTGCTTGACGATATTACCGACCTTTTGCATATTAAATTTGAAGAACCGGAAGAAGATACCATCGGCGGGCTGGTGTTCGGCTTACTGGAACGCAAGCCTGAACCCGGCGATAAAATTGAGGTAGACGGCTGGAGCTTTGAGGTACTGCGTGCCGAAGGCTTCCGCGTAACGCGCGTGCGTGCGGCAAAGCAGCCGGAAATGCCTGTTTATGCGGATGAATAGCAATGACTGATAAAGGGTTTAACGACGAAGCACTAATTTTAAAGGTTAAAAACTGGCAGACTGCGGATAAGTACGCAGTCTGCTTTTCGCGCGGGCATGGCAAAATAAGTTTTCTGGCGTACGGTGCGCGGTATGCGCGTACAAACGGCGGCAGGCTTGTACAGCCGTTTGCTGTGCTTGACATGAACTTTTTTGCCGGCAAGAAGCTGGACACTTTAAAAAGCTGCGAGCTTATAAGCTGCCCGTTGCAGTTTGATTTAAAGCAGATGGCTTATGCCGCCTTAATTGCGGAAGTAACGGAAAACCTGACGGAAGAACATCAGCCGCAGGAAGAAATATACGAGCTGCTTTTGGCTGTGCGCAGCGTGCTTACAAAGCATAATCCGCGCCTGGTGGCGCTTTCGTACATAGTAAAGCTGCTGTTTTTAACAGGCATTCTGCCAAATTGCCAGAGCTGCGTAAACTGCGGCAAACCGGCAGAGGGCGATGCGTATTTCAGCGTTGTGCAGGGAGGGCTTGTGTGCAATGACTGCCACGGCGGCGAAGAGCTGCCGTTCGGCAAAGAAGCGCAGGAGTTTATGGCGCAGCTTTTAGCGCTTGATTTTAATAACCCGCAGCCTTTTAAAGTGCGCGGCGGCGCCTTGATGGAGCTTGAAAAAATTTTGCAGCGCTTTATCGTTTTCCAGACCGACAAACCTTTAAAAAGCCTCGGCTTTTTAAGTCAGACCGGTTTTTAAGCATTGACAAAACAGCAGTTATTTGGTATATTTTCTGTTAAGCAATGATAAGGAGTAGTAACCGCACATTCAGCGAGCCGGGGCGGTGTAAGCCGGCAACAGCGGCGAAGGCGTCTTGGAGCCAAATTATATAAACATCGAGGCGGCTGCAAATTGCAGCCAAGCAGGGTGGAACCGCGGAAGCATTTGTGCCTCCGTCCCTGTAACTAATATTGTTACAGAGACGGGGGCTTTCGTTTTTGTAACGCAAATACAGGAGGGATATTATGGATTTTCAGACAATTATTTTGAAGCTGCAAAAATTCTGGGGCGAACAGAAATGTATTTTAACGCAGCCCTATGATATTGAAAAAGGCGCAGGCACCATGAACCCGCGCACGTTTTTAAGGGTGCTCGGTCCTGAACCCTGGCGCGTGGCTTATGTAGAGCCTTCCCGCCGCCCGGCAGACGGACGCTACGGCGATAACCCGAACCGCCTTTTCCAGCATCATCAATTCCAGGTTATTATTAAACCTTCGCTGGATAATATTCAGGAGCTGTACCTGCAAAGCCTTGCCGAACTTGGCATTCATCAGGACGAGCATGACATCCGCTTTGTAGAGGACAACTGGGAATCTCCGACTTTGGGCGCCTGGGGTCTTGGCTGGGAAGTATGGCTGGACGGTATGGAAATTACCCAGTTTACCTACTTCCAGCAGGTTGGCAGCATTGACGTTAAACCCGTCAGCGTAGAAATTACCTATGGTTTGGAACGCCTTGCCATGTACATTCAGGGCGTGGAAAACGTATTCGACATTCAGTGGGTTGACGGCGTTACCTACGGCGATGTATTCCATACCAACGAAGTTGAGCAGTCCTACTACAACTTCCAGATTGCCGATACCGATTTACTGTTCGATTTGTTTGACAAGTACGAAGCAGAAGCAAAACGCGTAATCGAAGCAGGCTATATCCGCCCGGCTTACGATTATGTTTTGAAATGCTCGCATACCTTTAACCTGCTCGATTCCCGCGGGGCAATCAGCGTAAGCGAAAGAACGGCCTTTATTGCCCGCGTACGCGCCATGGCAAGGCTGTGTGCCGCCGCTTATGTTGAACAAAGGGAGAAGCTCGGCTTCCCGATGCTGAAAGGGGAGAATTTATAATGGAAAAATTATTGTTTGAAATTGGCACCGAAGAAATACCGGCTAAATTTATGCCCGGCATTTTAAAACAGTTAAAAGAACTTGCAGCTGCTAAAATGCAGGAGCTGCGCATTCCTTTTGAAGATATTACCGTTTACGGCACTCCCCGCCGTATGGCTTTTATTGCCGGCGGCGTTGCTGAAACACAGGCTGACGTTGTTGTTGAAGCCAAAGGCCCTTCCGTTAAAATTGCTTATGTAAGCGGCGCACCCAGCAAAGCTGCACAGGGTTTTGCGCGCGGCCAGGGTGTTGACGTAAAAGACCTTGTTGTACGCGACAACTATGTTTATGCTGTTAAGCATCTGGCAGGCCAGCCCGTTGTTGAACTTTTGCCGGGCCTTTTAATGGACATTTTAACTTCTTTAAGTTTCCCAAAAACCATGCGCTGGGCAGATTACGAATTCCGTTTTGTACGTCCTATCCGCTGGATGGTTGCCCTGTTTGGCGACCAGATTATCCCTGTTGAAATCTGCGGCGTAAAAAGCGGCAAATTCAGCATGGGCCACCGCTTTATGCAGCAGTCGCTTAAAGCTGCGGCAGAAAGTCAGGGCTTACTCAGCGCAGCGCTCAGCAAAGTTGGCAACAAAGTTTATTCTGCTCTGGCAGGAGTTAAAGGCGCTGTGGAAATTCCTTCGGCCGGCGATTACAAAAAAGTTATGTACGACAATTTTGTTATGGTTGACCAGGATGAACGCCGTGCGCTGATTTTGCAGCAGATTAAGGATTTGGCTGCGCAGAACGGCGGCGAAGCCGAGATTAACGAAGATTTGCTTGAAGAAGTAAACTACCTTGTTGAGTGGCCGACAGCTTTGTGCGGCAAGTTTGAGGAAAAATTCCTGAGCCTGCCGAAAGAATGCATTATTACCCCGATGCGTGAGCATCAGAGATATTTCCCTGTGCTTGACGAAGACGGCAATCTGCTGAATAAATTTATTACCGTACGCAACGGCGGCAGCGAACACCTTGATATTGTAACCCACGGCAACGAACGCGTACTGCGCGCACGTTTGAGCGACGCCGAGTTCTTCTTTAACGAAGACCGTGCAACCAAACTGGAAGACCGTCTGGAAAAACTTAAAACCGTTTCCTTCCAGGAAGGCCTGGGCAATATGTACGATAAGAGCGAGCGCCTTGTTAAAATGGCGGAAATGCTGCGCTTTGCCATTAACACTCCTGTTGATGAAGAAGAACTGCGCCGCTGCGCACTTTTGTGCAAAACCGACCTTGTTACCGGCATGGTAATTGAATTTACCGAACTGCAGGGCGTAATGGGCCGCGAATATGCACTGCTGGACGGCGAAAAACCTGAAGTTGCCACCGGCATTTTTGAACACTATCTGCCGCGTTTTGCAGGCGACGCACTGCCGGCAACAACCATCGGCCGCATTGTCGGCATCGGCGACAAACTCGACAACATCTGCGCTACTTTCAGCCGCGGGCTTGCTCCTACCGGTTCTCAGGACCCGTATGCGCTGCGCCGTCAGGCTCTTGGCGTTATCAATATCCTGCTTGAGGCAAACTATCATATTTCGCTGGCTAAAATTATCGCCGGTACTTTGTATTTGTTGGACATCAAACCGGAAGAAACCGGCAAACTGGTGCCGCAGATTATGGAATTTTTCAAACAGCGTTTGCGTAACCTTTTGATGGACCAGGGCATCCGTTACGACGTTATCGATGCAGTATTTGCCGATAAACGCAACGACGATATGGTAGATTTGGCAGTACGCTGCAAAGCTCTGGCTGATTATGTTGAAGCAGGCAATGCAGAGCCTCTGGTACAGGTTTCCGTGCGCGTAAGCAATCTGTGCAAAAAAATCGAAAAAGAAGTTGCAATCAGCGGCGCGCTGTTTAAAGACGAATCCGAAAACAAACTGCATGAAGTTGTTGCAGCAGTAAGCAAGGAAATTATTCCGGAAATTGTGCTGTACGATTATGCTGCTGTTTTAAAAGCAGGTGAAAAGGTTATTGAACCTGTTAACACCTTCTTTGACAATGTAATGGTTATGGACGAAGACGAAAACGTTAAAAATAACCGCCTGGCAATGCTTGAAGAAGTACGCGGCATAGTTAACGCCGTTGGCGATTTGAGCCTGCTGGTGCTGTAAAAAGTGAAGGCTTAAATATATAAATTTGTTGATAACGCTTAGCCTGGGTTTATTGCTGGGCTAAGCGTTTTTTATGTTTTAAATTGAAAATATGTCTGATTGACAAGTTAGTACCGCTAGTGGTACTATAATTACAAGGAGAACAATGAGCCAATTAGAGAAACTTTTATTAAGAATAAAAAATAATCCTAAAACTGTAAGATTTGATGAACTTGACAAAATATTAAAACGTTTGGATTTTGAAGCCCGTCAGCCAAAGGGCGGCAGCAGTCATTATATTTATACTAAAGGTAATTTCATTTTGTGTATACCAAAGCATAATCCTTATATTAAACAGGTTTATGTGGAAAAGGTAATTGAATTTTTAGAGAAAGAAGGTATGTAGCAATGAATGAAAATAAATTAGATTATTATATGAATTTAAAATATGAAGTTGTTGTAGAACCTTCTGATGATGGTTATGTTGTTTATATACCTGAACTCCCTGGCTGCATTACGCAGACTGACGATGCATCAGAAATTATTCCAATGATAACAGATGCCAAAAGATGCTGGTTGGAGGTAGCACTTGAAAAAGAAATGCTGGTGCCTTTGCCTAAAAAAGTTGAGGATTACAGCGGCAGGTTTAATTTAAGGCTTCCAAAAACTTTACATAAAAGATTAAGTGACAGAGCAAAAAAAGAAAAAGTAAGCATTAACCAGTTAGCGACATATTATATCGCTGATGGCTTGGCAAGATAATATTTTCTCTTAAAACTCCCGTTGGCACGCAAAACCAACGGGAGTTTTTGTGTTTAATACTATGCATTTTGTGATATAATTTAAATAGATTTGTTTTATGAAATTGATAAAAGAATTGGAGAAATAGTTATGATGAATATTAAATTTCCGTGGATATCATTTTATGAAGAATTAGCAATAAAGTTATTAGAATACAAAGATAAAAGGAAAAGCCTAATAGTTTTTTTACAACAATTATGCACGGAGAATGATATAAAATTTTCATTTGTGGAAAATGATAATAATATAGTGGAAGATATAGATCCGTTTACTGTTTTTGGTATTTTTAATAAGGGCATAACTAATGAAAATCGTATTAAAATTTGCCGTGTATTTAAAAAAGCGTTTAATATACAGGCTGATATTCCTGCTAATTTTGATGGTATACCTGTTTTAAACAATATGAACTCATGGTTTTTTGCTGGGAAAAACGAACGTGGAGAAAACGATATAGAAAATTTATGGGAGATGTTTCAAATTGCTTTAAAATATGTTAAGGATAAAGGAGCTTATGAGGAAAAATTTTTTAAAATATTTGATAAAGTAAAAAATCAAAAAACTGTAAAATGGAAAATTACTATAGGTCTATATTGGATTGCACCATTTTCATTTTTAAATTTAGATAGTGTAAATCAAAATTTTATTGTAAACAATTCTGAAATTGTTAATAATATTGAAGTAGATGGTCTTTTTAAAAAGATGATTAATGGAAACGAATATTTACAACTTATTAAGAGTTGTGAAGATTATTTTAAAAAAGAAAATAGTAAATATCGTAGTTTCCCAGAGTTATCGTTAGCTACATGGAAATATTCTCAAAATAAAGTTAATAAATGTTGGCTTGTTGGAGCAAGTTGGGGTAGAGTTAATAAAACAGATGAGTTTATAGAAAATGAAATTTGGCAAAATGGTTATGATGATAAATATTTAGATGAAGTTAAACATGTAAAAGTTGGTGATAAAATAGTTATTAAGACTACATATACGATGAAAAATAATTTACCTTTTGAATACAATAGAAGTGCTTCGGTTATGGATATTGTTGCTATTGGAACAGTAACAAAAAATTTAAAAGATGGTAAAAACTTAGAGGTGAATTGGAATAATAAGTTAGATGAACCTAAAAAATGGTACTTTGGTAGTTGGAGAGATACTATACAAGAAATTAAAAGAGACAAAAGTTGGAAAGAAGCAGATTTATTGGATTTTATATTTGAAGGTAAAGAACAAGATTATAATAAATTTTTAAATGATAAAACTGATGAAGCAAGTGAATTGAGTGATAAAATCGGACAAGAAGTAATGGAGTTAGATAAAAATAATATCAATCCTTACACCAAACAAAACTTTCTTAACGAAGTATTTATGAAAGAAACCGATTACGATAAACTTGTGGCTTTGCTTAAACATAAAAAGAATATTATTTTGCAGGGAGCACCGGGGGTTGGCAAAACTTTTACTGCTAAGCGCTTGGCGTATTCTTTAATTGGTGCAGAAGATGACAGCAGAATTGAAATGGTGCAGTTTCATCAAAATTATTCTTATGAAGATTTTGTTATGGGTTACCGCCCGACAGAAACAGGTTTTGAATTACGTAACGGTGTGTTTTACGATTTTTGCGAAAAGGCGCGCTGTGACATAGAAAATGATTATTATTTTATTATTGATGAAATAAACCGTGGTAATTTAAGTGCTGTTTTTGGTGAACTTTTAATGCTTGTTGAAAGTGATTACCGCGACAAACCGGTAAGGCTTGTTTATAAAAAAGATAAATTGTTCAGTGTGCCGCATAACGTTTATATTATCGGGATGATGAATACGGCAGACCGCAGCATTGCTATGATTGATTATGCTCTGCGCCGCCGTTTCAGCTTTTTTACAATGAAACCGGGCTTTGACAGCGAAGGATTTGTAAACTGGCAAAACAAAGTAAACCATCCAGCTTTTAATACCGTAATTGATGAAATAAAAATTTTAAATAACGAAATTGCTGAGGATGATTCACTGGGCGAAGGTTTTTGCATAGGGCACAGTTATTTTGTGTATGATGAGAAAAATCCGCCGGTATGCGGTATTGAGATGTGGCTGAAAAATGTTATAGAATATGATATTTGCCCAATGCTTGACGAATATTGGTTTGACGATAAGCAAAAGGCTGATAGCTGGCAAAAAAGATTAACAGGTATTTTTAATAAATGAGCACTGAAAACAGTATTTTAATAAAAAATATTTATTATATGCTGGCATATGCATATAAAGCACTGTATCGGGAAGGGTTTGAAAAAACGGTACAGAAAAATTTGAACATATTCATAATTTATTTGCTGCGATTTTGGTAAGAGGAATAGAATATCAGCTTAAGCAGGGCTTGGCAAAAGACTATTTAAAGCATAACAGGACGCAAAAAGTTCTGCGCGGTAAAGTTGATATTAACGGCACTTTAAAGTTGTTGTCGCGCAAAGAGCGCAGTTTAAACTGTGTTTATGATGTTTTAACGGAAGATATTTTGCTTAATCGTATTTTAAAATCAGCAGCAATACTGCTTTTGCATAATGGAGATGTTACACAGGAAAACAAGAATAATTTAAAAAGAGTATTGCTGTTTTTTGGTAATGTGCGGGAAGTAAATCCTTTTAATATTAACTGGTCGCTGTTAAGTTACCGAAAAGGAAATGCTTCATATCAGATGCTCGTTTATTTGTGCCGGCTGCTGTTTGATGGGTTACTTATAAATAAAAACGGCAGGATTGAACTTGCTGAATTTTTAGATAGTCAGCATTTGTGCGATTTGTATGAAAAATTTGTACTTGCTTATTATCAAAGACATTATCCGCACTTTAATCCTTCGGCTTCGTCTGTTGCATGGAATTTGGATGACGGGCAGGATGCTTTTTTGCCGAAGATGTATACTGATATTACGCTTGAAAGCAGTGATAAAGTTTTAATTATCGATACTAAGTGTTACAGGCGTATTTTATCTCAACAGTACGATAAAAAGAGTGTTTGTTCTGCCAATTTATATCAGATTTATGCATATGTAAAAAATAAAAGTGCTGCTACGGATAAGACTGTCAGTGGTATGCTGCTTTATGCAAAAACCGATGAAGATATAACTCCTGACGTTGCTTACAGTATGGGTGGAAATAAAATTTTTGTTCGGACGCTGGATTTAAACTGTGAGTTTGAGAAAATAGTAGCGGAAAATTTTACTGCATAATATGAATTTAACAAAACAGTAAAAATATTTTCAAAACTCCCGTTGGCACGCAAAACCAACGGGAGTTTTTGTGTGCTTTTACATGGTTATTGCAGGATGATTCTGCAAAAGTAGTTTAGCGCAAAGCCCTGCTTACGGCACTATCTCAGTTTGGAGATAGTGCCTGTTTTGCATAAAACTGTCAGGTAATGCTGCTAACGTACTGCTGCTTTCTCGGCTTCCTTACTTTTTAACAAGCCCATTGTGTTTTATT
>ENA-OPXB01001711-OPXB01001711.1-human-gut-metagenome-genome-assembly--contig:-NODE-1711-length-10537-cov-2.802996_pt1 | contig 10537 bp, 9 predicted proteins | sample MGYA00241516_ERZ502024 | MGnify/ENA primary metagenome ERZ502024 (study PRJEB25962, sample SAMEA2041926) | human gut metagenome | biome: human gut; feature: human-associated habitat; material: faeces...
GCTGATGTATAATATGCACTCCAGTTCCATATAACGCTGCATAAGCACGCTTCCGGAGCTTCCTTACTCATATCTGAATTATATCCTATGCTGTACACTCCCTTCTCCTGTGCAAGTGTCTGAGGATATACAGTGTCACAATGCTGTGCAATAACATCACAGTTCATATTAAGCAGTGTTTTCGCTGCCTCCTCTTCTCCCTTAGGGTCATACCAGCTGTTAGTTACTTTTACATATACTTTTGCATCCGGATTAACAGAATATATTCCCAGTGCAAATGCATCTATTCCACCTGTTACCTCCGAATTATCCAGCCCCATAGCAGCAACATAACCTATTTTATTTGTTTTAGTGTTAAGTCCGGCTGCTATTCCGCTAAGATATCTCGCCTGATATATTCTTCCAAAATAATTATTAAAGTTTTTACCATTGCTCATATATCCTGTTCCATGAGAAAAATATACATCCGGATATTCTTCTGCCATATCAGCCGTAGTCTGCATATATCCCCAGCTAGTAGTAAATATTATGTTACAGCCTGCATCAATGCATTCCTGAATCGCTTTTCTTGTTGCAGCCTCATCAGTATCGCTGATATTATTCTTTCTTATAATCTGTGAATCAGAAAGTCCCAGATTCTGCTGCATTCCCTGTATGCCTATATCATGTGTATATGTATAACCGCTGCCATCTGCCGGATCTGACAAATGTATAACACCAACCTTTATCTTATCCTTTGCTATACCTGACGTTCCTCCGCCAGCATTACCACTGCCTGTGTTCTTAGAACTGCTGCCCTTCACCTCATATCCTTCATTCACCGCATAATCATCAGGGCTTGCATGAACTGCACAGCCTGCCATAAATATGCTGCACGTAATAATCATAAAAATATATAATAATCTCTTAAATCCCATACCAATCCCTCCTTTTATTTTATATACAAAACATTTTATCACTCATTATTTAAAATGTAAATAAATTATCTGGATTGAATATTTCAAAATGACCGTTGATTGAATATTTGCGTGTATTTCTAATATATTTTTACAATTCCACTGTCCTATGACTAACTATTTCACCACCATGTGACTGGCAATTCTGCTGTCAGATAGCTGACAATTTCACCATCCTGTAACCGTCATTGACTTAACACACTTTCAAATATATAATTTTATAACACATATGAATTCGTTGATTGCTTTGCAATCCACACAATTATCATCGTATATTAAGGAGGATTTATTATATGAATTCACCTAAGAAGGACACCGTAAAAGGTGGCAGTCTTAGAACTTTAACCAGCCTGCCACATATCTATGCTATTGTTTTAATGGGATTATTTACATTTGTTTTTTTAAGTGTTGAATATATGTTTGTAAATGAGCTTTCTCTTCTTGTATCAGAACAAAAAGCCACTCTTTCACAGAATTATGTACTTGGTGTCAGTACAGCAGGTTTTTTATTATATCCTCTGCTTAAACATTTCTTAAGCAGGAGGCTTCCACACATTCTGATGATTTTAGCAGGCTTGCTCTCTGTTTTTTTAACAATACTCATTACATGCAGTAAGTCATTTGAATATATATTTCACGGAGGGATCATTCTTTTTATACTTCTTGGTCTTGTTGGAAGTAATGTATACTATGTGTCTGCATGTATGATTGAAAAGAGGCATTTGGCAAAAACAGTCGGCATCTCATATTTTTTGGCATTCTGCTTCAGTTTATAAACCATAATGCTATTCATATAAAGACAATATAATCGAAAAAATACAGACAATAATGTAGATAAAAATATAGGTAAAATAACAGATAAAAAAACAGATAAAAATATAATAAAGGGAAATAAACATTACATTCCTTTATTTATTAGTATTGTAGCCCTTATAATGCTGATGGCATGCTTATTCAGCACTCTTGATAGTGCAGTAACGCTTATCCATTCTGATGGAAGCATCGATATCGGGCAGGGTGCCAGAATTCTGCTGCCTCTCAGCGGCCTTGCTGCCGGCTTTGTTTTACAGCTGCTTTCATCTGATAATAATCTTTTAAAGATTATTCTTATACTTGTTTTATTTGTTTTGGTAAGTATTATGTCAGTAATATATACCTTTGAAAAATATCATTTTATACAGCAGTTTACTAAATCTACAGATGAGGTCACAAACGAACAGGACCACTGCTCAACATATCTTATTACAAAACAGCAGCTTGCAGGCAATTCAACGGGCTCATCTGAAGATGCATCAGCAGATGCATCAACAGATACATCAATATCACCTTCAACCTCTGCTTTAACAGAAAATGTAGCTGAAGCTGCTGACAATAAGGTTGAAACACCACAGACAGGTGATAACAGCAATATTGTACTCTGGCTTACACTACTTATAATTATTTGCAGTAGCACAACACTCTACACATTTGTTGTAAAGTCTAAAAAAATAAATAGATAAATTGTAATTTTTAGTCTGATAGGGGTGGTGTCCTGTCTTTCCAGAAGCACCACCCAATATTTCATAAGGATTGACTGAAAAACATAGACCATTGTGTCATTTTTGTAATGTAATCTATCGTCATTTGTTACAAAAATATTTAAAAACTCACAGAAAATTTTCAGGCTGATATAAGCACTGATCATCTTCCGTGAGCATATAAACATATTTCTATTCTGTTTTTTTTCAATTATTATATACATTCCAGCTAACTTGCTGAATTATCTCTGCCTGTTCTTGTGTCACCTTTCCTCCAGGCATTCCAAAGGTATGAGATACTGGAATCCCCAATCCTTCCGGACTTTCTTCAAACACCTTTGCACACAATAGACAAGCCGCAATATAATTTCCTATATTGTTCTGGTGTCCGTAATCTCCACCTTCTTCCGGGGACAAATAAGGATTCACATATAAGCCATATTGTTTTCTGAGTTCCCAATATCCTAAACATACCGGAAGCACTTCTGTATCCTTACCCAGCGTTTCGGTCATTTTCAAATACCACTCTGCGTTTGTCCTCGCCATTTCTTCTGTGGTCATGGTGAGTATATAATTATCTCCATCTCTATCATATACATCTCCAGGCATACCCGGCATCCATGGCTTGGGAGCCCTGCTTTGAAGATATCCATACTGATATGCATGTGGTGCCCAGAGAATCATTTTCCCTGCCTTGCCCTGTATTTTATCATGTAATATTTTTGCACCTTGCAACATCCTCGGTCTCTGTTTATAATCTTTTGCACCAATCTCTCCGCTATAAGTTTCCACGGCCTCATTACTGTTTCCAGCCACCCATTTTGGCCAGTTCCCTGAAATAATAATAAGAGCTGTCCCACAATCCAGTAAAACTATGTCCACAAAACGCCACTTTAGGACCTCTGGCTATAAAACGGATTCTTACCTGTACCTGAACCTCTTCCATCTGAAAAACAAGTTCTTTTTTCCATTTTTCGTCTGCATCTGTATCTGACCACACCAATGCATCATGAGGTTCTCCTTCATAAATACCAGTATCCTTATTAAAAAGCTTTGTATCTATAATTCTTTGCTTTCCTTTAAAGTAACCAACAGGATGAAACTCCTTACGTTTTTCTCCCGAATCAGTTCCTTCCCTGTTTTCTATCCATTCGGAATAAGCAGCAATAGTGTTAATATGATAGGAATAACATTTCTGTTCTTTCAGTATCAGTACATCCAGATCATTTAATTAAAATGTATTTCCATTATAAATCCCAATTTTATGGAAATCATCCCATTTCGCCTGAATACCATAATGCTTATTTTTCTCTGTCACTTTCTTATCCTTTCTCTTTATACAATACTCCAGATTCCTATAATAAAATAGAAATCTCTGTAAAAATATTCTAATATTATAGACATAAACTCTCTTTCTAATATAGAAAAGAATATCTTAATAGAACGGAAACATCAATGGCATAAGGACAACGGTCATCAATGCCAGAATCAGTGCCAGCGGAGCTCCACATTTTAAATAATCTTTAAAGGTATATCCTCCCGGTTCCATAATCATAATCTGACAAGGCGCCGCCATCGGTGTCATGATAGAAATGCAGCTTGCAGTAAGAACTCCTACAACCGCTGCACGAGGATCAAGTCCCATCTTAAGACATACTGATGTAACTAACGGAATAAAAATTGTCAGTGTTGCCAGATTTGACATAACCTGTGTAAGTAAAAATGGAATAAAGAAAAATATAGCCATCATAAGATACGTATTTGTTGTACCACCAACAAGTTTAATCATAAAATCAGCCACAAGATCACCAACACCAGTTATTTTGATAGCATCGGAAAGAGTCAGTACTCCTGCAAACAAGAAAATTGTAGGCATATGAACTGATTCCAATGCCTCCTTTTCGGAAAGTACACCGGTAAGCACCAGCAGAACCGCTCCAATACATGCAATCAGATACATTTTGATTCCAATTACGTTTTCAAAAAGCATCAGAATTATCGTTGTCAAAACAATAATCAATGCTAGTTTTTCCTTGAACGGACTCATTTTTACTGTATTCCCACTGCTATGGAGCTCATCGTCAAATTTGCTATTATCAATATCCGGCATTAATTTATGTCCAACAAGTACCATATAGGCAATTGCAACAATAAGCAATGGAATCCTGGCAATTGTGAAATCCCATATCTGAAGTGAATGAGGTGCGCCACCTTTCATCATGATATCATTCCATGTCATGTTACTGGCTCCCTGTCCAAGAAAAGTCATAGACGTAGCAATGTTTGCACATGCCATGGCTGGGAATAAAAGTTTACTACGGCTTGTTCCGATATCATTTGCAATTTCAATCAGAAATGGAATCATAATAGCGGCAGTCGCAGTAGCATTTGTAATACATGCAAGAATCGATGCGGTAAAACAGGATAACAGAATCAGCATCTGCGGATTTTCTTTATAACGAAACACCACTTTTTTCGCATAATCAATCAGCTTTGTCTTCGTAAGTCCTGCACCAATAACAAACATTGCAACAAACATAATAACGTTTGTATTAATAAATCCTTTGAAAGCTTCCTCTGGTGTCATAATGCCGGTAATAATAAGTGCAAGAATAATTCCCGAAGAAATTACCGAAAAAGAAACTTTTCCCGTTGCAAAAGCTATAATTGTGACTACTAGAATAACTAAAGTAATTTCAAGAGCATTCATACATATCTCTCCCTTAATTTTTACAATATAAATTTGTCTGCAATTTTACTAAGTGTTGCAGAATCTTCATTCGTAACGTTGACAACCTTCATAACATCGTCTGATAACGTAACAACCTGCATTGTCTTTTCTGCCACATCATTAACTGCAATTGCTGCCTGTCCAATCGTTTCCGTAATACCTGATACACTTGAAACAATTTCTTCGGATGATTTTTTCAGTGCATTTGCCATTTCATAAATCTTATTCATGGATATATCGACATTTTCAGCATCTAACTTGTACTGCTCACTAACATCAATGAAATTCTTATAGTCAGCAATGACTTCTGTTTCAAGAAATTCCAGTGTTTCTGACATGCAGATTTCCATATTCTGGACTGCTGCATTTACTTCATTGACAATTTTCATGATGCTTGTAACCGTACTTGTAGACTGGGAAGCTAACTGTCCGATTTCTCCCGCAACGACCGCAAATCCTTTTCCAGCTTCTCCAGCTCTTGCTGCCTCAATAGAAGCATTTAATGATAACAGGCTTGTCTGGTCTGCAATTTCCTGAATGGCTGCTGCAAGCACATTGACCTTGTCTACTGCCTTAGACTGTTCAATTGCCTGTTTGGTCTTGACTTTGACATCATTATATATATCCATAGTCTTATTGCTGGAATCCACAGCATTCCTATTCATATTCATTGCTCTGCTGTTAATTTCGTTTGCCATAGCAACACCATTCTGTGATTCCTTATCAATAACTTCTGTGTTGCTTAAAATTGAACCTATATTAGAATCCACTGTTGTAGCTGTGGCTGATGTTTCTTCCATACTGGCAGCCAGTTCTTCTGATGTTGCCGAATTATCCTCACTTGCCTGATTGATAGTTTCCGTAACCTTTACAAGATTTACAGCATTCTGTGACATCTGCACAGACATTTCTTTAATTGAAGTAACTATCTGCTGTAAATTTTCTTCCATATTAAATATCTGCCTTGCCATCTCACCGGTTTCATCACTTCTTTGTTGAAGCATACTCAGTTTGTCAGACTTTGTAAAATTAAATGCTGCAATATCTTTAATTGTATCTGTCATTGTAGCAATCGGCTTTGTAATTTTAAGTGAAAGCACATAACCGATAACCATAATAACTATTACCAATACAACTAATACTGCAATACTATTAGTCTGAATCATATTGATATTCTGCATGGCATCTTTCTCATAACCTGCGACAACCGTTACCCACTTGGTCGTATCCGATACGGCATAAGCCGCATATTTGCTGATACCATTTTCATCTACATAACTGATAATAGCACTATGCTGATAGGATTTGTTATTTTTAATGTCTGCATTGAGCTGTTTTATAATCTCATTTATTACCAACGTTCCTGTCTTTCCCGGTCTTTTGTGATATACTTGGATATTATCGGTATTAACAACATATGCGTAGCACGAAGAAATGCCTTCAATATGCACATCTTTTAACAATTCTTCCAGATCCTGTGTTGACACATTCTGCTTTGATTTATACTCGATGTCAATGGACCGTGCTCCAAGCTTTGCCAGTTCTAACATGCTGTTCTCAACTGAGGACTTCTGTATTTTTTTTGCCATTGGAATAATGTACGCAAGGATCAATGCCGCCATTATCGCAATTGTACCAAGCACTAACAGCAGCACTCTGTACTTAATTGAAAATTTCACTGTATTTTTTTCTTTTTTTGCTTTTGTTTCTTCCTGCATATGATTTCTACATCTCCTTTATCATTATAGTCTCTTCCCTGTATTCAAAGCTATTATGTATGTCTACTGTAAAGTTCAGGTCCTTATCTAAAACTATATGTCCTCTTACATAGTTCCAGCCTCCCACATTTATAGCAACACCAATAGCATTTATGCCATCTTCCAGCAATTTTTTCATCTTCACTTCATTTGCATTATCATTAATTTATGTTAAATATAACTTTCCTTTTATTTATAGAATATCTTATTTCAAGCATAATGTACATTTAATATACTTGACGATAGCATAGTTTTTAACTATACTGAATTTATATTATTAATTTCGTAAAAGAAATGGAGGTTTTCCTGTCATGACACTGACACAATTGGAATATTTTTGTATGGTATGCCGCTATCACAGTATTACAAGAGCTGCAAAGGCACTTTACGTCTCACAACCTACAATATCCACCTCTATTCGTGATTTGGAAAAAGAATTTCATTTAAAGCTTTTTAATCATGGAAAAAACAGAATTTCCCTCACGAAAGACGGAGAGGCCTTTTATCAGAAATCAGAATATATCTTGAAACAGACACAAGAACTCTATGCTGATTTTTCAAATATTGAAGAGAATCGTCCTCCACTGCGCATTGGAATTCCGCCTATGATCAGCACCGTATTTTTTCCCAGAGTCACCGATCAATTTCAGGAACAGTACCATATCCCAATCCAGCTTTTAGAATATGGTTCTATACGTGCCCGCTCTATGATAGATAATGAACAATTAGATGTGGCAATGGCAAATATGGACTTTTACAATCTGGATAAATACAACAGTTATACCATAATGAAAGACAGATATGTCTATTGTGTCCACAAGACCCACCGGTATGCCCATGAAAAAGAAATTACCATGGAAATGTTAAAAGATGAACCCATTATCTTATTTAACACAGACTCCGTCCAGACACAGACTGTGATTACCCAGATGCGTTCTGCTGGAATCACTCCCAATATTCATATGTATTGCAGCCAGCTTGTCACCATCCTGAACTTCATCCGAGGCGGTAAATGTGGAGCTTTTCTATATTCCTCCCTTGCTGCCAATCAGGAAGATTTCTTGTCAATCCCTGTCTCTCCTGCGATTTCAAGCAAGTTTGGTATTATATGGAAAAAAGGAATTTTTGTACCCGACCAACTTACAAAATTTATAACATTTATAAAAAATTTTAATGTAGCAACATATTTTTCTGAAATTTCATAGCCTATTCGTTCTTTTTATGTCATCTACAATATTATTATTAATGCAGGAGTTATCTCTGGCAACGTTATCGTAAACGTTATCATCTATTTTGTTGCATTAACCCCTGTTGTAATATATAATGTAATTAGTTTTTTACGTTAATTTTATATGAAAGTGAGTGCTTTTATGGACATTTACGAATCATTAAACTCTATACTTGTGACATTGTTTAACGATATCATGAATATAGAAGAAAAGGCTTTAATTACAGACGAATTCAAGGATATTTCTGTTACAGATATGCATATTATAGAGGCTGTCGGCATAGGTGAACCAAGAACTATGGGTGTCATTTCCAAGGCGCTTGGTGTTACTATGGGTACTCTTACAGTTGGCATCAACGGACTTGTGAAGAAAGGCTATGTCATAAGAACGCGTGGCGAAAAAGACCGCCGTATTGTATATGCATCACTCACTGATAAAGGTCTTGCTGCATATAACCATCACAAGAAGTTCCACGAGGATATGATTAACTACATCACTGATGACTTAAGTGAAGATGAGGCAGTTTCGCTTACTAAGACATTTACAAGATTGGAAGAATATTTCAAGAGCTTTTAAAAAAACTTAATATTAATTTGCATAAACAGCCACTCTGGTAGCACTTATTCAGCTTAGCTGATGTTACAGGAGTGGCTTTTTGTATACATTTCTGTCCCTTAATATACATAATCGGGTAGGAGGTAGATAATTATTTTATCTACCGACCTCCCACACCACCGTACGTACCGTTCGGTATACGGCGGTTCTTTAGTTTTCACATATTTTCAAGTAAAACTCTGTGAATGTAGGATAGCCTAGTTCACGGAGTTTCTTATTGTTAAATGCACCTTGAAGAGTGATATATCCGCTACAGAACCAATTCCCATTACGCATATTTGCGCATATCCACGCTCTTTCCTCTTCTACACCTAACTTTTTGAGTTCTTTAAACTTTGTTTTGACTTTCTTCCATTGTTTCCAATAAATTGCCCTTATTCTATGGCGTAGCCACTCATCATTGCTCTGTAACAGTCTTTTCATATCTGCCATTCCAAAATAATTTACCCATCCTCTAATAAACTGTGTCAGTTTTAATGCTCGATATTCATTTCCCCATCCGTTATGTCTGTCAGTAAGCTCTCTGATTTTATTCTTCATCTTTATTACTGATTTTGGATGTACCCGAAATCTGCACGTTCCCTTGTATCTATAGAAGCTATAGCCAAGGTATTTGACTCTGCTGATATGTGCCACGCACGTTTTGGTGCGATTTACTTTAAGGAATAGTTTTCCCTCAATATATGGCACTATGTTGTTTAAGGTTCTTTCTGCACTTTTTCTGCTTTTACAGAAAATCATACAATCATCTGCGTATCGGACAAATCTATGCCCTCTGCGTGTAAGTTCCTTATCCAATTCATTCAGCATTATGTTACTTAAGAGGGGGCTTAATGGTCCACCTTGTGGCATACCGACCTCTGTCTTTTCAAATATTCCTCTACTGATAACTCCAGCATTGAGATATTTGTGAATGAGCGATATTACCCGCCCATCCTTGATGGTGCGTGATAATACTTCTATTAGTTTGCTTTGACATACTGTGTCAAAGAATTTCTCTAAATCCATATCTACCACGTATACATATCCATCATTTACATTCGTCTGGCATTGTTTCAGTGCATCGTGTGCACCTCTGTCTGGTCGAAAACCAAAACTATTCTCCGAAAACTGTTTCTCATATATCGGCGAAAGTACCTGTGTAATTGCCTGTTGAAACACTCTATCTACCACTGTTGGTACTCCCAGTTTTCTGAACTCGCCTTTGGTTTCTTTGGGTATTTCTACCCTACGTACTGGATTAGGTTTATATTTCCCATCTTTCAGCTTCTGGATTAGTTGCTCTTGGTTATTTCTAAGATAGCCTAGAAGTTCTTCCACGCTCATTCCATCAATACCGCCTGCCCCTTTGTTTGATTTTACTTTCTTATAAGCCTTGTTAAGGTTGTCCTTGTGTAAAATCTGTTCCATCAGATTGTCCGTTTGAAAATCTGTGATGATGTCGTTGTTTTCAGTAATCCTCTGATGGGCAAACACTTCTGCATATTCTTTCTGTTCCGCAGATACCATTTGCAGATAGTCCTCAATATGAAGTTGTCTGTTCTTTAATCCATCTTTGGTTACATTCATTTACTCACATCTCCTAAAGTTCAGTCCTTCCCATTATGTTTGCAACCATAATGGTACTATGACCTCTGCTGACTTCTCATAGTTAGTTGTTACTATAGGTTTCATACTCTGTTTCTACCTACCTATGAGACCTCCCTAGGTATCACACGTTTCTTTCTCTCCA
>ENA-OPXB01001720-OPXB01001720.1-human-gut-metagenome-genome-assembly--contig:-NODE-1720-length-10470-cov-1.481901_pt1 | contig 10470 bp, 5 predicted proteins | sample MGYA00241516_ERZ502024 | MGnify/ENA primary metagenome ERZ502024 (study PRJEB25962, sample SAMEA2041926) | human gut metagenome | biome: human gut; feature: human-associated habitat; material: faeces...
TCCTTCTACGGCCCGCTGGGCGGTATGCTGGCTGCACAGAACGCCACCATGCCTGCTTCCTTCCCCGGCTTCCATGTGGAAGCAACCGTGCCGCCCAAGGGTACCGCACAGATCCATTCTTATATCGATCAGGAGCCTCGTGCAGTCGCAGCGGCTACCATCACCGCAAGCTGCAAGAACGTTGACCGCGTGATTGCTCTGCTGGATTACATGTACAGCGCCGAGGGCACCCTGCTGATCAACATGGGTATTGAGGGCACTCACTACACCATGGAGAACGGCAAGCCGATCTTCACCGATTATGTAATGAAGAACCCTGACGGCCTGTCTCCCAAGAATGCGATCGGCACCTTCACCTTTGCACAGAGCTCCGGCCCGTTCATTCTGAGCCAGGATGAGGTCACGCAGCTGGATGATGATGCTGTCAACCGCGCAAAGCAGGACTGCATCATTCCCTTCCTGGAAGAATCCAAGAAGTACGTCATTCCCGGCTCCACCTCCTTTTCCTCTGAGGATGATGCCGTCCGTCGTGCAGTGATGGCCGACGTGGATACTTACGTTGACGAGATGATCATCAAGTTTGTTTCCGGCCGTGAGCCGCTGTCCAACTGGGACACCTACGTTGAAAAGGTCAATGGCATGGGCATTGCAGAGGTCATCGATATCTACCAGAAGACTCTGAATGGCTGATGCCTCAGCAGGCACCTATTTTTTGATCCAGTAAAATAACGGCCGGGGCAGGAACACCCTGTTCCCGGCCTATTTTTTCCTGGGTTCTTCAGAACGAAAACAGGAGAATACCACCATGAAAACTGCCACCGCAGCAAAACCGATCACACTGCCAACAGCGAACCGCCTTGATCATGCCTGCAAAAAGTTCTGGCGCAGCCGCTATCTGCTTTTGATGCTGCTGCCCGCCCTGATCTGGTATATCGTGTTCATGTACGCGCCCATGTACGGCGCGCAGATCGCCTTCCGTGATTTCTCTCCCGTACTGGGCATCACGGGCAGCAAGTGGGTCGGCTTCAAATATTTCACCCAGTTCTTTAAATCCGAGTATTTTGGCCGTCTGATCAAAAACACACTTGGCATCAGCCTGTATTCAATTATTGTGGGCTTTCCCATTCCCATCATTCTGGCTCTGCTGATCAACGAAGTCCGCGGTAAATTCTTCAAACGCAGCGTACAGACCGTGGTGTATCTGCCCCACTTCATCTCCGCTGTGGTCGTTGTCAGTATTCTGAGCGCCCTGCTTTCTCCTTCCAGCGGCCTGATCAACCAGCTGATCACCGCCTTTGGCGGTACGCCGATCCACTTTATGGCCGAGCCCAAGTACTTCAAGACGATCTATGTTCTTTCTGACATCTGGCAAAGCGCCGGCTACGGTTCCATTGTGTACATGGCGGCACTGACCGGCATTGATCCCTCTCTCTACGAGGCCGCCACCGTTGACGGTGCTTCCAAATGGGACAAGCTGATCCACATCACGCTGCCCGGCCTGCTGCCCACGATCATCATCATGCTGATCCTCCGCATGGGCTCTATTTTCTCGGTCGGCTATGAAAAGATCATGCTGATGTACAACCCCGCAACCTATGAGACTGCCGATGTGATCTCCACTTACGTTTACCGCCGTGCCTTTGAAAGCGGCGATTACAGCTTCTCCGCGGCTGTGGGCCTGTTCAATTCTGTGATCAATTTTACCATTATCATGCTGTTCAACAAGTTCAGCAAAAAGATCAGTGAGGTGAGCCTGTGGTGATGAAAAAGAATATTGATGCGATGAATCACCCCACGAAAGTGAAGGAAACCATCGGGGAACGAATCTATACCATTGTTGTGTATCTGCTGCTGATTCTGATCAGCGCAACCATCATTCTGCCGCTTCTGCACATCATCAGCGGCTCATTCAGTGATCCCATGCAGCTGCTGACAGGCAATGTTTCCTTCTGGCCCAAAGGCTTTACGACCTCCATGTATGAGAAGGTTCTGAAGGATGCCAGCATCTGGAAGGGTTATCTGAACACGATCCTGTATACCGTGCTGGGCACCCTGATCAGCGTGACCCTTACCGCCTGCGCCGCCTACCCCCTGTCTCGCAAGGATCTGTTCGGGCGCAATATCTTTATCAGCCTTTTCATCTTTACCATGTTTTTCAACGGCGGCATGATCCCCACTTACCTGATCATTCAGAAGCTGGGCATGCTGAATAAGATCTGGGCGCTGGTGCTGCCTTCCGCCATCAGTACCTATAACATGATCATCATGCGCACCTTCTTTGAAAACACCATCCCGAATGAGCTGATCGAGGCCGCAGCCTTAGACGGCTGTAACGATATCACGACCTTCTTCCGCATTGTTCTTCCGCTTTCCGGTGCAGTGTTCGCCGTCATGGCGCTGTTCTACGGCGTTGCGCAGTGGAACAGCTGGTTCCCGGCATTGCTGTACATTCGGGATCGTTCTCTGTACCCTTTGCAGATGATCCTGCGCGAGGTTCTGATCCAAAGCGACATCGGCAACATGGCCGGTTCCACCGGTGATGTCGAGGTCATCGGCGATGGTCTGAAATATGCCACCATGGTGGTTTCCACCCTGCCGATCATGTGCCTGTATCCGTTCCTGCAGAAGTACTTTGTTGCCGGTGTTACCATTGGCGCGGTCAAGGGCTGATGGGAGGATACCATACCATGCAATCACATGATCTTTCCTTGCCTGCGTGGGGCCCCTACACCAAACGATACAGCGGCATTTCCCATGTTCCTGCGGCCAACGACGGCGTTCGGTTTGACCTGTCCGTTTTTCCGGGAATGTACCGCCGCCGGGTCGATGTGCCCAATGTACGGTTTGAAAGCGGCTTTCACCCCTGGGCTGCGGCTCCGGATCTGAGCTGCTACACGTTCCGCCACGAGCTCCTGTGGAAGGATCAGCTGTATGCAGACATCTCTTTTGCCCCCTTGGGGGAGGATGCCCGGTTGATCCGTGCTGAACTCCACAACAATACAGATGCTCCGCAGAATCTGGTGCTCCATTACATGGCATCCGCCTGGGATCCCGTTCCGTCCTACCGCGGTTTCTCCCTGCCGGGCTGTGAGGTATCCCTGCCGGAAAACGCCGCCTTTGTCTGGGCAAAGGATTATGACACCCTGGATTTTTCCATCCACCGTCCCAACGAATGTCTGACCTGGGATGGTCTGCGCCGGGGCGAAGAAGCCGTTCCCGGCTTTGGTCAGGGATACGGCATTGGCATGGGGTTCGGCTGTTCCGAAGGCAAAGGACCTTTTGGGCAGGTCATGCCCAGTGGAAAAGGGGACACCGTTACCTTTACGCTTTCCCTTACCGCGCCCCTGCATACCCCCTGTCTCTGTGTACGGTATTGGAATCCGGCAGATGAAAGTTCCGAGTACGATGTCAATGGTCAGGACACGCTGCGGCTGCCGCCCTGTCAGAAGCCTTCTATTGCCATCCTGCCGCTGAATGCTTCCATTCCCGCCGGAAAATTCACTCTGACCCTGACTGCTGCCGGTGTTGGAGGGGCGAAGCTGGATTGTCTCGCTCTGTGCGAGCAAGCGGACGCTGGTAACTTTACCGTTACCCTGCGCGGAGATGGCTCCCGGCCTCAGGCCGAGCCCGCCGCAGATGAGAACTATCTGACCCTGCAGTATCCCCACATTCAGGAGTGCTACGGGATCCTGTGGGATGATATCACCACCCATATTCGCACGATCGAAAACGACGAACTGGATATCTTTCTGCGTGACACCGTACACGACCATGTAAATGCCACGCTGCGCGGCAACGGAAAAGGGCATTACGTCAATCTCTTTATGGGGCCGATCCCCTTGGAGGCAGGACAGACAAAAGTGATCTATGGAGCGGTCTGTGCTGCTCCGGATGCTTCTGCCGCCGCGCTGCGCTGCCATGAGCTGCTGACTCAGCGCAGTGATTGGGAGCATGTATGGCAGCAGGCTTCTGCCTCCCTTGCAGCACCGCCCGCTTTGCCGACTGCCGAATCGCTTGCCTTGGGCCAACAGTTGATGAATGCTGTTCTCTGCACCAACGTTGTGTATCCGGTGTACACGCGGGGACAGTATATCCGCCACTACACTCCCGGACGCTGGTGGGACTGTGTCTACACATGGGATTCCGGATTCATTGGAATGGGTCTGGCTCAGACCAGCCTGCGCAACGCCTTTGACTGCCTGAACACCTACCTGATGCCCCCGGATTCTGTGGATGCTGCTTTTTTACACCATGGCTCCATGGTGCCAACGCAGTTTTATCTGTACGCCGAGCTGTTGAATCGCACCGGCAGCAGAAAACTTGCCGCCTACTGCTATCCACGCCTAAAGCTGTACTATCGCTTCTTCACCGGGCAGGAAGGCGGCTCCACGACCGCCAACCTGCACAGCGGCTTGCTGCGCCCCTGGGATTATTTCTATAATTCCGGTGGATGGGACGATTATCCCCCACAGCAGGAGGTCCAGCGCCGCCGTTTGCAGGCCAACTGCGCGCCCGTGGTCACAACTGCCCATGCGATACGCTGCGCAAAGATCCTGGCTTACACCGCCCGCCTGTTGAGTGAGACAGCCGACGCAGATGCATTTGATGCCGATGCGCTTCGCTTAGGGCGCTCCCTGCAGACTGCATGGGACGAGGAAAGCGGTTACTTCGGGTACCTCCTGCACGATCCTTCCGGTGATGCTGCGGATATTCTGCGCACCGAGCAGGGTCTGAACTACGATATGGGCCTGGATGGCGCTTCGCCGCTGTTTGCAGGTGCCTGTACAGAACCGCAGAAGGAGCTTCTGTGGCAGAAACTGCAAAGCCCAGAACACCTGTGGTGTGCCTGCGGCCTTTCCACTGTAGATCAGAGTGCGCCGTACTATCGGCGTGACGGCTACTGGAACGGCGCTGTATGGATGCCTTATCAGTGGATGTTCTTCAAATCTGCACTGGATGCGGGCCTTGCCGATTTTGCTTACCGCATTGCCGACACCGTTCTTACCCTGTGGCAGAACGAGTGTACCGAAAGCTACTGTTGTTTTGAACACTTTATGATCGAGAGCCGCCGTGGTGCCGGCTGGCACCAATTCAGCGGGCTTTCTTCTCCCATTGTACAGTTGTTTTCCGCTTACTACCGCCCCGGCACCCTCACGACCGGTTTTGATGCCTTTGTCCGGCATACGGATTGGGCACCGGACAACAGCGCCTTAAATGCCACACTGGATTTTACCGCAGCGGGCCGCAGCACTGTTCTGGCTGTTCTGCAGCCGGGTCCCAAAGCTGTTACAGCCTCTGTGCCCTGCACCGTGGTCACACGCCATGATGGGCTGCTTGAGCTGACCTTTGCATTGGATGCTCCCTGCACCGTGACCATAAGCATCCATTCCTGAATCCGCCTGTAAAAAGAAACGAACGATGTCCGTCCAGATCGGATGACATCGTTCGTTTTTTCTCTGCGCTGAGATCAGTTGTCTCCCTTGCGAACTGCAGAAGGCGAGAGCTGATACTTCCGCCGGAATGCTTTATAGAATGTATTCGCTGTGGAGAATCCGCACTGTTCTGCAATATCCGTAATATTCAGATCTGTCGTTCTCAGCAGCTGCATCGCATGATCCAGACGCAATTCTTCCACATACTCTGTATAGCTCTTTCCGGTTTGCTCCTTCAGGAATTGCGAAAGATACTTTTTCGAGATCTTAAACTGCTCCGCCGTCATCGCCGCATTGATCTCCGGATTCTGGAAATTCTGTGCCAGCCAGTCCAGAATATTCTTTTGAAGCGCATCATTGTGGCTGTGCTTCAAGAATTGCACATGATTGCAGATCTCCACACAGCAGTCCTGCAACCGGCTCAGCATCTGGCGGGCAGTCAGTTTAGAGTCATAACTGCACAGATAGGCGATATCCGGACAGCATACCCTTTCCGCCGTGTTCAGCAGAATGCCGCCTGCCGTGTAAAAATCCTGCTTGAAGTTTTCCGGGTCCAGATTATCCACCGAGAACAACTCACTCAGAAGCGAAACCGCTTCTTCCGTGCATCCGGAAAGCAGATATTCCCGAAGCCGCGCTGCATTGGTTGCATTGACCGTGGTACCGCGCTGCGCACTGCTGTTCCCCAAATAGCAGATCTTCTGTGTCGGATCCGCATAGGCCGCCACATTGCGGGCCTTCCAGTAAATATCTGACAGCTGCTCCATTTTCTTAAAAGGATCGCTCAATATCAGGGGAGTTGTCAGATGCAGCGCATCATACAGCTGCTCTGTGCGGAAACACATCTCCCGCAGTTCCTCTGCTTCATCCGTTTCCTGCGTCAGGATCACCAGGATCAGGTCATCTGCCGTTGCCTGTACATAAAATCTCTGCCCGTAAATTTGACGTATCTGCTCTGACACCACCACAGTACGCAGCTCTTCTTTCAGTGAGCACTCGGCGTTTTCCTGAAGAGATGGGATCAGCAGCAGGAAGTTATAGGCTTTCAGCTGCACCGCATCCGTCAGCTGCTGAAGGGTTTCCTGGCTTACAGATCCTGTACGCAGCAAAATTTCCATTTTGCCGTGTTCCAGCTCGCTGCGTGAATGCTCCAGTTCCCGCGCCAGTTCATGCTGGCTGTTCACATTACGGAGAAAGATCTCATTCAGCACTTTCCGTGATGCCAGATCCGATTCGTCCAGCGTGTCCAGCATCGGACGCAGACTGTTCATATCCTCCAGTGTCATGCAGACGCTGATCAATACACAGCCCAGAACGCCCACGATCAGATACAGACAAATTGCACGCTGTACTGCCAACAGACCCGCTTCGTAGAGCGATGGCGGCATTCCAATGACCGCCGTTGCCTTCAGAGACGCCACATATCGCGTTGCCATCAGATAGCGCTTTCCCTGATAGGTCTCCCAACCCGTATCATCACTCGTCAGGGAAAGTGTCGTTCCGTCATAGTTGTTTCCCGCCAGGATCGTTCCGTCATCGGAAATCAGGCAAAAAAGGCCTTCCTCGCGCCATTGCTGCGAAAGGAACATTGAAACGACATCTTTTTCCTTGATCAGCACCGTCATTGCGCCGCAAAGGCGGCCCGCCGTGTTCACATAGGGCTGGTATACCGTGGTATATGAATTGCCATAGCTGGAATGCATCAGTTTGACAACATGGGCGGGCTTTATCGTCGTTACATCGATCTGATTCTGCGCATCCCATTCCTCCTGAGACACATCCTCATACTCAAGTGCTCCCGGGTAAAAATTGCTATGGCTTTCATACGCGCTCCGGTCATCCAATATGATGCCATTCCGCTCAAATGTAATATAGCTGTATGTGATCACAGAGGAATCGTAGGTCTTATCCTGTAACGATTTGCTGGCTCTCGTCAGTGTCTGATAATCTCCCAGAATACTGTTATCATAACTGCTGGCAAGCAGAGTATACTCCGTTTCGCTGAACAATTTGTTCGTTGTACTGCGGATGTTGCTCAGGCATCGCTCCAACTGGGTGGTGCCGATCGCCAGCATTTCCATCGCGCTGGAGGACTGCGCTTGGATCGTCTGGCGGATCATCAGGCTATACAGAGGAACCACGACCAGGAAGAACCCAACCGGAATACAAAGGTACCTTAGAAGCCTTCGGATCCAGTTTCTAACAAACAGTCTCTTACGCATCTGCAAAACTCCAAGCAATGATGATTTCTATGGAACTGTTGGCTGCACCTGTAAGGCGTTTATGGAGCCGGTGCATACAGCACAGATCCTCCCTCCGCAATTTCGCAGCATCTTTTTAATTATTTTACCACAGAAGAATTTTTCCTCAACGTTTTTATTGATTTGTAACAAAAATCCACTTTATCACCATGATTTTCAATGCTTGAAAATCTCTGTCAGATGGTCTATCACTTTGTTCCGCAAACCGTGTTGTCGTTCAAAGCCACCACCCGGGGCCTGATTGTCTGAGTGAACTCGAATCCCTGTCCCTCTGATTAAAAAGCTTACTTTGATGGACTTTTGTGCTCCGAACTGTTGCGAAACACACGATTTTACGGCATTTTTTGCGTTACTCCGCCCTGTAGCAGCCCCTCATGCATTTTCGAGTTGTCGCATTTTGTCGCACTTTTTTGCGGAACTATAATCGGGACTTTTTTCATTAGCCATGATAAACGAGAGTTCAGGATCCATAATTTCGGATAGATGGAAACTGCACGGTTTTCTGCAACAGGAAGAGTAATCTCGGGTGGTTCCCCTACCCTATTTCCGGGTGCTGCGCACATCAAAATTTCGCCGGAGTGAGTTTGGCGGTAGGTGTGGGGAGGGGTGGGGATTATTGCTTGATATAAAACTTTTCTTACTTCTTCACCCTAGATCATGGCTTGCGTACATCAAATCAGCCTCTATTAATATTTTCTCCACACCATTTTATTGACCACGCCAGTATAGCTCTGGATGATTTTCACGACTTTATCAGACACGTTCTCATCCACATAGTCCGGTACAGGAATGCCCAAATCACGATTCCGGTTCATCTCGACCGCCACATCCACAGCCTGCAGCAGATGGTCACCGTCAATACCGGCAAGGATGAAATCCCCCTTATCCAGTGCTTCCGGGCGCTCAGTACTGGTACGAATACACACCGCCGGGAACGGGTGCCCTACGCTGGTGAAGAAGCTACTCTCCTCCGGCAACGTTCCACTATCGGATACCACACAGAAGGCATTCATCTGCAGGCAGTTGTAGTCATGGAAGCCCAAAGGCTCATGCTGGATCACACGCTTGTCCAGCTGGAAACCACTCTGTTCCAGACGCTTTCGGCTGCGGGGATGGCAGGAGTACAGAATCGGCATATCGTACTTTTCTGCCATTTTATTGATTGCAGTGAACAGCGAATTAAAGTTTTTCTCGGTGTCAATATTCTCCTCACGATGGGCAGAAAGCAGAATATATTTACCCTTTTCCAGTCCCAGACGGGCGTGGATATCGGATGCCTCGATCTTGGCCAGATTCTGATGCAGCACTTCAGCCATGGGCGAACCCGTCACATAGGTACGCTCTTTGGGCAAACCAGTATCAGCCAGATAGCGGCGGGCATGCTCAGAATAGGCCATGTTCACGTCGGAAATGATATCGACGATGCGGCGGTTGGTCTCCTCGGGCAGGCACTCGTCCTTGCAGCGGTTGCCCGCCTCCATGTGGAAGATGGGGATGTGGAGCCTCTTGGCCGCGATAGCGGACAGGCAGCTGTTGGTGTCGCCCAGGATGAGGAGGGCATCAGGCCGCGTCTCCACCATCAGCTTATAGGAGGACGCGATGATGTTGCCCACGGTCTCGCCGAGGTCCGCGCCCACGGCGTCCAGGTAGACGTCGGGGTCGTCCAGCGACAGGTCGCGGAAGAAGATGCCGTTGAGCGTGTAGTCGTAGTTCTGCCCGGTGTGCGCCAGCAGGCAGTCGAAGTGGCGGCGGCACTTCTTGATGACCTCGGACAGGCGGATGACCTCGGGGCGGGTGCCCACGATGACCAGCAGCTTCAGGCGGCCGTCGTCCCTGAATGCGATATCGGAATAGTCCTTGCCCATACGGCTAGACCTCCTCGTAGTAGGTGTCGGGGTTCTCGGGGTCGAAGGGCTCGTTTGCCCACATGACGGTCACGAGGTCCTCGGTGTCGGACAGGTTGGTGATGGAGTGCGTGTAGCCGGGGATCATCTCCACGGCGCGCATGTCCGAACCCGAGACGACGTACTCGTCGACGGGGAATGGGTTGCCGCCGGCATCCTCCCCCACCTTCCTCAGCTTGATGGACGCGGTGCCGGAGACCACCAGGAACCTCTCCCACTTGCTCATGTGCCAGTGGTTGCCCTTGGTGATGCTGGGCCTCGAGACGTTGATGGAGACCTGCCCGCGCTCCGGCGTGCGCAGGAACTCGGTGAACGAGCCGCGGCCGTCGACATTGGGCTTCAGGCCGTAGGCGAAATGCCCGGGCTCGTAGTAGGACAGGAACGTGCTCCACAGCTTCTTGGAGAAGGAGTCCTCCGAGAGGTCGGGCACCGACAGCGTCTCGCGGCTGTCGCGGAAGCATCCCAGCAGGTAGACGATCTCGCCCAGGGTCCTCACGTCGGTTTCCGGGACGTAGCAGAACCCGTCGCCCTCGACGCGCTCGAGCCCCTCGTAGCCGCAGCGGTGCTCCTGCCCCAGTAGCGCCCCCAGCATCTCGTCGACGAGGTCGTCGATGTAGAGGAGCTCGAGCTCGACATTGGGGTCGCTCACGGTGTAGGGTCGGCCGTTGGCGATGGCGTCGCAGAAGGTGGCCACGGCGGAGTTGTAGCGCGGGCGGCACCACTTGCCGTAGAGGTTCGGGAAGCGGTAGATGAGCACCGGCGCGCCGGTCCTCTCGGAGTACTCGCGGAACAGGCCCTCCCCCGCCAGCTTCGACTCACCGTAGACCGATCCCTCGAAGCGGCCCGAGAGGCTCGCCTGCGCGGAGCTGGAGA
>ENA-OPXB01001727-OPXB01001727.1-human-gut-metagenome-genome-assembly--contig:-NODE-1727-length-10422-cov-2.152793_pt1 | contig 10422 bp, 8 predicted proteins | sample MGYA00241516_ERZ502024 | MGnify/ENA primary metagenome ERZ502024 (study PRJEB25962, sample SAMEA2041926) | human gut metagenome | biome: human gut; feature: human-associated habitat; material: faeces...
ATAAACGCTGAAGGCATCTAAGCGTGAAGCCCCCCTCAAGATGAGATATCCCATACGCAAGTAGTAAGACCCCTTGAAGACGACGAGGTAGATAGGGCAGAGGTGGAAGTGTGGTAACGTATGGAGCTGACTGTTACTAATCGGTCGAGGCTTTAACCAAAGAAGGCTGAAGTGTAAGAGATGTAGAAAGATTCTTGTATGTTGTTTTGAAGGTATATCCTTTATATATAGATTTAATATGAAGATTCAAGCATTCTTAGAGATAAGGATGTTTTTTTTATTGCATAGAAGATTTCGATGAAATCCCCTATGCAATAAAAAGCCCTCCGGGCAGGATCACACTGCGGCGGAGGGGGATTATGTCATCAAAGCAAGCTGTCGTAAGAAAGAAGCTCGCAAAACAGGAATCTTTTTTACACTGAAAAAGGAATGGCATCAGGAAACAGCGCTGGTTTTGGAAAAGCCCGGAAGCTGTACCAGCACGATCGCTGCAAACATCAGAATACAGCCGGAGAGCTCGCGACCGGAGAGTGCCTGATGAAGGAAAATCCAACCGGCGAGAACGGAAAAAACGGATTCCAGGCTCATCAGCAGAGAAGCCATGGTGGGATTTAATCCTTTCTGCCCGATAATCTGCAGGGTATAGCCGACACCAGAAGAGAGAATTCCGGCATAGAGAATCGGTATCCAGGCGTGCAGAAGGTTGGAAACGTTTACGGTTTCAAAGAGGGCCATACAGACAGCGGACAGGATCGAACAGGTAAAAAACTGAATGCAGGACATTTTGATGCCGTCGACAAGCGGAGAAAAATGATCAATAACCAGAATATGTATGGTAAATCCGAGCGCACAGGCAAGCACAAGAAGATCACCCTTCTGCAAAGAGAAGGATCCGTCTGTCATGCAGAGCAGATAGAGACCGGCAACGGCAATGAGAACTGCGAGCCAGACCTTCGGTTGTACTCGTTTTCGGAGGAACAGGCCGCAGACCGGAACAAGGACGATGTAAAGTGCAGTGATAAAACCGGCCTTTCCGACGGTTGTGTACTGGATGCCGATCTGCTGCAGGGTTGAGGCGACAAACAGTGCGATGCCGCAGAGAATACCGCCCGCCCAGAGTGTTTTTGGCTGTGTGCCATTTTCTGACGAAGCATCTGGCGGTAGGGTTCGCTTTTTACGCGAGGAGAAAAAGAATCAGCGGAAGAAGCGTAAGTCCGCCGAGCAGGTTTCGTGCCGCGTTGAACGTAAAAGGTCCGACATAATCCATACCGGTCTGCTGTGCGACAAAGGCAGAACCCCAGATCGCAGCGGTCAGAAGCAGAAGCGCTGACTGTCGGTACTTATGAGAAACAGTATTCATAATAGAAAAAACCTCCTGAAATTGATACGATATTCATCATAGCATAAACAGATGGAAAAAGCGAACGGAAAAATGTCGGAAAAGACGGAAAAATGGTACAAATAATCATAATGACGAAATAGTGCAGATGTTGCGAAAATGAATATGTGAAAAGTGAGCAGAACAAAGAAAATTATAAAGGAAAAAATAAGCAACTCAACCAACGCAAAACAAAAAAAGAACACCAAAAACAAAAAATAGACACTGTTTTTCTAACAGCCTTTGTGTATAATGAACTCATCAAGCAAGAACGAAAACCTTAAGGAGGTAAAAAGTATGAAAAAGCGTAACATGAAAGTCCTTGCACTGTTAATGACAGTGACAATGGCAGGAACGATGCTTACTGGATGTGGAGACAGTGGAAGTACAAGCACCGGTTCATCCGGAGGAACAACAGCATCATCCGGAGGAACAACAGCATCCTCCAGCGGAACAGCAGATGCATCAAGCGATGCCACAGCAGCATCTTCCAGCACAGCAGATGCTTCCAGCGAAGATACCACAGGTTCAGATGATGTGGTAGGAGAGCTTCCAAGAAATGAAACTCTTTACTTCGCAGGACAGCAGTGGGGTACCGTCAACGATTACAACCCAATGTCCGCAAACTCAAACAATGCAATGGTTATAGCACAGGGCGATGCTTCACGTGTACTTGTTTATGAAACTCTTTATATGTGGAATCCATTGGATGCAAAAATGTATCCGTTGCTTGCAGACGGAGATCCAGTGTGGAACGACAATCGTACCGAGATCACAGTGAAAATCAAAGCTGACGCAAAATGGAATGACGGCACACCGGTTACTGCAAAAGATGTAGCAGCTACCTATCATGCACATGTAGATTACAATTCTTCTACCGGCGCTGAAATGAAGAGCTACATTGCAGATGTTGTTGCACAGGATGACAGTACCGTAGTCTTCAAACTGACAACCGATGACTCCGGCGAAGCAGTTAACCCGGTTCTTGCGGAAAGATATCTTCCAATGCTTTATATCATGCAGGAAAACTATCTGAAGACCGTAGCTGACAGAAACAACAACGATGCTGAAGCAATTAAAATGGATAAGATGGACGATCTGGTAACTTCCGGACCGTACAAAAAATACTTTGACAATGACCAGAACGTAGTTCTGATCCGCGATGATAATTATTGGGGACAGGCAGATTCCATGTGGGGTAAGCTTCCGGTTCCGAAATATATTTCTCACCCGATCTTTAAAGATAACGCAGCAGCTACCACCGCATTCCAGAATGGTGATATTGATGTGGCACAGATATTCATCACAGACCTTCAGAAATTGTGGTTAGAGCAGGATCTTCCGATTTCTACCTATGTTGATGAAGCACCGTATCAGCTGTGTATGACAATGCCTACCCTGTTCTTTAATACAGAAGTAGAAGGACTGGATCAGGTAGCTGTTCGTAAGGCAATCGCTATGGCAGTTGACTACGATCAGGTTATTTCTTCAGCAATGTCCGGACAGTCTCCTACCTTCGCAGATGTTCCGCGTTCTGTCATGAACCCGACCGATGCTGAGCAGGCTATGGTGGATCAGGATGCCTTAAAAGAGTATCAGTGGTCCAATGCCGATGTAGAAGGTGCTAAGAAGCTTCTGGACGATGCCGGAATCGTAGACACCGACGGAGACGGAATCCGTGAGTACAACGGAAAGAACCTTTCCTATAAGGCTGAGTGCCCGACAGGATGGTCTGACTGGAATGCAACCCTTGAAATCGTAGCAGCAGCAGGAAAGAATATTGGTATCAACATTGAGACCTACTTCCCGGAAGCAGCAAACTACAGCACGGATTACAGTACCGGAAACTTCGAAATCACCATGCAGTCCGGCCCTGGTACATCGGTTGCCAACCCGTACATGAGATGCCGTTTCTTCATGAGCTCTGATTACAACGATCTTGAGGTTAACTTCAGTGGTAACTTCGGTCATTATCAGAACGACCGTGTAGATGAAATCCTTGCAGCAATTCCTCATGAGACCGATGATGCAAAACTGAAAGATTACTATACAGAACTTTCCAAGATTATGCTGGAAGATTGCCCGTGTGTACCGCTGATGTACAGACCGCAGGTATTCCACGAAGTAAACGAGTCCGTATGGACCAACTATCCGCAGAAAGACGATGGAACCAATGTTCCTCCGATGGACTGCACCGATGGTTATGGCGTAGCAGCACTGTACAATCTGGAACTGATTGACGGCTGATTTGCCAAACAGAAAGAAAGCACACACTGAATTGTAACAGAGGCGGCCGGAGCCGGGGTGCTCCGGCCGCTTTTGCAAAATCAGAAGGAGGGTTCCTCTATGAAAGGAATGAAAAAGTATTATACGCAGAAGATCATGTGGTATCTTTTGACGTTAGTCTTTGCAGTGCTGCTGAACTTCATTCTTCCGCGTCTGATGCCGGGCGATCCGGTTTCAACTATTGCGTCCAAATCGGTAGAAGGTATGACCGATGCGACTGCAATTCAGAAAGTATATGAAGACTATGCAGCGAAATTTGGTATTAACAAACCAATGTATGTCCAGTTTTTTACCTGGGTAAAAAATGCACTTCGCGGTGATTTCGGCATTTCTTTCAGCCAGTATCCGCGTACCGTATCCGATATTATTTCCAGTTCGGTTCTGTGGACCATATGTTTACAGCTTCCGGCCATTATTGTTGGATGGATTCTTGGTAACCTGCTTGGTGCAATTGCAGCTTACATGAAAGGTGTTTTCGATAAGGCAATCCTTCCGGCATTCCTGTTTATCAGTAACGTACCTGCCTTTGGTATGGCAACCGTACTTTTATTTATTTTCTCACTGAAATTACATATTGCACCTGCAGCAGGCGGCTATGCGAGCAGTATGATTCCGCATATGAGCCTTGCTTTTATGAAATCTGTGCTTTCACATTACCAGTTGCCGTTCTGGTCTATCGTAATCATCACAATCGGCGGCCAGGCTATTGGTATGCGTTCAATGTCAATTTATGAATTGAATGCCGACTATGTAAAATACAGTCGTTTCCTTGGAATCAAGGATCATACGATTGTGAAATATGTGTTCCGTAACGCAATGCTTCCGCAGATCACCGGTCTTGCAATGTCCCTTGGTACCATGATCGGCGGTAACCTGGTAGCTGAGATGGTATTCAGTTATCCGGGACTTGGAACAACGATGCTCTCAGCAGTTACCGGCCAGGATTATCCGCTGCTTTCTGCCTGTACGTTAATCATTACTATCATGGTTCTGCTGGCCAACCTGCTTGTTGAACTTCTGTATGCAGTCATTGACCCACGTGTCAAAGCATCCCAGCAGGATTAGAAAGGAGAATACGCTATGAAAAATACAATCAAACAGATTTTTCATTCAGGAAAATTCGTGACAGGATTTGTAATCTTCTTGGCAATTCTCCTGACTATTATCATCTATCCGCTTGTTGTGGCAAAAGATCCGCTGGCAATGATCGGAAACGGAAACTTTTTCAAACCGGGTACCTATCTTTCGATTCAGGACACTGTAAATTCCGGCAAAACGTATAAGATGAATGTTGATGCAACCGCATCCATCGTTGAAAGCAAACTGACAATGGACAACCGTTCTATGATGGCAGAATGGCTGGAAAAATACGGCGGTGTAGATGCCAGTGAAATCGATGTTACCGATGCAGAAGGTCTGATTGCTCTCTGGGAGGAAAAATATGACCCAAATGCAGAACAGAAAGGCCTTATCGCAGCAAAAAAGAAAAAATATCAGCGTCTCGACAAAGAGATCGATGGTATTTTAGAAGATGTTCCAACTATTATTGCCGAGAAAAATGAAGAGACCGGTGAGCTGGAAGAGGTTCAGAGCATCGACAGCAAGCAGTACATCAATGAAAAAGATGTCATTAACCGTCAGAACTTTGTTCTTGGTACAGATAACTTTGGTCGTGATGTTTTGACCGAGCTGATCTCTGCAACAGGTTCATCCCTGAAAATTGGTCTGGTTGCGGGAATCATTGCAACCGTGATCGGACTGTTCCTCGGACTTCTTGCAGGTTACCTTGGAGGTTTTGTGGACAACCTGATTCTGTTCTTTACCAACTTGTTCACCGTTATCCCATCCTTCGTTCTCTTGATCCTCATCTCCTACAGCGTAGGTGAGTCTCAGAGGGGAATCATGATGGTGGCACTCCTGATCGGAATTACCGCATGGCCGTGGACAACACGTTCCGTACGTTCCCAGGTTATTTCTCTTCGAAACCGTGACCATGTAAACCTTTCCAAACTGTCCGGCCACAGCATGCTGCGGATTGTCCTTACCGACATCCTTCCGTACGTTGCATCCTACGTTGTCATGGCCTTCATTCTCCAGATTTCCTCCGGAATTCTGGCTGAGGCACAGCTTTCTATGATCGGACTTGGACCGGCAACCACAAAGACGGCAACACTTGGTCTTATGATGCAATGGGCAACCCAGTACAATGCACACTTAAACGGTGCATGGTGGGCATATTTCCCGGTTATTCTTGTAATCGCACTTATTTCATTCTCTCTTAACCTGATGAACACCGGTCTTGACCAGGTATTCAACCCGCAGTTAAGAGACTAAGGAGGCAGCTATGGGAAAAGTAATGCTGGAAGTAAACAATCTGAAAACGAAATATGTGACTCGTTTTCATGAAGATGTATACGCCGTAGACGGAGTCTCCCTGAAGATTGAGGAGGGAAAATCCCTCGGTGTAGCGGGTGAGTCCGGCTGTGGTAAATCGACGCTGGCGCTGTCCCTGATGGGCTATTATTTCGCACCGCTTCACTACATCAGCGGCGATATTATCGTAGATGGAAGAAAAATTTCCGGAATGAAACCAGACGATGTCCGGAAAAATATTCTGGGCAATGAGATCGCCTACATTCCGCAGGCAGCAATGAATGCTCTGAACCCGACACAGAAAATCATCCGATTTGTAGAAGACGTTATTCATGCGCATGATCCGAAAATGCCGAGAAAGGATATTTATGATCTGGCAAAAGAACGTTTTCAGATCTTAGGCCTGCCGGAGGAGGTACTGCAGAAGCATGCGGTTGAGCTTTCCGGAGGTATGAAACAGAGAACCGTTATCGCAATTTCGACCATTCTTTCTCCGAAGGTACTGATCGCCGATGAGCCATCGTCCGCGCTGGATGTAACTTCCCAGAAAATGGTTATTAAAATGATGCGTGATCTGATGGAAAAAGGATTTATCAAATCCATGATCTTCATCACACACGAGCTGCCGCTTCTTTACAACGTAACCGATGATATTATGGTTATGTATGCTGGACAGATTGTAGAAAAAGGTACCGCAAAAGAAATGGTATTCGATCCGCTGCATCCATATTCCAAAGGTCTGATGGGATCGATCATCGTTCCGGAGGAAGGTGTAAGAGAACAGAAGCTGACTGCAATTCCGGGAACTCCGCCAAACCTGAAGCATCCGCCGGAGGGCTGCCGTTTCGCAGACCGCTGTCCTTATGCACAGCCAACCTGCCGCGGTATGAAACCAGAGGTCATCGAACTGCCGAACGGAAGAGAGTACCGCTGCCTGATGTCTGAGAGAAAGGTTCGGGAGGTGTATGCAAATGCGTGATGGTAAAGAATTAAAACCATGCCTCTCCGGAAGAGGCGTAACGAAAGTGTTTGGCTTTGGCGATGCAAAAACGGTCGCTGTAGACCATGTTGATTTCGATTTTCATGAAGGTGAATTTGTTTCTATCGTAGGAGAATCCGGATCCGGAAAAACAACCCTTTCGAAGATGTTGCTCGGGCTGATCAGCGTAACGGAAGGTGAAATTGATTTCCAGGGTAAACCAAGAGACATCTCGAACGGAAAGAAGAAAAAAGAGTACTGGAAGGGAATTCAGGCGATTTTCCAGGATCCGTTTGCTTCCTACAATATGTTTAAACGTGTAGATTCTGTTCTGCTGGATTGCATTAATATGCGCGGTGACAAGAATCTGCCGAAAGAAGAAAAAGAACGTCTGATGACAGAGGCCTGCAGCTTTGTAAACTTAAAATACGCAGAACTGACAAACAAATATCCATTTGAGCTGTCAGGAGGCCAGATGCAGCGACTGATGATTGCACGTATTTTCCTTCTGAAACCAAAGATTCTGCTTGCCGATGAGCCGACGTCTATGATTGATGCCTGCTCACGTGCAACGATCCTGGATATGCTGCTGAAGCTGCGTGATGAGATTAATATGACGATTATCTTCATCACCCACGATATTGGTCTTGCTTACTATGTATCCGATAATGTTTATATTATGGAGCATGGAAAATTTGTGGAATCGGGACCGGCAGAAGAAGTAATTCTTCACCCGACAGCAGCGTATACCAAACGTCTGATCAGCGATGTTCCAAAGATTTATGAACCGTGGGATCTGACAACAGTATAACAATGGTACGAAAGCTGTTTCCTTGGAATCATGCTTTGCGTCATATATGAGTCTTGCGAAAAGAGAGACGGTGCACGGAAAAAAAGTGTACCGTCTTCTCTTTTTGTCAATAATTTTTCTGAAAAAATTGCTTTTTAAAGAAAAAACTGGTAAAATTAGTAAGGTTACAGAACCGAAAAGAAAACTGGGGGATGAAAAATGCGAAACTGGTTTCGCGGACTGAAACTGAACCAAAAATTTACCGTAACAACGTTGATCTTTATTTTTATTCCGCTTTTTGGCATGATGTGCTTTGGGTTTAGGAGTATCAAAAAGAATGCCATAGATCATGGGGTAAATGAAGCAGTAACGGCAATAGATCTTACCTGTGCGGAGGTGAATGCAAAAGCGAATGCCTGCTCAATGGTTGTAGATACGCTGCAGGAGTATGAACCGTTGGAAAAATATCTTCTTCATCTCAGGAGGGGAGAGGAGATCTCGGAGAGCTATTATCAGCAATTTCGAAACAACAGCATCAGCATAATCGATAAAATGCAGGAGGCAATGCCAGATCTGTACCAGATCCATATTTTTGCCATGGCAGATGGTTTTCTGGAGCAGCAGCCGATCCTGTATCAGAAGGAAAAGATGAAAAACTGCGCCTGGTACCGAAGCTATCAGGGCGGAGGACAGTGGTTTTTTGACATACAGGAAAAAAATATTATCTCCGGTACAAAAAAAGAAGGTTCCCATTTGATGACTTATGTACGGGAACTGCGGGATCAAAGCGGAGGAAGGCTTGGCGTGATCGAGGTATCCATGCGTATGGCAGACATATTTCCCGAAATTTATCGATCCGGTGACAGCAGCTGGGCCTGCTTTGTTGATGAAAATTGGAATTTATATGACTGCGGAAAAACAGCGGCAGCCTGCAAATGGCAGTCCTATCGGGGGCTGATTCTGTTCCGGGCAGGAATCCGTGACAGAAAAGAGAGTCAGCAGAGCGCGGTGATTGACCGGAAAAACGTTGCAATTGTGCTTCGGAAAGTCGATAAACTCAATGGAATGTTTGTAACACTGACCAATTTGGATGATGCAACCGGAAACATGATCAAACAGCAGCAGAGAATGCTGCTTGAATTTGCCGGCTTCGGGCTGCTTCTGATTGTGGTGGTCAATCTGATTGTGCGTGGCCTGCTGAAGGAGTTTTATGACGTCCTGTGTGAGATGCGTCAGATTGACAATGGAACAACAAAGATAAAGGTTTGTTACAGTGCAGAAGAGATGCGGGAAATGAGCTATGGTATCAACGGAATGCTGGAGAGAATTCAGAAACAGAACGAGGAAAGCATCAAAAGGGAGGCAGCGCTGAAAGATACGGCAATCCGGGCAATGCAGAACCAGATTAACGCTCATTTTATTTATAATGTTCTGGAATCCATTAAGATGATGGCTGAGATTGATGAAGAGTATACGATTTCCGATGCGGTAACAGCACTTGGTGAAATGCTGCACTACAATATGCGCTGGAATAAATTTCTGGTAACCGTTCAGGATGAGATGAATTATATTCAGAACTATGTGGAACTGATGAATCTGCGGTATGATTTCACAATAACACTGTCCGTTCAGATGCCGGAAAATTTGTATCGGCAGGATATCCCCAAGATGTCTCTTCAGCCGATTGTGGAAAATGCAATCACACATGGAATTGAGGAGCTGGATGCAGACGCCGTCATTGAAATCAAAGGAATAGAGCATGAAAAGAGCTTTGAGATTGAAATCACAGATTCCGGAATAGGCATGTCAGAAAAGCAGCTTGCAATTCTGAGACGTAAACTAAGAATGCGCCTGAATTCAGATACACAGCCGAAACATGGAATCGGGCTTCGGAATGTACAGGACAGAATCCACATTCAATTTGGAACAGAGTATGGACTGTCAGTTTATACAAAAGAGCATTGCTATACGAAGGTGAGCATTCATCTTCCCATCACGAGGGGGAAATATTCTCCGATGGATCAAGAGGGTGACGAGAAAGAGGAAGAAAAAGAACATCACAAACATTTAAAATACATCAAATCAGTTGATACAAGAGTGGATGCAACATTTGGTACATCAGCGATCAACTTACAGAACTTAAGAAATGAAATTCAGAGAATGCTTGAGATGGCAAGAGTCAATGTAGAAGAAAGTTTTGATGCATTTTTGGCAGGAAGCAGCAGATTCTTAGGTGATGTTGATAAAAGAGAAGATTATATTGATTATCTGAACAAAGAAATTTCAAGAGCCGCAGCAAAGATGATGGCGCATGAAACGAATGTTAAAGCTTCAAAAAATATCGGATCTTATCTTGATATGACAAGCAATATTGAACGAATTGGAGATCATGCAGTTAATATTTGTGATTATACAAAGTTGATCGAAGAAAAACATATTGTATTTTCAGATGACGCAAAACAGCAGATGGAAGAAATGAAAATGATCTGTGAAAAAATGTTCCATAACATTTCTAAGGTACCAGAGGATACGCAGGAATGGCTTCAGAAAGTTCATGATTCTGAGAACTTTATCGATCAGAAGACAGAAGAATTCTACGAAAGTCACTTGGAACGT
>ENA-OPXB01001732-OPXB01001732.1-human-gut-metagenome-genome-assembly--contig:-NODE-1732-length-10395-cov-1.816925_pt1 | contig 10395 bp, 8 predicted proteins | sample MGYA00241516_ERZ502024 | MGnify/ENA primary metagenome ERZ502024 (study PRJEB25962, sample SAMEA2041926) | human gut metagenome | biome: human gut; feature: human-associated habitat; material: faeces...
CTATGCCGACCAAGCCGCCAAACACGCCGCCTCGCAGCTCGCTTCGGTCGAAATCCAGGAAGGCATTCCCGACTGGGATTTCGAAGGTACCCAGCACACCGAAGAGATGCTGATGATCATCCAGTCCAAGCGCGAGATGCAGGCCATCATGTCCAACTACGTCGGCATCGTCCGCTCGAATCTCTCGCTCGAACGCGCCCTGCGCCGCCTGTCGATCATCTACGAAGAGACCGAAGAGCTGCACAACAAGATCAAGCCCAACCGCGAGCTGTGCGAACTGCGCAACATGATCGCCGTGGCCTACCTGGTCATCAAACAGGGCAGCGCATTGAAAGAATCGGTCGGCTGCCACTACAACTCCGACTACCCCAAACCGGACAATAAATAATCCGCAAGCAAACCTATCCACAACCTTTATTACCATCTATGACCTTACAGGAAGAGATCACCCGCCGGCGGACGTTCGCCGTCATCGCGCACCCGGACGCCGGTAAAACGACCCTGACCGAAAAACTGCTGCTCTTCGGCGGCGCCATCCACGTCGCGGGAGCGGTCAAAAGCAATAAAATCAAGAAGGGAGCCACCTCCGACTTCATGGAGATCGAACGTCAGCGCGGTATTTCGGTCGCTACGTCCGTCATGGGCTTCGAATACCAGGGCCGCAAGATCAACATTCTCGATACCCCGGGCCACGAAGACTTCGCCGAAGATACCTACCGCACGCTGACGGCGGTGGACTCCGTAATCATCGTCATCGACGGCGCCAAGGGCGTCGAGTCCCAGACCCGCAAGCTGATGGACGTCTGCCGCATGCGGCAGACCCCGGTGATCGTCTTCGTCAACAAGCTCGACCGCCCCTGCAAGGATCCCTTCGACCTGCTGGACGAAATCGAGAAGGAACTCCGCATCCGGGTACGTCCCCTCTCATTCCCGATTTCGAGCGGCGACACCTTCAAGGGCGTTTACAACATCTACGAGAAGAACCTCACACTCTTTACGAGCGACGAACGGCAGACGGCCGACGCCTCGACCGTAGAGATCAACGACCTCGCATCGCCCGAACTGGACGAATACATCACCGAACGCTACGCCAACCAACTGCGCGAAGACACCGAACTGGTCGAGGGCGTGTACGACGCTTTCGACCGCGAGGCTTACCTGCGGGCCGAACTGGCCCCGGTCTTCTTCGGCTCGGCGGTCAATAATTTCGGCGTGAAGGAGCTCTTGGAGTGTTTCATCCGCATCGCCCCCTCGCCGCGCCCCGCACCGACCGAAACCCGGATCGTGGAGCCTGCCGAGGCGAAAATGACAGGCTTCGTCTTCAAGATCCACGCCAACATGGACCCGAATCACCGGGACCGCATCGCCTTCCTGAAGATCTGCTCCGGCACGTTCGAACGCAACAAGAACTACCTGCACGTGCGCAGCGGCAAACAGATGAAATTCTCCTCGCCCACAGCTTTCATGGCCGAGAAAAAGTCGATCATCGACTTCGCCTACCCGGGCGACATCGTCGGCCTGCACGACACGGGCAACTTCAAGATCGGCGACACCTTCACCGAAGGCGAAAAGCTCAAATTCACAGGCATTCCCTCCTTCGCTCCCGAACAGTTCCGTTATATCGAGAATGCCGATCCGCTGAAATTCAAGCAACTGGCCAAAGGCATCGATCAGCTCATGGACGAAGGCGTGGCGCAGCTCTTCACCTCGTCGCTCAACGGCCGCAAAATCATCGGCACGGTGGGCGCCCTGCAATTCGAGGTGATCGAATACCGCCTGGCACACGAATATAACGCCGCCTGCCGCTGGGAGCCGATCTCCATCTACAAAGCCTGCTGGATCGAGAGCGACAACGCCGAGCAACTGGCTGACTTCAAACGGCGCAAACATACGAACATGGCCACCGACAAGCATGGCCGCGACGTATTCCTGGCCGACACCAGCTATGCCCTGGCCCTGGCGCAGGAAAACTTCAAGGACATCAGATTTTACTTCACCTCGGAGTTCTGATCCCGCCAGCGATCTAAAATATAAACCACCCGTGCAATGGTAGCACGGGTGGTTTTATTGTCAGAATAACTACTCTTCCCCGCACGGACGCTTCGCGCGACATGCCACATCCGTTCTCCGATCATCCCGGTCTTCTATACACTCACACGAAAAGGGCTGCCCTTATAGGCAGCCCTTTCGATTTTCAGAATGGAAACCCATTCCGACAACAACTATTTTTCGAGCCCCATCTTTTCGATCAGGGCCTTGGTTTCGGGCTTGTGGCCCCGGAAATTCACATAGAGCGTCATCGGATGTTCGTGACCGCCCTTCGAGAGAATTTCGCGGCGGAAAGCCTCCGCCACTTCGGGATTGAAAATACCCTTCTCCTTGAACAGCGAGAAGGCATCGGCCGCCAGCACCTCGGCCCACTTGTAACCGTAATAGCCCGCAGCATATCCGCCGGCAAAAATGTGGCTGAAAGCCGGCGACATCGCAGCACCCTCGACAACCGGGAGTACCTGAGCCGGAGCCATCGCCGTCCGTTCAAACAGTTCGACATCGCCCTCGAACGGCTTGTCGATCGAATGCCATGCCATGTCGTTGAGCCCGTACAGCAACTGGCGGACATTGAAATAAGCCGCCTGATAGTTCTCTGCGGCGACGATCTTGGCAATCAGGTCGGCAGGAATCGGTTCTCCGGTCTTGTAATTCACGGCCCACAAGTCGAGGAACTCTTTCTCGGTCGCCCAATTCTCCATGATCTGCGAAGGCAGCTCGACGAAATCCTGATATACGTGCGTACCGCTGATCGACTCGTGCTCTCCCTCCGAAAGAATGGCGTGCAGCGCGTGTCCGAACTCATGCAGGAAAGTTTCGAATTCACTGAAAGTAAGCAGTGAAGGTGTCGTATCGGTCGGCTTGGTGAAGTTCATCACCAGCGACACCAGCGGGCGGGTTTCGTGTCCCTCGACGATTGAAACGCTCCGGAACTCGGTTTCCCAAGCCCCGCCGCGTTTGGTAGCCCGGGGGAAGAAGTCGAGGTAAAGTTCCGCCAGGAAGCGACCGTCCTTGTCGGTCACGTCGTAAGCCGTCACCTCGGGATGATAGACCGGGACTTCGGGATTCGGCGTGAAATTAAGGCCGTAGAGCTTATTGGCAAGCAGGAATACCCCCCGCTTCACACTGTCCAACTGCAAGTAAGGCTTCACCAGCTCCTCGTTGAGCTCGTATTTCTCATGGCGGTACTTCTCCGAGTAATAAGCCATATCCCAGGGCATGACCTCGCCTTCGAAACCCTGCGAGCGGGCATACTCCCCGATCGTATTGTAATCCTTCACGGCATACTCCTTGGTCTGGGCAAGCAATTCATCCAGGAAAGCATTGACCGTCTGCGCGTTTTCAGCCATCCGATCGGCCAGCACGTAATCGGCGTACGTCGGATACCCCAACAGGTTGGCGATCTTCAAACGCAGATTGACCATCCGCTTGATGTTCTCCGTATTGTCGAACTCACCGCCCAGGCAGAGGGAGTTGCTGGCTCTCCAAAGCTTCTCCTTCAGCTCGCGGTTGGTCGAATACTCCATGAAAGGGACGTAACTCGGCGCCTGAAGCGTCACCGTCCATCCCTGCTCGCCACGGGCCTTGGCTTCGGCGGCCATACCGTCCCGCACGAAATCGGGAAGCTCGGCCACCTGCGCCGGATCCGTGATATTGATCGTAAAGGCATTCGTGGCAGCCAGCACATTGCGGCTGAACCGGAGCGAAAGCTCCGAAAGTTCAGTCGAATATTGTCGGTACAGCTCCTTGTCCTCATCGGAAAGGTTCGCACCGCTGCGCACGAAACCGTTATAGGTTTCCTCCAGCAATTTCTTGTCCTCTTTCGAAAGGAACCACCCCGGATGTTCATAGACGGCCTTCACACGCTCGAAGAGCTGCGGGTTGAGCGATATGTCGTTGGACAGGGCCGTCAATTTGGGCTGTACGTTCTCGGCCACCTGCTGCATCTCGGGCGTAGCATCCGCTTCGAGCAGGTTGAAAAAAATACCTTCGACCCGCGAAAGCAGCCGGCCCTGACGATCGAGCGCCACGATCGTATTATTGAAGGTCGGCTTGGCTGGATTGTTTACGATCGCGTCGATTTCGGCACGCGACACAGCGATCGCGGCATCGAACGCCGGTTCGTAATCGGACACCCGGATCCGGTCGAACGGCGGGGTTTCGTGCGGCGTATTCCACTCCGCGAGCAAGGGGTTGTTCGTATCAATTTCAGGCAGCTGGGCAACGGGCATCGTATGGTCCGCGCATCCGGCTGCCAAAGCGGTTAAAAATGTCATAACAATCTTTTTCATCGGTTAAATTAGATTTTAGGCTTTTCATTCGGTTCGAGGGTCACGACGGGCACGGCAAGGCTGTCGGCAGGTTCTTCGGGCAGCTCCTCCATCAGGCCACAGGCCACGAGCATCGCCCGTTTATCAGGATCGGCCCCGCGAAAATCCCGGTAGAGGGTCATACCGTCCGCCGAACCGCCCCGAGAAAGCAGCGTCCGGAATTTCCGGGCGGTCGCACGGTCGAATACGTCGCCGGTCTGTTCGAAGGCCCGGAAAGCGTCTTTGTCGAGGACCTGCGCCCAGATATAGAAATAGTATCCCGACGCATAGCCCCCATCGAAAATATGCAGGAAATAGGGATAGCGGTAGCGGGGCTGTATCTGCGGGATCAATCCCCGGCGACCGTACACGGCATCGGCTTCGAACTCGTTCACATCGAAAGGTTCGTACTCCGTAATAGCGTGAATATCCATATCGGTAAGAGCGGCAGCTACCAGTTCGGTGACAATGAAGCCCTGGTTGAACTTGCCGCTTTCGCGGATGCGCTTGATCAAGCGTTCGGGAATCACCTCTCCCGTCGTATAATTGATCGCATAGTGGCGCAGCACTTCGGGTTCGGTCGCCCAATTCTCCATGATCTGCGAAGGGAGCTCCACGAAATCGCCCTCCACCCTGCCGAGCGACCGATATTTCACGTCGGCGAAAAGCGCATGCAGCCCGTGCCCAAACTCATGAAAAAGGGTCTGGACCTCATCGAGCGTAAGCAGCGAAGGCGTCAATTTGGTCGGCGGAGTAAAATTGCATACGATGGCGACCACAGGAGCGATGCGTTCGTCGCCTTCGTAGCGCTGGCTGCGGAACGCGGTACACCACGCACCGCTGCTCTTGCCGCTGCGCGGAAAAAAGTCGAAATAGAGCACGCCCAAATGAGTCCCGTCCACGTCGAGCACCTCATATACCGAGCAATCCTTGTGGTAAACCGGTGCGACCAACGGACGGAACGTAATCCCGTAAAGCCGGTTCGCCAGCGAAAAAGCGCCTTCCCGAACATTTTCGAGCGAAAAATAGGGCCGCAGCGTAGCATCGTCGAGCGCATATTTGTCCTTGCGCACCTTTTCGGCGTAATACCACCAATCCCAGGGTTCGAACGTCGCCCCCGGCACATCCCGCTGCAACATCGTATTCATCTCGGCCATCTCTTCCTTGGCGCGATCGAGCGCCGGCGTCCACACTTCGTTCAACAACTCATAAACGGCAGCGGGCGTTCCGGCCATCTCATCGGCCGTCACATAAGCCGCATAGGAGGGATAGCCCAGCAAGCGGGCTTTCTCGTTACGCAGGCGGGCGAAATCGTTCACCAGAGAGCGGTTATCGTACTCGCTGCCTTCGTTGCAACGGTCGATATATGCTTTGTACAACTGCTCCCGCAAGTCGCGCTGAGTAGAATACGTGAGAAACGGAATCCGGCTGGGAGCGTCGAGCGTAACGACCCACGCATCGTTCAATCCCAACTCCGCAGCCTTCTCCCGGGCTATGCCCTGCACGCTTGCAGGAAGTCCGTCAAGCTGTTTATCAGTCAGTTTCAGCACGAAATCATTCGTCGCCCGAAGAACATTATTGCCGAATTTCACGGGCAGCAGCGCCAATTCGCCGTTAATTTGGCGCAACCGCTCCTTCTGCTGCGGATCGAGCAGCGCTCCGGCCCGCACGAATTTACCGTAAATCTTCTCCACCAGGCGCGTCTGCACGGCATCGAGACCCAAGCTGCCGCGACGGTCGTAAACGGCTTTGATCTTGTCGAAAAGCACCTCGTCGAGCAGAATATTGTCCCGATGGGCGGCCAGCAACGGCATCGCCTGCTCTTTCGCCGCCAATAACTGATCGTTCACGTCGGCCGAACAGAGCATGTTGAAAACCAGCCCCACCTGCTCCAGCATCAAGCCCGAGCGGTCGTAAGCCAGGATGACATTCTCGAAAGAGGGCTGATCGCCGTTGGATTTGATGGCGTCGATCTCGGCTTCCTGGATCGACATCGCCCGCTGGAAGGCAGGCAGAAAATGTTCGGGCCGGATCCGGTCGAAAGGAGGCACGCCGTAGGGCGTTTCCCACTCCTCGAAGAATGGATTCTCCGCCACCTCTTTGCGCTGGTTGCATCCCGTAGTCATAAGCAGAATCAATGAAATTAAAAATAAAGAATATCGCTTCATCGGTTCGTTGGATTTTATTTACCTTTGCAAAGGTAAACAATTTATAAAAAATGCAACTGTTTTACGCCCCCGATATCGTTCCTCCGGAATATACGCTCAGCGAGGAAGAGTCGAAACACTGCATCCGCGTGCTTCGCATGGCCTGCGGCGAAGAGCTGCACATCACCGACGGCCGCGGTAACCTCTACCGCTGTGAAATCGTGGACGACAATCCCAAACGCTGCCGGGTGCGGGTGCGCGACACCAACAGCGAATTCGGCAAGCTGCCCTACCGCCTGACGATGGCCGTCGCCCCGACGAAAAACAACGACCGGTTCGAATGGTTCCTCGAAAAAGCCACGGAAATCGGGGTCGCGGAGATCATCCCCCTCGCCACGGAGCATAGCGAGCGACGCACGCTCAAGCCCGAACGGGAGAACAAGGTCATCACGGCTGCCGTGAAACAGTCGCTCAAAGCCTACCACCCCCGCCTGCACGAAATAACTCCGCTGCGACAGGTCATCAAGCAGCCCTTCGACGGACAGAAATTCATCGCCCACTGCGACGCTCCCCGTTCGGCCCTGGGCAAGGCATTTCTGCCCCACATCCTGCACAAAGGAGGCGACGTACTGGTTCTGATCGGGCCGGAAGGGGACTTCTCGCCCGAAGAGATCGACCTGGCCGTCCGGGGAGGTTTCCGCGAAATCACGCTCGGCTCGCAGCGCCTGCGCACGGAAACGGCCGCCGTCATGGCGACCGCATTGGTGGCTGCCGCCAACGAATCCGAAATCGGAACGGACGACAGACAACCGTCTTCAAAACCGGTACAATGAAACAACTTTGGGAAATATTCTGGTCGTTTTTCAAAATCGGACTCTTCACCTTCGGAGGCGGCTACGCCATGATCCCGCTGATCCAACGCGAGGTGATCGACCACCGCAAGTGGATCCCCGCTTCGGAATTTCTCGACCTGCTGACCCTGGCACAATCGGTCCCCGGCCCTATTGCGATCAACACGGCCGTCTTCGTCGGATACAAACGCTCGGGGCTCCGAGGCGCCTGCGCATCGCTGCTGGGCGCCGTGCTGCCGTCGTTCCTCATCATCCTGGCGATCGCCCTCTTCTTCGCGGGCATCCGTCAGAACCCCGTCGTCGATGCAGCCTTCAAAGGAATGCGCCCGGCGGTCGTTGCCCTGATCATCGCTCCGCTGGTCACCCTCACGCGGGGCATGCACTGGAGCATGATCGTGCTGGCCGCCGCACTGGCCGGACTGATCTGGTGGCTGGGTCTTTCACCGGTACTGATTCTTGCCGCCGGTGCAGGTGCAGGCATCGTCTGGGAATTGTCTATCGCAAAAAAGAGTAAGCAATGATATTCTGGGAACTGTTCGTCAGCTATCTGAAAATCGGATTCTTCGGCTTCGGCGGCGGTTATGCCATGCTGTCGCTGATCCAGAACGAAGTGGTCGTCCAGCACGCCTGGATGACCAACGCCGAATTCGCCGACATCGTGGCCGTATCGCAGATCACGCCCGGCCCCATCGCCATCAATTCGGCGACTTACGTGGGTTACACAGTTGGAATGCAAAGCGGCAGCGTATGGTACGGTATTCTGGGCTCGGTCATTGCGACTTTCGCGGTCTGCCTGCCGTCGATGACGCTGATGATTCTGGTCGCCCGCTACATCGCCCGACTCAAGGGCAATCCGCTGGTAAGCGGCGCCATGCGGGGACTCCGCCCGGTAGTGATCGGCATGATTGGGGCGGCCGCGCTCCTGCTGATGTTTCCGCAGGACGCAGGCGACGCCAGCTTCATCGACTTCTGGAGTTGGATTCTCTTCGGCGGCGTACTCGCAGGCTCCTACTTCAAACTCAATCCGATCCTGCTGATCGTCCTCTCGGCTGCCGCAGGCATCGCGATCTATCTTTAACCGCGCTTACTCTCCTCCGGCGACGAAGAAGATGCCGCCCGTAAAGAGCACTACCAGGAAAGAGATCAGGGCCAATGCCGTAAGCACCATGAATCCGATGTGCACGAAGCCCCATTTCTCGCCTCCGTGCGGCAGTCTCGGCGAGGTCAGAGCCGCGATAAGGCCCACGACAGGCGTAAGGATCAGACTTAAAACGAACGTCCAGGCGAATCCGATCTTGCGGCGGCTGCCGACGAGCCCGATCAGCACGGAAATAAGACACCAGGTCAGGATACCCAGCACAATAGAGAGCGTAGTCATAATTTCATAAGTTTTTCAAACCGCTCTGCCCCGTGCCGGCAACCCGATCGTCGGCTACCCGGCAAAACGACAGTACGTCCCCAGGGGAAGCCGCTTGCCGGCCCGGTCGTCGAAGCAGAGTTCTCCGAATTGTTCTTCAAACGGCGTGCCGAAGGCCTGCCGCACGGCGGTCGAAGCGAGCGTTGCCGACAACCCCATCGAATAGAGGTTCAACACCAGGAACGCTCCGCGCGGCTCCAGCAACCGGGCACAACATTCGAGCATCTCGCCGATGTTATCCTCCAGAATCCACTTTTCGCCGTTGGCACCCCGTCCGTAAGCCGGAGGATCGAGGATAATTCCGTTGTAGCGATTACCTCGCCGCACCTCGCGCTGCACGAATTTGAGCGCGTCTTCGACGATCCAGCGCACCCCCTCCAAGCCGCTCTGCTCCATATTCTCCCGCGCCCAGGTCACGACCTGTTTGACCGAATCCACGTGGGTCGTATCGGCTCCCGCAGCCCGGGCCGCGAGCGTCGCTCCGCCCGTATAGGCAAAGAGATTCAGGACCTTCGGCGTCCGTTCCTCCGCTCTCATCCGCATACAGTTGTCGTAGATGAAATTCCAGTTGGCCGCCTGCTCCGGAAAAAGCCCCACGTGTTTGAACGAAGTGAGGCCCAAACGCATGCGCAACCGCATCCCTTCGTAGGCGTAGTCCACCGTCCACCGGGACGGCATCCCGGACCGCAACCGCCACTCCCCGCGTTCTTCGCTGCGTCCGTCGCGCAGGAACGAGGCGTCGGCCAGGCGGCGCCACTCCTCCTCCGTAAGACTCCGCCGCCAGATGGCCTGCGGTTCGGGACGGCGCACGACATAGCGGCCGAAACGTTCGAGTTTCTCGAAATCGCCGGAGTCGATCAATTCATAATCGGGAAATCGGGGAATCAGGGTTTCAAACATGGAATATTCTCGCTTTAATTATCTTCAATCTCCGCCGAACGGCGGATCGCTGTAACGCTATTTCCGGTCGCTTTCGTCAATCAGGCTCATCTCGCACCGGGCGCAGTCGAACCGGAGCCGGTATCGGAACCGGCCGCGCATCAGAAACAGCTCTCCTTTCAGCGTCGGATGCTCCTTCAGGCACTGTCCAATCTCACGCCGAATGCAATAGGCCGAACGCATGACCAGATGCCCTGCCGTCGCAGGTTCCAGATCGAGTCCGCGTGCAATCCGCGTCACACCGTGATCGCGGTAAAACTCCTCGGCCAGACGATTCGTCACATTCTCCTCGGCCGTCAGGACTTTCGACGGATAGGGCGCAGAACGATCCTCGGGCAAAATCGCATGGACGACAGGACGGTCGAGCCGTGCCCGGCGCAAACGCTCCAGCCCCTCGCGGCGCAGCTCCGCCAGCAACGACACCGGCACGAAACGGTCGCACCCTTCGGAGCGAACCTCCCGCACGTCGAAAATCGTATCTCCGCTGCGGGAAAGTTGTGCGGCGACGGTTTCCGACATCTTCCGGGAATCTTTCGCCGGTTCGAACACCCCGTCGCGCGTAACCTCGGCCGCAACCCCCTCGCAATCGGTAAAACGCACCGTTACTCGCTGCGGCGTTATCGCCGCGTCGGCACGCACGGGAATCACACGCCGCGTACGGCTGCGGTCGAGGGCCAACGAAA
>ENA-OPXB01001734-OPXB01001734.1-human-gut-metagenome-genome-assembly--contig:-NODE-1734-length-10390-cov-2.340397_pt1 | contig 10390 bp, 9 predicted proteins | sample MGYA00241516_ERZ502024 | MGnify/ENA primary metagenome ERZ502024 (study PRJEB25962, sample SAMEA2041926) | human gut metagenome | biome: human gut; feature: human-associated habitat; material: faeces...
CAAAAGGACCTATAGCAGCCGCAGACGAGAAAGCTACAAATGAAGCGTATGCTGCTGTTTATAAGGATGCAGAGTTTAAAGCAGATGACACCCTTACAAAAGCTGTTGAATCATTCCAAAAGGATGTTGCAGCAGGTAAGATCGATGATGATACATTCTCATATACAAGCGAAGAACTTATCGAGGCAAGAACAGCTTCTAAAGACGGTTCACAGACAGGTTATGTTCTTAAAGTAAGCGGAAAAGGTTACGGCGGAGCAGTAACTATTGCACTTGGTATCACAAATGAGGGCGAGGTTGTAGGCATTCAGATTCTTGATGCGAGCAACGAGACACCTGGTCTTGGTCAGAATTCGACAAAAGAGACTTGGAACAGCCAGTATGTAGGAATGAAATCAGACAAAACATTATCAGTTGTAAAGACAACGGCACAGTTAATGCTATTTCAGGTGCTACCATTACAAGTAAAGCCGTGACAAGAGCTGTCAATGTAGCTCTGAAATTTGTCGCAGCTCAGACTGGAAAGTAAGGGGGTAAAGACATGAGTTCTTGTACAGAGAGATTAAAAAACGGTATTATTACCGAAAATCCGACTTTTGTAATGATGCTTGGTATGTGTCCTACTCTTGCCGTTACATCTTCAGCCATAAACGGACTTGGCATGGGACTTACGACAACGGCAGTTCTTATACTTTCCAATGCATTTATATCATTACTTAGAAAAGTTATTCCGGATAAGGTTCGTATTCCGGCATTCATCGTAATCGTTGCTTCATTCGTAACGATAATACAGCTTTTATTACAGGGATATATGCAGTCACTCAACAAAGCATTAGGTGTTTATATTCCGCTTATCGTTGTAAACTGTATCATTCTTGGTAGAGCAGAGGCTTATGCTTCTAAAAATCCTGTACTTCCATCAATATTTGACGGACTTGGTATGGGACTTGGTTTCACATTTGGTCTTACATGTATCGGTATCTGCCGTGAAATTTTGGGAAGTGGTGCTATATTTAATCATCAGTTCATTCCTGAGGATTATCATATTACATTCTTCGTACTTGCACCCGGAGCATTCCTTGTGCTCTCATTCCTTACGGCATTGCAGAATAAACTCAAGATGCCTTCTGCAACAAATGTTGAGACAAATGATACAAATATCGCCTGTGGCGGTAACTGTGCAAGCTGTATAGGTTCAAGCTGTGCAGCAAACAAAGGTCTTGTTGAAGCTGAGAGAGTTGCAGCAAAGGCAGCGAAAGCTCAGGCAGCTAAGGAAGCAGCAGCAAAGGCTAAAGCAGCAAAAGAGGCGGCCGCAAAAGCAGCCGAAGCTCAGAAAAAGGAGGATTGATTTAAGTGAATTTATTTGTGATTATGATCTCATCAATGTTGGTAAGTAATGTTGTACTTAGTCAGTTCCTCGGTATCTGTCCTTTCCTCGGTGTATCAAAGAAAGTTGAAACGGCAGCAGGTATGGGTGCGGCAGTTACATTCGTTATCACGATAGCATCTGCCATTACTTATCCGATATATTATTTTATTCTTGTTCCTTTGGGACTTGCGTATCTGGAAACTATCGCATTTATCCTTATAATTGCGGCTCTTGTTCAGTTTGTTGAAATGGTATTAAAGAAATTTATGCCACCTCTTTATGAGGCACTTGGTGTTTATCTTCCTCTTATCACAACAAACTGTGCAGTTTTAGGTGTGGCACTTAACAACATCACAAACGGCTGCAATTTTATAGAAAGTGTTGTTACAGGTCTTTTTACGGCACTTGGTTTCCTTGTATCTATTGTTATATTGGCTAGTATCCGTGAGAGAATCGAATTTAATGATATTCCACATTCTTTCAAGGGAACACCAATCGTACTTGTAACAGCCAGCTTAATGGCAATAGCATTTTGCGGCTTTGCAGGTCTTGTATAGAAAGGGGGAGTATAAATGACAGGCGTAATAATGGCAGCGGTAGTTGTTGGTTTGATAGGTCTTCTTATAGGACTCCTTTTAGGATTTGCGGCAAAAGCATTTGCAGTTCCTGTTGATGAGAAAGAAATCGAAGTGAGAGAGTTTCTTCCGGGAAATAACTGTGGTGGTTGTGGATATGCAGGATGTGATGCTTTGGCAAAGGCTATCGCAGCAGGTGAAGCACCTGTAAATGCGTGTCCTGTAGGTGGTGCAGCAGTTGCCGAAAAGATAGGAAATGTCATGGGTGTTGCAGCAGGAGACAGCGTAAAGATGGTTGCATATGTTAAATGTTCAGGAACTTGTGACAAGGCAGGCATCAAGGCAAACTACTATGGAATTTCAGATTGTAAGAGAGCAGCAGCAATACCGGGACGCGGAGATAAGGCTTGTTCATTCGGATGTATGGGATTTGGTTCATGCGTGGCAGCCTGTAAATTTGATGCGATTCATGTAGAACATGGTGTTGCAATAGTTGATAAAGAAAAATGTGTTGCGTGTGGCAAGTGTGCAGAGGAATGTCCAAACGGACTTATCGAGCTTGTACCGTATGATGCAAAATGGGCGGTTGCCTGCTCAAATAAAGATAAGGGACCTAAGGTTATGGCAGTATGTGATACAGGATGTATCGGATGTGGTCTTTGTGAAAAGACTTGTAAGTTCGATGCGATTCATGTAGAGAATAATATTGCACATATAGACCAGAGTAAGTGTAAGGGATGTGGGGCTTGTGCAGCTAAATGTCCTAAGAAAGTTATACTTGCACACTAATCCTGTTTTAAGCAGGCAGCAGAGCGGATTGTGAATATCTGCCTGACTTGCCGGTAATCAAATTTAAAAGATATGTAACAGTTCAGCCATAAAAAGATAATTGGCAATACAATGAGCTTGTTCATTGTATTGTTAAGTACCTTTTTATGGTAGAATAGCCTTTCATTTCTGAAATGAAATAAACAAAAGCTGCAAAGCAGCGACTGACAGCTCGCTGGCAGGTTTATGAATGTAAGAAATGCAAGGCTGAACTGTTACAAAGATATAGGCATTGCGGTGTCTATATCTTTTTTTTTGTGCATCAAAATGTTATAATAAAAAGTGATGGTATAAGAAGAATAATTTCTGAATAAAAACTAAGAAGAAATATTTGACACAGTACCATATAGGAGTTTATGCAACGATTTTGTTCATCTTATGGGTGGAAAACTTGAAGTTCAGAGTGAGCCGGGAAAGGGCTCTGATTTTTGCTTTGAAATCAGTCTTCCATATCCTGACGAAGAGGAATGTGAAGAATATACGGCTCAGAAAAAGGAGGAGTCAACTGAAATTTCAAAACTAAAAGGAGTACATATAACTATGAAATGGAGGAAAATATATGTGGATAGCAGATAATTGGAAAGATTATGAGGTGATAGATACATCAGGTGGAGAAAAGCTTGAGAGATGGGGAGATTATATTCTTGTAAGACCCGACCCGCAGGTTATTTGGGACACACCTAAAAAGGTGAAAGGCTGGAAGAAGATGAACGGACACTATCACAGAAGCAACAAAGGTGGCGGTGAATGGGAGTTTTTCAATCTTCCAAATACATGGCAGATAAATTATGGAAAACTTGTGTTTAATCTCCAGCCGTTTAAGTTCAAACATACGGGACTTTTTCCAGAGCAGGCGGTAAACTGGGACTGGTTTGGAGAGAAGATAAAAAATGCAAAAAGACCGGTAAAGGTTTTAAATCTTTTTGCATATACAGGCGGTGCAACACTTGCGGCAGCATCGGCAGGAGCGAGTGTTACACATGTTGATGCATCAAAAGGCATGGTGACATGGGCGAAGGAAAATGCAGCGGCATCGGGACTTTCAGATGCACCTATACGCTGGCTTGTGGATGACTGTGTTAAGTTTGTGGAAAGAGAGATAAGACGAGGCAACAAGTATGATGGGATTATCATGGATCCGCCATCTTACGGCAGAGGTCCTAAAGGTGAGATTTGGAAAATAGAGGAAAAGATACATCCATTCATACAGCTTTGTACGCAGATTTTGTCGGATGATCCACTTTTCTTTTTGATAAATTCTTATACAACAGGACTTCAGCCGGCAGTTCTTTCATATATGTTAAATACGGAACTTGTAAAAAAAATAGGCGGTAAAGTTGAGGCGGAGGAGATAGGACTTCCGGTGTCATCAAATGGTCTTGTACTTCCGTGTGGTGCTTCGGGCAGATGGGAAAAATAGCAGCTTAAAGCTATTGTGGCTGTACTTTGGGTGTGAAGCAGTTACAGTGCAAAAACAGCTTAAATCCACATTGATTGACGGTAAATAACTGTTAATGTTATACTATGACTAACAGTAGTATGTGCATTATCATATAATTGATTATGCACAGGAATGGAGATTGATGTATAGAATGAAACATAGAATGAGGCTTAGGGGGAATCTTAAGACTTATCTTAGATGGCCCCTGTTTTTTGGCATATTACTTATTCTGATGACGATACAGCTTTTTTCGGTATCAGTGAGAAGTGGTGTGATAGGTATCGGATATACGATTTTATATCTTATGATAGCGGGGCTTATCAATTTTTCAGGCAGAAGAAAACTTAAAAAAGACCTCATCGAGTTTGCTACGAATTACGGTGAAATGCAGATGCGTATGATGAAAACACTTACTGTTCCGTTTGCCATATTGAGTGAAGACGGTCATATGCTCTGGGGAAATGATGAGTTTGTATCAGTCATTGTAAATAAAAAAGCTGCAAGGAGAAATATAGCAAATATATTTGAGGAGATTACTTTAGACAGTCTTCCGGATTCCGATGAGGTCAAGGTGGTTCATGTAAGAACCGAAGATAAATATTATCGTGTTGTCATGAAGCTTGTTGAGTCGGATAATGCAGGAGAGGGCGATACTGTAAAGACGGATATAAATCAGCTTATGGACAACAGCAGGCTCATATCTGTATTTTTGTATGATGAAACTGATATTATGGAGCTTGAACAGAAGCGTGAAGCTGAAAATCTTGTTGTCGGTCTTTTGTATATTGATAATTATGATGAACTTATCGACAGTATTGACGAGATAAGACAGTCGCTTATAATGGCTCTTATTGACAGAAAAATAAACAAATATATGCAGGGCATAGATGCAATTTCCAAAAAACTCGAGAAGGATAAATTTTTATTTATGTTTAAGCAGAGTTACCTTTCGGAAATCTGTTCAAACCGTTTTGCTATCTTAGAGGAAATAAGAGATATAAATCTTGGAAATGAGTCAAGTGCAACGATAAGTATCGGTATAGGTGTGGGCAGAGATACCTTTGTCGAAAGATACGATCTTGCCCGTGCAGCTATTGACCTTGCACTCGGCAGAGGCGGCGACCAGGCAGTTGTTAAATCAATCGACCAGGAAAAATTCTATGGTGGAAAGAGTGTTCAGATAGAGAGAAACACGAGGGTTAAGGCGAGAGTGAAAGCCCATGCTCTGAAAGAACTGATAGAGGGCAAGGAAAGAGTTGTCGTAATGGGACATTCTATAGGTGATGTTGATTCGTTCGGAGCATCAATAGGAATATACCGTATAGCAAAGACTCTTAACAGAAAGGCAAATGTTGTATTAAATGAAGTCAGCCAGTCTGTCAAGCCTATAAGAGACAGATTTTATACAAAAGAATATGAAGAAGATATGATAATTACAGGCGATGAAGCGAAAGAACTCGTCGATGAAAATACTGTACTTGTCATCGTGGATGTAAACAGGGCGAGTTATACGGAGTGTCCGGAACTTATCGAGCAGGCACAGTCTGTTGTGGTTATAGATCATCACAGACAGGCGGGGGATGCAATAGACAAAGCAGTTTTGTTTTATATTGAGCCGTATGCATCATCGGCGAGTGAGATGGTTGCAGAAATATCTCAATATATTGGCAGTGGTCTTAAATTAAAATCTGCCGAAGCTGAAGCAATGTATGCAGGCATTATGATAGATACAAATTATTTTTCCAACAAGACAGGTGTCAGGACCTTTGAAGCAATGGCATATCTCAGAAGAAACGGTGCCGATGCCGTCCGTATCAGAAAAGCATTCAGGGAGGATATTGACGAGTATAAGATAAGAGCTGCAGCTATACAGGATACCGAGCTTTATGAGGGTGTATTTGCGATTGCTGAGAGCAAGAGTGAGGGAATCGAGTCGCCAACGGTATTTGCGTCAAAGATAGCAAATTCGCTTCTTGACATAAGTAATGTAAAGGCATCATTTGTGCTCACAAAATACAGAGGAAAGGTCTACATAAGTGCACGCTCAATAGATGAAGTGAATGTGCAGGTTATGATGGAAAGACTCGGCGGCGGTGGTCATATAAATATGGCTGGTGCACAGCTTGAAAATGTCGAGGTTGAAGAAGCCAAAAACATGATAAAACAGGAAATAGATAGGATGATAGAGGAAGGAGAAATTTAATGAAGGTTATATTATTAGAAGATGTAAAATCTCTTGGAAAAAAAGGCGAGATTGTTAAGGTAAATGACGGTTATGCAAGAAATTTTATATTAAAGAAAAAGCTCGGTGTTGAAGCAACATCAAACAACTTAAATGAGCTTAAACTTCAGAAGAAAAATGAGGAAAGAATAGCAAAAGAAAAGCTTGATGCAGCGAAAGAATTTGCAAAAGAACTTGAAGAAAAACAGGTGACAGTTTCGATAAAGACAGGTTCGGGCGGAAGAAGCTTCGGTTCTGTTTCGACAAAGGAAATTGCGGCAGCAGCAAAGAGTCAGCTTGGTTACGAACTCGACAAAAAGAAGATGGAACTTGATGTACCTATCAAGAGTCCGGGAACTTTCAATGTAAAGATAAAGCTTCACCAGAAAGTAACGGCAGAACTTAAAGTTGTCGTAAAACAAGCTTAAGGGGTAAAAAATTGGAAGAAGAAGTTATAAAGAGACTGCCACCTCATAATGTGGAAGCGGAGAGAGCCGTTATCGGAGCCATGATGTTAAATGCGGATGCCATAATGGTATGTTCCGAGTTGTTGACATCGGATGAGTTTTACCAGCAGCAGTATGGCATTATTTTTGATGCACTTGTGGAAATGTATAAAGACGGGGTCGGTGCAGACCTTGTCACATTGCAAAACAAGCTTCGTGAAAAGGAAGTTACACCGGAACTTTACAGTGTTGAGTACCTCGGAGAACTTTTGGCGAGTGTGCCGACATCAGCAAATGTAAAGTTTTATGCGGAGATAGTTCATGAGAAAGCAGTTTTAAGACGGCTTATAAGAGTCAGCGAGCAGGTCACAAAAGACTGTTACATGGACAGCCAGCCGTTAGAGGACATTTTGGAAGATACGGAAAAAAGTGTGTTTGATGTTATACAGCAGCGTGGCGGAAGTGAGTTTGAGCCGATAAGGGATGTTGTTTTAAGAACTCTTGACAGCATTGAAAAAGCAGCAAAACAGAAAGGAAACATAACAGGACTGGAGACAGGTTTCAGGGACCTTGATGCAAAAACAGCAGGCTTACAGAAGTCTGACCTTATACTTATAGCAGCAAGACCGGCTATGGGAAAGACGGCATTTGTCTTAAATATTGCAGAGTATGTTGCACTTCATAGTAACAGTACGATAGCACTTTTCAGCCTTGAGATGAGCAAGGAACAGCTTGTAAAGCGTATGCTTGCCATGAATTCAATGGTCGATTCGCAGAAAATCCGTACAGGTGACCTTGAAGATGATGACTGGGACAAGCTTGTCGGAAGTGTGCGTAAGATAGGTAATTCAAATCTTGTTATAGATGATACATCAGGTATCACAGCGTCAGAGCTTCGTTCAAAGTGCCGTAAGTTAAAGATAGAGCAGGGACTTGACCTTGTGATAATAGATTACCTTCAGCTCATGACAGGAGCGGGCAAGAGAAAAAGTGACAGCAGACAGCAGGAAATATCAGATATTTCCCGTTCACTTAAGGTTATGGCGGTCATAGCATTGTCGCAGCTTTCACGAGCCGTTGAATCAAGACCTGATAAACGCCCTATGCTGTCAGACCTGCGTGAATCAGGTGCGATAGAGCAGGATGCGGATATTGTAATGTTTATATACAGGGATGAATATTACAATCCCGATTCGGAAAAGAAAGGTGTGGCAGAGGTTATTGTGGCGAAGCAGCGAAGCGGACCGACAGGACCGGTAGAACTTGCATGGTTGTCGCAGTACACGAAATTTGGAAATCTGGAATACAAGAGGTAGACAATGGCTAAAGGGACGCTCTGAATGAGGGAGATTATTCCACCTCATGGACGCTCTCGCTCGGAGAAATTCGTAGCGGCACATAAGCGTGCAAAATACGCCCGCTAAGTGCCGACGCATTCCAACGCCATTCGGTCAGAATAATTCTCCCTCATTCAGAGCTGTGCTATGGGAGAGTGTTCATTGTGGTATGGAATTTACAGGGAATGGCTTTTTGTATTAAGGCTGCCATTGTATATGGGTATGCGTATATTAAGTAATGGAATTGTTATGAACAAATTGTAAGTGTGAGTAACGGTAGATTTTTGAAACATAATTTATGTTTTATATAAGATTATGGCTTTTTAAATCGTAACAGTTTATTTTGTTGATTATAGGAAATGATTAATTTAAAACTCAAGGGAATTTAATATAAATTGAAAAATTAACCTTGAAATCATTAGGGTTTATTTATATTATATAAGGGTGGGCTTTGTTTTTTCCACGCTTATAATAAATGAGATTTTTTTTTAGATTAAAGGTGTTTTAACACAGAAATGGAGGACAGTGAGTAATGGGAACACAGGTAAAATTTGATTATTCATTAACAAATGGTATTGTGTCAGAGGACGAGATTAAGTCTATGGCAAAGATTGCAAAGGATGCAAAGGATGTACTTGTAAGCAAGTCAGGTGCAGGTAATGATTTTCTAGGATGGATTGATCTTCCGGTGGATTACGACAAGGAGGAGTTTGCACGCATTCAGAAAGCAGCAGAGAAGATTAAATCTGATTCTGAAGTTCTTCTCGTAATCGGTATCGGAGGTTCATATCTTGGAGCGAGAGCTGCAATCGAGTTTTTAAGACATGGTTTCTACAACAGCGTTTCTAAGGAAATACGCAAAACACCTGAGATTTATTATTGCGGAAACAGTCTTAGCGGAACATATCTTTCACAGCTTATTGAAGTTATCGGAGACAGAGATTTCTCTGTAAACATTATCAGCAAATCAGGAACAACAACAGAGCCGGCTGTTGCATTTAGAATTTTCAAGGAAATGCTCGAAAAGAAATACGGAAAAGAAGAAGCTGCCAAGAGAATTTATGCAACAACAGATAAGGCAAAGGGAGCACTTAAGAATCTTTCAACAGAAGAAGGATACGAGACATTCGTTGTACCTGATGATGTAGGAGGTCGTTTCTCCGTGCTTACAGCAGTAGGACTTCTTCCAATTGCAGTAAGTGGGGCAGATATTACAAAACTTATGGAGGGTGCTGCTTCTATGAGAGAAATCTGCTTAAATAAAGACTTTGACGAGAACGAGTCATTAAAATATGCGGCAGTCAGAAATATTCTTCTCCGCAAAGGAAAGAGTGTTGAAATTCTCGGAAACTATGAGCCGGCATTCCATTATGTAGCAGAGTGGTGGAAACAGCTCTTTGGTGAGAGCGAAGGAAAAGACCAGAAAGGTATCTTCCCGGCATCAGTTGACCTTACAACAGACCTTCATTCAATGGGACAGTTCATTCAGGACGGAAGCCGTATCATGTTTGAGACTATCATGGAACTTGAAAAACCTTCATACGATATTACTATCCAGGAAGAAGCAGTTGACCTTGACGGACTCAACTATCTTGCAGGCAAGACACTTGATTTCATCAACAAGAGTGCGATGAAAGGAACACAGCTTGCACATACAGACGGTAATGTACCAAACCTTGTAGTAAAAGTACCGGAGCAGAACGAGTTCTATCTCGGACAGCTTTTCTACTTCTATGAGTTTGCCTGCGGTGTCAGCGGATATATCCTCGGAGTAAATCCATTCAACCAGCCGGGTGTAGAAAGCTACAAGAAAAATATGTTTGCATTACTTGGAAAACCAGGTTACGAGAAAGAAAAAGAAGAATTAGAAAAAAGATTATAAGATATATTTTTAGAATAAAATCCAAGTAGAGTGAGAAAATCATTTTATTTGGATTTTTTATTTTATAAAAACTTTTGGACTTATTTAAGTTTAATTTAAGATTTCGATAATATAATAAAATCATAGAAAAGATAATAAATATTAAAAAAGATTTATTTTAAATGTTAATAAAACAATGGGTTAATTGAAGTCATCTAAATCTCATAGAGTTCTGACTACCTAGAAATTACTGTATTTTTTCATACAAAAGGATGATAAGAAACAGAACTATTTCTTAAAGAAAACTTAAAG
>ENA-OPXB01001746-OPXB01001746.1-human-gut-metagenome-genome-assembly--contig:-NODE-1746-length-10327-cov-11.871593_pt1 | contig 10327 bp, 12 predicted proteins | sample MGYA00241516_ERZ502024 | MGnify/ENA primary metagenome ERZ502024 (study PRJEB25962, sample SAMEA2041926) | human gut metagenome | biome: human gut; feature: human-associated habitat; material: faeces...
CACTGCCAGCTGAATAACACATCCCCGTCAATACGGCCCTCGCTGTACGCTTACTCGAGCGCCTTCGGAGCAACAGCAATCTTGACGGTGTTTCCTGACCAGCGCCGAAGGCAATAGCCGAAGAACTTACGCCCGAATACCGGACACTCTTCGGTTTTCTTCTCGTTCACGCGCAGATGCAACTGCTCATACATCTTGCGCATCCAACGCAGTACTCGTTCGCTCGCCTTCTGACTGCAAACGTACACGTTGCAGTCGTCGGTGTACCGGGCGAAGCGATGACCGCGCTGTTGCAGCGCCCGATCTCCTTCGTCCAACAACACATTGGCCAACAGCGGAGACAGTGGACCGCCTTGCAGCGTCCCCTCGTCACGCGCCATTACCACACCATCCGCCATGATCCCAGCTTGCAGGTAGCGCCGAATCAGCCGTAGCACGGCTTTGTCGGCGATTCGCCTAGCAAGTCGGTCCATCAGAATGTTGTGGTTGACCCGATCAAAGAATTTCTCAAGGTCAACATCAACTACCACCCGGAATCCATTCTGCGCGTACCGCTGTGCTTGTAGCACTGCGTCGTGCGCGCTCCGGCCCAGCCGGAAGCCATAGCTGAACTCCGAGAATGTCGGGTCGATCAACGGTTGCAGGACTTGTAGCAACGCTTGCTGAATGAGCCTATTAGTAACTGTCGGAATGCCCAATTCCCGAGTGCCACCAGTCGGTTTCGGAATCTCCACGCGACGCACAGGCTGAGGCCGATATGTCCCGTTGAGAAGCGCTTCCCGAATGTATGGTCAGCGAGTCTTAAGGTGTTCAACAGTCTGCTCGATGGTCAATCCATCAGCACCTGCACTTCCCTTGTTGGCCTTGACGCGTTTCCACGCCTCGACCATGTTCTCGCGCGAGAGCACCTGTTGAAGCAGGTCCGCTCGCCCCAAGCCTTCCGGGTCATAGCTCGCCGACAGCGCTTCGTCACGCGATGAGACCGCGCGGACTTCACCTTCGCTGCCCATGATGCGCCCGGGCTATCCCCGGCTTCTGACGCAATGTCCTGTCAAGAGTCATATCTTCTAGCTTTCCTCCTCATTCGGCCCTTCGTCGGAGTCCTGACTACTACGGCCTCTGCTGACTTCTCGCTCCGTCTTACGACGTTGCCTTTTCAGGCATGAGGCGAGAACTCCCCAGGTAAGAACGCGATCCTTCCCCGCACAACCGCCGGATCTACGCGACTTCGACTTGACTACGAAAGCTTCGCAGTGATGTGCCTGCTCGCCTTGCTCCATCGCGCCTCATATCCGATTCTTGTTCATCGGCTCTCGGGTCCATTCCGTGCTTCCTCCCCACGCCCGGTCGCCCTCACGCAGTTGCACTTCCTTCCGCTCGCTGTGGTCAGCTCGCGGGAGGACTTTCACCTCCAAGACTATGCTGGATAACGCTGTCGAAACGTTAAATGCTGGCGAACGACCGGTGATACACAGTGACAGAGGTGGACATTATCGCTAGGTGCAGTCAGCCCTGAAATGTACCGCCAACAATGCGGGCTGGCATAATAAAGCAGTCCAGGAAATCGTCCGCATCCCCTAACGGTCAAACATCGTGGCCTTGACAGCTCCCTTGGCGCGTAGTATTGCCAACTGAATCCCCCGTCAATACGGTTCTCACCGTATGCTCACTGCTTACAATTGCCTGACAGTAGCAACCAACTGAGAGGATGCTATCTCACCTGATTTATTCAATAAAGTCTGCACAGTGGTGTTTATTTATCTTTTTAGTAACTTTGTTTTAAGTAGCATATTAACTTAATCGTAAAAGCCTCTAAAGAGGATGGAGAATGTATAAAATGAAAATACGGAGAATTCGACTAGTACTAATATTAGGTCTAGTTTTTTTTATGAATGCACAAGCATCTGAAAATACGAGGGTATTTTCTCTACACTTAGGTGCTACTCGCGTGGTTTATAATCAACAGTCCTCTGGGGAAGCACTAGCAGTTATTAATGACCATAATTATCCGATGTTAGTTCAATCAGAAGTGCTGACAGAAGATAAAAAAGAATCAGCACCTTTTGTGATTACTCCCCCATTATTTCGACTTGATGCTCTACAATCTAGTCGTCTGCGAGTCGTCAGAATTGGAGGTACGTTTCCGGCAGATCGTGAGACTCTACAGTGGATTTGTGTAAAAGGGATCCCGCCGAAGGCTAACGATAGATGGGCTGAAAATGATAGTAAAAATGTTCTGGATAATAAAGTTGCATTAAATATACATCTTTCAGTAACTAGTTGTATCAAATTATTTTTCCGTCCATTAGTAGTAAAAGGGCATCCTGAAGATGTAGCAGGAGAAGTGAGATGGCAAAAGATTGGGGACAAACTAAAAGGAATTAATCCAACACCATTTTATATAAACTTGTCAGAGTTAAAATTTGGGGGAGAGGAGATTACTGAAAGGCATTATATAGCACCATTTTCCTCTTATGAGTATTTGATACCCAAGACTATGAATAGAAATAATATTGTTCAATGGAAGGTAGTAACTGATTATGGCGGGATAAGTAAACAGTTTGAGGCAAAAATCAACAAACTCTAATTCTAGTACAGAACGAAAAACACGCCGTATTACAAAAATATAAACCAGTTACTTGGTCTATGTGGATATATAAGTGCATCATATAACACATCTTAGAACAATATCCTTCTTACTAGATTACTCATACAACCGTAATATGATTGATTACTATGGTAACAAGAAAATCTCAAGAAACCTTATGGCGACATACATATCAAAAAAATAGTTTCACAGCACAAGATACTAGTATGCATGAATTATTAAGTACTGGACCACCGAAATGGCCATTCTTCTGTTTCAGGTCAGAACGTATCGTAATGATAGAGTGTAAATAAAACACTCTTTCTTTCTGTAGATGAATAAATATATACGGAAACCACCTGTATATTTAAATGAAAAATAGATATATTTTTAGAGGTTGACATGAAAAAAATCAGAATGTTTGTTATTGCTACTTTATTATCAAGTGGAGCCGCTATTAATGCAACTGCGGCAGTAAAAACTGCGACCAGTACTATCACTGTAGTGAATAATTGTGAAATAACGATAATACCGGCTACAAATAGTAATATCAACGTTGACAGGAGTGCAGATACCACCCTGAGTTTTACTATTAAACAACCGCAACGCTGCGCTAATGCTGGTGTGCGAATGAAAGCTTGGGGGGAAGGCAAGTACGGTCAATTACTGATAAAACCTCAAGGCCAGAATGCATCAGCAGGATACACTCTGGCCTCTCCTAGGTTTTCTTATACTCCGGATAAGCCAACAAGCACTATGAATGGATTTATTCTTACGAATCCTGGTGTTTATCAATTAGTAATGTCTGGCTCAATTACACCGACTATGCCACTACGACCAGGAATATATGAAGTAGTATTAAATGCTGAGCTTGTGACAATATAATAACTTTTGGGCGGCTCGCCGCCCTTTAATTTTGATCGCATGGCGGATCACACTGTTTAGCGACTCGATGGCATTCGTTGTATAGATCACTTTGCGGATTGAAGTGGTCAACAAAAACTGGCCACCGAGTTAGAGTTTTTCCAGTATCGATTTTCCGATTCGTTTGGGGGTAACCCACCGTTATATTCGTGCGGTCTTAGTGCGCTGTAATATCCAACGATATAGTCCGTTATGGCGTGAGCTGCCTCGCTGAAACCCACCACCGGCATCCATTCGTTCTTCAGACTCCTGAAGAAGCGTTCCATTGGGCTGTTATCCCAGCAGTTTCCGCGCCGGCTCATACTCTGTCTGATCTGGTATCGCCACAATAACTGCCGGAACTGCCTGCTCGTATAATGACTGCCCTGGGCGCCCTTCTAAGAGTCAAGCCGTTATCGGGATGCTGTTGATCTGCCTGTTTTGATTACAGTTACAGTACCTGATTCGGCAAGGCAACGAGAGATGAGTTCGGGGGCGAGGTAATCCCCCTGAGAAGTCAGTGGGTTACGCAGAGAATCGTAACGTATAATACCAAATCAAGGGCCTGCCCAATGAGCATAAAAAAATCCGGAAACGAGTGAGCGTTTCCGGATTCTTACACAGCCACTGGATCGGTCAACTGATTGGCATTACAGCCTAGCTGGTTTTTTTCTGTGCACAAACAGGCTCAGGACGGAGGGAATGATCCTGCCTCCTACTCGATCGCCCAAAACACGGCTTACCGAGGCTATTCCTTATCCGAAGATAACAAGGACACATACATTATCCATTTTCGCGATTGCGCGTACTCCACTGCTTCCCTGGGGATTTCAACTTCCATGGTTTTCTTGCCCAGTAAACGCTGAACCTGATTAATCTGCTTAGCGCAGCGGCCAGTTCAGAAGCAGGAACAACGTTTTCACCAGCAGCAACAGCATTGAGAGTTCCTTCCAGGTATTGTTTCTTCCACTTAAACAACTGGCAGGGCTGAGTTCCATGTAAACGAGCCATCCGGGACAGCATCATTCCTGGCTCCATAGTCTGTTGAATTATTACGACTTTTTTCCTTAGGTGTTTTATGTTTACGATTTCTTTCCCGAACAAAACTTCAGCCATCTCAATATGTTTATAGCAATCTCAAATAATGAGATGAAACATGTTTTCATTGGCTTTTAAAATAAGTCAAGAATTGTTTTGGTGTTATGCCAAAATGTTTTACAAAAAGCCTAATGAAATATGATGTACTGGAAAATCCTATCATATTAGATATCTGTGATATCTGATATGAGTTATCAAGCAACAGCAATGCTGCTTTGCTCATTCTTGATTGCATAAGGATCTGGTTAAAAGTAATATACTCTGACTCAAGCCTTTTCCTTATTGTTATCTCTGATACATTAAATTCATCTGCAATAATAGCTAGAGTCCATCTCTTTGATAAGTCTTTCTCGATTATGTTTCTGACTTTATCGGAAAAGAAGCTTACAGCCGATATATAAATTGACTCTATAATTTTTTTGTTGTTTTCGATCTTTGATATAAGATATATCAAATCTGAAGTAATTCTTGAATCATCATTATTATCGATACTCTTGAATGTATCTAATACAGAATCGTCAGCATCAGCTACAATTATTCCTTTTGACCAATTCGGACAACTACAAGCATCTACTTTTGATATTCCGTATATTATCATCAGGGCATCCTTTAGGCGTCTTAATGTATCGCTGCTTAATCTGATTGCGATAAATGGATTTGCTGTTGATTTCTTCTTTTGCAATCTTACTGATATATTTATTCCCCTCTCAAGAAATATGAGTTCATTTCTAAAATATGTATTGCTTCCTTCTTTTGTGTATACATCGATTGTACAATTAGATGTATATAGTACAGTGTACTGATGTATTCTGATATTGTTGATTTTTATAATCTCTTTTTCGATGTTTTGTTTTAATTTCATATCATTCTCACATAAAAAAGTCTTTATCAGGCACTCTGCGTTAGAGTGACCTAACTCTTATCAATAAAAAGATATATTTTTAACTCATATAAAATACGTTTGTTAATTTCCACATCGTCATGTGTAGGATATGATTTTTACGCTTATAATTACAATAAGAAATTATTTATCGTGTTCTTGCCCCCTTATTTCCAGACAGGGATTGTATCTTAATTGCAGCCCAGTCTATGGCTTCACGATCGCAACAGTCCAGGGAGAACGTAACACGCAGTTTTTCGCTATCATCGCAACCAAATTCAAAGCCATCGGAACACCAACGCAGGTTGATTTCCTTCACCGATATTCGGCCTTTATGTTCCCGCTGCTGTCGTGATGGTAACAGGCTATTTTCGCTCATTATCCGGTTTGCATTCACGAACGGTAGTCCTTCATTTCGGGACTGCCGCCTGAGTATCGCCCAGACACGGTGATACCCGTATGTTGGCATATAGCCAATAATATACAGGATGCGCGCCAAGGGATACTGCTACGATAATGCCTGCGTGGAAAGCTTCTTTCATTCGCTGAAAGTGGAATGTCCCACGAAGAACACTTTATCAGCCGGGAAATAATGCGGGCAACAGTGTTTAATGATATCGAATGTGATTATAATCGCTGGCGACTGCACAGTTGGTGTGGTGATCTCAGCCCGGAACAATTTGAAAACCAGAACCTCGCTTAGACCTGTGTCCATATTACGAGGGTGGGATCAATCATAAGAAATGTCATTCCCAAAACGCTGGATAGGAATCCAGCGTGGAGAGTTGAAATTTTAGCTAGAGCTAGATATTATTTAACCCATTCGGTTAGAGCACGATATTTTTGGACTCCAACCTTATTTGTCTTGTTAATGTCTTGGTTCGTATTTACAGGTGTGGAGGGGGTAACAACCCCTTTGAAGTTGCTTGTTGTGCCGTCATTATAATAAAATACCCCAGAGACAGACACCCCCCTTACTTTCCCTTCATTAAGGCCTTGCATACATACTGAGACACCGCTGTTATAAGTATACTGTACTCCAGACTGTTTTATACATTGGGACGGGTCCACATTATCTGCGTTCCAACCGCTACCACCCGCAAAAGCATTCAGGCTGATACCCAAGATGCTAGAAAAGATAACAAACTTAATTTTTTTCATATGACTTCTCTCTAGATATTCCCCATGTATATAGAGGTATTTTTCACAATAAATAATTACGATATTTAGAGGTTATAATTCAGCCAATGCCGCCCCTCCTTTTAGAAGGCTAGCATAAATAAGAGTTGCGACCAGATAAAAAATAGCAACATATATCGAGTGTTGCTCGTTTCGACTGAGGGATGCCCATTTTTATTTTTATATTATTTTATAATACATGTTAACTATCCATTTGTAATTTAACAATACTAATATTTCTTTTGAAGATAATTATGAACAGAATATATTCGCTTAAATACAGCTCATTGACTGATGGACTGGACTTGTCGCTGTATCTGAATTAACTAGAAGAGTTTCGAGTAAAATAAACAGAAAACTTGTAGCAACAATGCTGTCTCTAACAGTTGCAGGTACAGTAAATGCAGCGAATATTGATATATCAAATGTAGGTCGAAGGACTATCTTGATCTTGCACAAAATAAAGGTATCTGTTCTTTCCCCCTTATTTGTATTAGCTCAGACCTGATCTGACAGTTACCGGTTATTTATACAGGTATCTGTCAGATTACAACTGGCTTAAATTTTTCTCGGCCCAGATGCGCTTTCCATCAAGTAACGTTTCCATTGGCGTCCGCCCATTGCACATTTTTCCCTGATGGGTTCGCTCATTATTATAGTGAGCCAGCCATTCATCAAGATCCGACTGTAATGTATCAAGATCGCCGTACAGTTTTTTACGGAACGTTACCTGATAAAATTCGTTCAGGATTGTTTTATGGAACCGCTCGCAGATGCCGTTGGTCTGCGGGGACATCGCCTTTGTTTTCGTATGTTCTATATCGTTTATTGCCAGATAAAGCTGATAATCATGCTGCTCTACTTTGCCACAGTACTCCGTGCCTCTGTCGGTCAGTATTCTCAGCATCGGCAGGCCCTGAGACGCATAAAACGGCAGTACACGATCATTCAGTAAGTCAGCCGCGGTAATCGGTGTTTTGGTGACGTAAAGCTTACAGTGAGCCACTTTCGAGTACGTATCAACGAACGTCTGCTGATAAATACGCCCGACACCTTTCAGGTTGCCTACATAGAACGTGTCCTGCGAACCCATATATCCCGGATGAGCCGTTTCGATTTCGCCACAGGCCTCGTCATCACTGGCTTTACGCTCCAGTGCTGCGATCTGGCTGTCAGTTAGCTCAATGCCATCACGGACTACTTTTTCTTCCAGTGCTTTCAGACGTTTTTTGAAATTCTCAAGGTTATGGCGTAACCAGACAGAACGGAAACCACTGCCGGAGATAAAAACGCCCTGTTTACGCAGCTCGTTGCTGGTCCGGTGCTGACCGTGTGCCGGGAAAGCGACGGCGTAATCAACAACAGCCTGTTCAGTTGCCTCATCGGTACGGTTCTTAAGGTTAGGAGCGCGGCGACTACGATTAATCAGCGCATCCACACCGCCTTCATCGGCCAGCTCGCGGTAACGATAAAACGTATCACGCGAAACGCCCATGATTTTACAGGCTTTTGATACGTTGCTGAGTTCTTCAGCCAGATTGAGCAAACCGGCTTTGTGTTTGATAACGGGATTGGTAGTATGAAGCATGAGAGTTACCTCGTGTTTTGTATAAGGATTCGACACCCATATCAAAACCGGTAACTCTCAACCTTTCAAGGCTCTGTATCAGATCAAGTCGTGACTAATACACCTTATTTCCAGACAGGGGTTGTATCTTAAGTTAACGTTACCCGCTGACGTCGATATTCTCGCGGAGAGCGATAACCCAACGCACTGTGCGGATGGTTTTCATTGTAATGTTCGATCGCCACTGCAAGATTATGCAATACCGTTCTTACATTCGGTTTCGGCATGAACGCGATGTAGTCTTCCTTCATCGTTTTCACGAACCTTTCTGCCATTCCATTACTCTGAGGACTGCTGATTGCCGTTGTGCAGGGCTCCTGATTCAACTCTCTGGCGAACTGCCGTGTTTCATGCGCTCTATACGCTGAACCGTTATCTGTCAGCCACTGGATGGACTGTTCCAGTACTTTATCGCCAAAGCGTTTTTCTATCGCTCCTAACATGACATCCTGCACTGTCGCTTTATCGTAACCTCCCGTGCTTGCGGCTCAGTCTATGGCTTCACGATCGCAACAGTCCAGGGAGAACGTAACACGCAGTTTTTCGCTATCATCGCAACCAAATTCAAAGCCATCGGAACACCAACGCAGGTTGATTTCCTTCACCGATATTCGGCCTTTATGTTCCCGCTGCTGTCGTGATGGTAACAGGCTATTTTCGCTCATTATCCGGTTTGCATTCACGAACGGTAGTCCTTCATTTCGGGACTGCCGCCTGAGTATCGCCCAGATACGGCGATACCCGTATGCTGGCATATCGCCAATGATATTCAGGATGCGCGATAAGACTTCTGCATCCGCAGCCTCATCGCGCCTCTGACGCCGTTTATCTGGATTATTATCAGATGACTTCATCCGTAATGTTAACTGCGCACGTGACACGCCCAGAACACGGCTTACTGGGGCTATTCCTTGTCCGAAGGTAACAAGGGCACATGCGCTATCCATTTTCGCGACTGCGCATACTCCACCGCTTCTTTGAGGATCTCAACTTCCATAGTTTTCTTGCCCAGTAAACGCTGAAGCTGATTAATCTGCTTTATTGCAGCGGCCAGTTCAGAAGCAGGAACAACGTCTTCACCGGCAGCAATAGCAGTGAGGCTTCCTTCCTGGTATTGTTTCTTCCACTTAAACAACAGACTGGGCTGAATCCCATGCAAACGCGCCACGTGGGACACGGTCATGCCAGGCTCCATAGTCTGTTGAATAATTGCGATTTTTTCCTGAGGTGTTTTACGTTTACGCACCTCTTTTCCTAACAAAACGCCAGCCATCTCAAAATTAGAACTAGTGGTGTTAGACATATATCCAAGCCTATCTCTTATTTTAAGAGACATCTACTGTCTGGTATTTCAGGGGGCCAGCTCACAAAATAAAGGTATCTTCCAGCCCAGAGCAATAGACGTAACAATCACTTAAAAAAACGGAGATAAGCCCTTTTCCATAATCTCTCAATTCCGGATTTTTCTGGTGCAGCAGCGTTCTAGCTCCTATTTGAATATCTACATTGTGTCATTATTCTATCCTTCCGATATCTTATCATGTTATAAATTCCAGAAAAGAGAACATTGTATTGGGGGGATTGATGAAGGCTGGAAATAATTTTCATTCCTTGTCGAAACAAGCAGCTTCTGCAGAGAAGAATATGGATCTTGCACTTGCTTTTGAGCTCTGGAAGCTGGCCTCTTTATTCTGTAAGAAAATAGAGAATATAGAGTGGTGCATGAATAGAGCAATGTTTTGCGAGGCTTATATAAGCAGAAATCAGGACGGTTAGAAAGTGTAGTAGTCAACAAAAACTGTCTAGACTGGCCTAATCTCTTATTTTAAGATACATCTACTGTCTGGTATTTCAGGGGACCAGTCTAAATAGCTGCGCGGAATAGTAGATCACTTTGAGGGAACTCAGCCCGGATTGTGCGATCTGAATCAATCGCCAAAAAGAAAAAATCACCAACCGGACTGAGCGATGCCGATCATAGCACCAATCCCCAGAACCGAACGACGCCTGATGCAGAAAACTATCCATAAAACAAAGGACAAAAACCACGCCC
>ENA-OPXB01001751-OPXB01001751.1-human-gut-metagenome-genome-assembly--contig:-NODE-1751-length-10292-cov-1.379994_pt1 | contig 10292 bp, 8 predicted proteins | sample MGYA00241516_ERZ502024 | MGnify/ENA primary metagenome ERZ502024 (study PRJEB25962, sample SAMEA2041926) | human gut metagenome | biome: human gut; feature: human-associated habitat; material: faeces...
GAGGAGGCTTTGGGGGAACTTGGTGTTGCGCCGGAAAATATTATCTTTTTAGGATATGGGGATCAAACACAGACCAGACACTTGTATAATAGTGTACCGGAAGAAATCGTTGCTTCTTATAATGGAAACATCCGTACCTACGGAACAGATAAACATCCAGAATTCGCAATGACTGAATATGGTGTACACCATGCATATACTCGTGCAAATTATAAAAATGATATAAAGGCAGTCATTCAGAAATTCTATCCGTCTATTCTAGTGACAACAGATTGGGATAATCATATGGATCATCTGGCATTGTCGCTCATGGTGGATGAAGTTCTGGGAGAACTGCTAAGAGAAGATACATCTTATCATCCGCTTGTGTTAAAAGCACAGGCTTATAATGGAAAATGGGAAGGACATCCAGATTATTACAGTGAAAATAATGTGACGGAACTTGTGAATGAGGCAGATGGAACGGATCATATCCATTCATTGGATAAATGGGAAGAGAGGATTCGTTTTTCTGTACCGGATCAATGTAAAACAGCTTTACTTAAAAGAAATATTTTATATAAGGCTGCAAAAAAGTACCGTTCCCAGAGTGTAGATTTAAAGGCAATACAGTTCATCAATCTGGATATGGTGTATTGGAGAAGGCCAACAGAGAGTCTCAGTTATCGTGCAAAGATTGAAACAAGCTCTGGTAATGCGGCTTATCTGAATGATTTCAAGTGTGTTGACTGTTCCGATATTATCCATGGAATGTGGGTTTATGATGCAGGCATTTGGATACCTGAGAAAACTGATGCTGAAAAGAAGATTGTAGTAACATTAGAAAAAAAGGCAAGAATCAGAGAGATTCATTTATTTGAAAATCCAGATGAGGACTGCATAATTCATAGAATAAAAATAACCTTTGGAAATGGGTGTGTAATACATACAGGGGAGTTGAATCATGACGGCAGCCGTACTGTCATAAAAGTACCGGAAATGGAGCTGACGGAAAGAGTGGAACTCGTGCTGGAAGAGGTGGAGGGATCGGCGGCTGGACTGACAGAGATTGAGATATATGAGACAATCCGGGAGATAGAGGATTATAGATTGCCATTGCCGTTGTGGAATGAAACACCGGAGAATTACCGGAAAATTGGAAATTTTTACGGATGCAGAATGGAACAGAAATGGTTCAAGTTTGTAAGTTTTGGAAGAGTCCGGTTGTGGCCGGATAAGTATTTCTTAATGAAGCGATATCCAGAGTTAAAGGAAAAAGAATCTTTTCTGGTATTTTGGAAAGCTTATTTTCGTTTTGTTAGTGAAAAGTTGAGTGAAAAGAAAAAGCAATAGTAAAATTTGGAGATGGAATAGAATGACAGCTGTGATAAAAGCAATTGGAATCCTATTGCTACAGATAATCATATATTATTTATTTGGGACAATATTTGAATTGTTTTGCAGGAAAAAACATGGCGTTGTTTTTAAGGAAATCAGTGGGTTTCTGGTATATCAGGTTTTGTTTCAAATCTGTGCGCTTCCGATGATCAAGGCAGATCAGACTCTTGCCAGACTTGCAGTTTTATGGGGTGTGATTGTAATCACATGTTGTATTGGTACTGCAATTTTTTGCAGGGAACGGATCGCAGAAGATATTGCAATGATCATCAAAGCGTTTTTTAGACATAAAATATGGTTCCTTCTCATGGGATGTTTCCTTTTTGCAATGTGTTATTATGTGTCCATTAATGGCGAGATGAATGATGATTCTACCTATTATATTGGACTGATCAATACAACACTGACATCAGGACGGTTATATAAATTTAATGCTTATACAGGTGAACAGGTGCATTCTCTGTATCTGAGAAGAGCATTGGTTACTTTTGATATTAATACAGCAGTTGCCTGTAAAATATATCATATTCATCCACTTGTGATCACAAGAATAACACGTGCAAGCTTGAATATGATCCTTACAGCAGGGGCAGTATATCTGATCGGACGCAATTTTTTTCAGGAAGAGAAGGATGCATTCTGGAAGGCAGGAACATTTACCTGTATTGCCCTGGCATGCAATTTCCTTTTTGATAATACGATTTATACAAGTGCGGCTTTTTTGCTACACAGAGCTTATGAGGGAAAAGCATATGCGGGAAATATGCTGCTGCTTTTTACAATCTATCTGTGTATACTATATATCAGGCAGAGAGATAAATGGAGTTGCATCTATCTGATCTTGACATTGTGGGCATGTATTGCAATTTCGTCATCTGCTATTATGGTAACAGGAGCAGCATGTGGAGTATTATTAATACCAGTTGTATTTGAGAAACTGATAAGAAGAATAAAACGGGATAAAAATTATGACTAATGCAGAAACAATATGGAATGTCATCTCCTGGTATTATGGGAAAAGCACAGCAATCGGTCTGATGCTGGTATTGATGACTGTCTATTTGTTGGGAAGAAAAAAAGAATATCGATATTATACATTCAGTTGTGCAGTTCTTATGTTTTTGATTTTAAATCAGTTAACCTACCGCATTATCGAGCGATTGGGAGAGGGAGATACGTATTATCGCTTTTTATGGATATTCCCGGTCTCATTGATTGCCGCATGGGGGGGATTGAGGCTCATCGAAAAAATGAAATCAAAAATGGAGAAAGTTATCTGTGTTGCAGTTATGGTTTGTCTGATATTCCTGTATTCTGGAGGAAAAATATCTGACTGGGTGACACTGCCAGAGAACATCTATCAGATTTCTGAAGATAAAATTCAGGTGGCAGATCTGATTGAAGAGGTGACAGGAGGGGAGCGGGTCATTGTATATGCAGAAGATGAATTGATGTATGGAATCAGGGAATATGATGCGAATATTTGTCTGGCAGCAGAAGGAGAGCGAGAATATCTTTATCATATCATTACAGAAAATGATTCGAATGCCAGCGGGAATCTGATGCTTGGAATCTTAGTAAATGCAAAGATTGACTATATCGTCGTGAGAAAAGAGTATACCGGAGCTAAAGCAGCTTTAAATGGTGGTGGATGTGTAGAAGTTGGACAGACAGATAATTATATATTATATTATGTGAATCAGGAACAATTAAAAGAAGATTTGTATCACACATATGATTCGGACTGGAAGACAGATGCTGGAATTTGCAATGTGGAAGATGTTATGATCAAAGGACTTACACAGGAACAGCAGTTTCTCTTTTATGGGGATGGAAGATTAGATGAATTTAATAATGACATTGGAGAGAACCGGATTCTATGCGATGGATCAGAAGAATTCTATAGTAAAGAATATGGAGATTACATTGTTTGTAAGATAGACAATCAAAGTCAGGGCATTACAGAACAGATTATGAAGAAGATTGAGAGTGAGGAGCGGAAGAAAAAGCCAATCTTACTCTTTTTAAATCGTCCGTTGATCCGGGGAGAAAAAAGTGACAGGCTTCTTGACTGGATAGAAGAAGGCAACAGTTATATACAGGCAGTATATGCGGAGAATGCAGACGAGAGTAGAAAAGATATGCTGACAGAGAAGGTATTTCAGTGTTATATTACAAATAATGTAGCAGAAAATGCATTGTTGGTGCAGGTGAGGGGAGAATAGTGTGGCAATTCCACAGGGAATGTGATAATCTAATAAGATACGTACGAGAGTAAATGAGGGATAAAAAATGAAATTATCATTAGTAGTACCATGTTATAACGAAGAGGGGAATATTCGTGCTTTTTATACAGAAGCAAAGCGGGTATTCGATGCAGAAGATTACGAGTATGAAATTATTTTTGTCAATGATGGAAGCAGAGACAAAACACAGGAGGAACTAGAGAAAGTATATAACCTTCACGAGACCAATATTGTGATAGAAATGTTTTCAAGAAACTTTGGGAAAGAAGCTGCTATCTATGCAGGATTCCAGAAAGCATCTGGTGATTTGGTGACCGTTATTGACGCCGACTTACAGCAAAGACCGGAAATTGTTGTAAAAATGGTAAAAATATTACTTGAGAATGAAGAATACGATTGTGTAGCGGCATATCAGGAAGAGCGACACGAAGGGAAAATGGTTGGCGGTCTCAAGAATATGTTCTACAAAATCATTAATAAGACAAGTGAGATTGAATTTTATCCGGGGGCATCTGATTTTCGTACTTTTCGCAGAACTGTTGTGGATGCAATTTTAAGTTTGCCGGAATACCATAGATTTTCAAAAGGTATTTTTTCATGGGTCGGATTCAATACATGTTACATTCCATACATAGCGGAGGAACGTAATGCAGGGGAGACAAAATGGTCAGTCAGCAAGCTTTTCAAATATGCGATTGAAGGGTTTATTTCTTATACAACTTTTCCTCTTAAAATCGCAACCGGAATAGGATTATTTACTTCTTTATGTGCGATTATTTATTTGTTTGTAGTAGTAATTCAAAAACTGTGTTTTGGAAATCCTGTGCCTGGATATCCGACTATTGTTGTATTGATTCTTCTACTTGGTGGAATCCAGCTTACAATTCTTGGAATTATTGGAGAATACTTAGCAAGAATGTATATTCAGGGCAAGCATAGACCTATCTATATTGAGAAGAAATTATTAGACTATAAGAAGGATGATCATGAAGAAAATTAAAAGATTACTATTAAAATATAAAGAAGTTATTATGTACCTTATTTTTGGAGTGGCTACAACATTGGTGAACTGGGTGGTATATAGCCTGCTAATGAAGACATCTGCTGTCAACATGACGATAAGTAACGCAATCGCATGGTTTACAGCTGTTGTGTTTGCTTATATAACCAATAAACTATTTGTGTTTGAGAGTAAGTCATGGAATGTGGCAGAAGTGTGGAAAGAAGTTGTAAAGTTTTTTGGAGCACGTATAACTACAGGAGTGATTGAGATAGGCGGACTTCCACTATTATATTATATTGGAGTGAAGCAGAGCTTATTTGGAGTGGAAGGCTTCGCTGCTAAGATATTGGTAAGCGTAATTGTGGTAATACTGAATTATGTGTTTAGCAAAATATTTGTATTCAATAAAAAGGATAAATAAGCATGTCTTGTATAGGAAAATCAAGGGAAAAATGGTTCGCTGGAGCAGCAGTCCTTATATGTGGTTTGGTGACACATGGATATATATTGACAAATAAAATCAGTTATCATGATGACAGTGTCAATTATTTTGGAGTAGGTACGACATTTGGATCCGGCAGATGGGCGCTTGGATTAATCCAGAAGTTTCTTACGAAAATTGACTTTTTTAACTATAGTAGTTCCTGGTGGAATGGATTACTCAGTATTTTACTTGTTGCAGTATGTGCAATGATTTTGTCAGAATTATTTCAGATAAAACATACGGGATATGCTGTTTTAGTGGGGGTACTACTCATTTCATTTCCGGCGATGACTTCATTATTTGCTTATATGTTTACAGCTCCTTACTATATGTTTGCTGTATTATTAATGATAAGTGCTGTTTATATGACTGTGAAATATTCTTACGGATTTTTGCCGGCAATAATAATGATGGGATTCTCAATGGGAATCTATCAGACTTATTTTGGGGTGGCAACGACACTTTTTGTTTTGATACTAGTAAGTGGTGCAGAAACAAGGAATTTTATAGAGAATATCAAAGAGGCTTTTAAATATTTGTTAACCCTTTTAGGAGGAATACTTTGTTATTTTTTAGGTAATACAATCTGTATTCGCAATTTTCATGTTACATTATTAGATTATCAGGGAATTAATGATATGGCGGATGTTACGGTCAAATCATTGATTGGTTCTGTGAAGAACGCATATATTGGTTTTTTACAACCTATATTAGGGGAGTTTTGTGGCATTTCAAATCAAAAAGCGGTTCGCATTCTTTATCTGGCAGTTTACCTTATGGTTGGAGTGTTAGTGCTTAGACGTTTATGCAAGAGGGGGATGGAACTGTGGAATAGAATATATTTCTTTGTATTGTGTTGCTTGATACCATTGTCTATTAGTATCATCTATGTTATGGCAGTTTCTGATAAGACGGTAATCCATACTTTGATGATTTATCCATATGTATTTGGATTGATTTATCCAATCGTGCTTCTGGAAAAAGAAAATCTGAAAGGAAAATTCTGGAAAGGTATTTCGGTTTTCTATTGTACAGTTGCAATATTGTTATCAATCTATTATATCCGGTTAGATAATATAGCGTATTTGAAAGCAAATTATCAACAAGAGACAGCAACAGCGTATTATACAGAAGTGATTTCACAGATTAAAAGCACAGAGAAATATAATAGTAACTTGCCAGTATTGTTTTATGGAGCGGCAGGAAGCATGGATGACTCGATTCCAATTTTGTGGAGGTTTGATGATATTCAGCTGCAGGGATATAGTAATAATATGCATGATTTTATTTCATATTATGCAGGTAAAGAATTTTTGGAATTACATTGTGGCTATACTTATCAGGAACCTGAGAATCGGGAGGCGATTATTGCAAGTGAAAATTTTCAGAAGATGCCTTGTTATCCATGCGATGGTTCCATAAAAATTATTGATGGAGTGGTTGTTGTTAAGTGGTCAAATTTTGAAGTGAGATGAAAGAAAAATGAAGAAAAAAGTATTAGTCATAGGTGGAGCAGGATTTATCGGATCGAATCTTTCAAGGCATCTGATAAAAAATGATATGGAAGTATACTGCTTCGATATGTCAAAACCTGTGCATGAAATAGCAGGCGTAAATTATATATGTGGGGATTTCTTTGATGATTACACACTGGAACATGCATTAGAAGGTATGGATTATGTAGTACATGCTCTCAGCACTGTAAATCCTGGAAATTCCAATGAAAAGTATCTTCAGGGATATGAGAGGGACTTTATCCAGACAACAAAGCTTTGTAAGATGATCACTGACCAGAAGATACGGATGATTTTTCTGTCTTCCGGTGGAACAGTGTATGGAAATCAGGAGATACAGCCTATAGTGGAAGATGCACTTCCAAGACCGATTAATCATTATGGTAATGTAAAGCTTTGTATTGAAAATACAATCCGAACATTTAATTATCAGGCACATACAAAGATTTTGATTGCCCGGATATCGAATCCATATGGACCGGGACAAGATTTTAATAAAGGTGTCGGATTTATTGATGCCGCTATTAAGAAAACCATCCGTGGAGAGAAAATCGAGATTTGGGGAGATGGAAATAACGTCAGGGATTATATTTATATTGACGATGTATGCAGGATGTTGATTTCATTATTCAACTATCAGGGAAATTATGATACTTTTAATATCAGCTCGAATACAGGAACTTCTCAGAGAGATATTATTCGAATGTTGGAAGAAATGCATCTTGCACCGGAGGTAGTGTATCTTCCGGCGAGAAGCGTGGATGCCAAGAAAATTATGAGTATCCATGAGGTGCCGTTGGTACCTATTGTGCAGGGAATTGAAAACTATTACCAGTGGCTTAAGAAGGAGATTTAAGTGATTTACGAATTAAGGAAACAGATAGAATATTTTCTTAGAAATAAAATATACATGGTATCGCTTATAATTGCTGCAGTTGCAGGATATGGCTATGAGATTACGCACTCATCATTGGGAATTGATGATGTGTGCATTGGTCTATACTTTGATGACGGACTGGGGGTTTCCATTGGGCGATGGCCTTTCTATGTGATTAATAAACTGTTTCATGTGACAGAGTTTGAGCCGTTTATTATGGAGTTTGCTGCAGTATTGATTCTGATGTTTGCAGCAATTGTCTGGTCAGCAGTATTAAGGTATATTCTCGGAGATAAGCTGCCGATTGCCTGCTATGCAGTATTTTCAGCTATGTTTTTAGATTATTCTCTGATTGCAGAGGTGTTTATTTATTATTTGCAGAATGGAGTACCAATTATTTATACACTTGTTGGGATGGCGGTTTTTGATCTCTACTATTTGTATACACATGATCTGGAGCAAAAACAGCGGATTCTGCATAAACTGGGAATGAGCCTTTTGGTATCGGTATCGGTCGGATTTTATGAGGCAGCGGCAAATGTTTTTCTTACCGGGGCACTTTTGATTATGATTATAGACTGCTTTGGTACAAATCATATGCAGATCCGAAAATTTAAACAATTTTTCATGAGTCTATTTCTTGTTGGAAGAATTCTTGTATATGCGATCGTGGAGAGGTCTTTGATTACAAAAGTCTGTATGGCAATATTTGGAATTGAGTCATACAGCTATCGGAGTGCTGGAAGTATGTTGCGAATCTTAAAATATCCAGGCAGAATCCTTACGATTATCCGGCAGATTTTGAGGGATTATGTATTTGTCGGGTTAGCTTATTATCCGATTGGTTTATTCGTGGCCACAAGTATTTTGTTTATAGTTATTATTATTGTGGTTTCCATTTACAAAAAGAATTTATATATTTTGCTTCTGGGCATTATTTGCTATGGATCTATTTTCGTGTTGTCACTGCCGCAGGGGGATGCACTTCCATATCGGTCCAATCTGATGATAGCATTGTTAGTTGCAATGGTACTATTCTATCTGACTTATGTGATTCTGAAATGCAGATACCAGCTGATCAATGTAATTGGAATGGTTCTGGTAATCTCTGTTGTATATAATTCGGCGTTTGATCTGAATCATTGGTTTGCTTTTGAATATGAGAAGAATCAGAGTGAGCTGGCAGTGGTAGATCAGGTAGCATATGATCTTCAGAAAGGTGGGTATAATATTGCAGAAAAACCGGTTGTATTTATCGGTAGTTATGAACTGAATCCTGCAATTCTGGAAAAGTGTTCCATGGGTTCCGACACACCGGGATATTCGGTGATCAAAGACCTGAACGACTGGATGGAGGAGGAAACTGGAGAACGGTATGTCTATGTGCAGACACTTTCCTGGTCACTGATCGACTGGGCGATTCCGGGATTCTATATCTATGAAGGATATAACCGAGAAATGATAAGACTGTTCGAAGAGCGCGGATATCAATTGATCTGGGGTGGAACCGAACTCTATGAGAAAGCGTTGGAACAGGAAGAACAATTGAATGAATATCCGTTAGAAGGGTATATCAGGGAATATGATGATTATATTGTGGTAAGATTTTAGTGACTTGGAATTTATGAAGTAAATGATATGTGATATTTTTCTGAATGAAAGAGGGAAAAATGTTTTATAGTGAGCGAGATGCAATTGATATTTATGAAAGAAAATATTCAATACAGGAAATTTGGTGGATGGATGAAGATGACAGGCTTTTATTTGCTCCAGTCAGGCGTAACAGAAATAGGATCAGAAACATTGTGAGGAATGCAGTAGAAGCAATTGAACTTGGAATACCAATGCCGCCAATTTATGTTTCGGAACAGCAAAATGGAGACTATCTTGTTCTGGAATCCAAAGATACCATATATAGTCTGTTACAGTTTTTGAAAAATAATATGGGAATCGAAATTGACCAGAATGATGCAGATCGCCGGATGAGTTTCTATGAGATTGATCATGAAAATCCAAGATTAGCCAGTATGATCATGCGTACAGTGGTTCCTGTTCAGATTATTGAATACCGATCGCCGAAATACATGCATATGCTGACAGGAAAATTTATCGAAAACTGGACGGAAAACAGGGAATATGCAATTCGAAAGATTATCTATAAAGACTCAAGGATAGAGTTGATCGAAAGAATCAGAGAAGTACTTTGTAAATTTCAAAGAACGGGATTGGTTAGATCATTAAATGAAATAAATATTTTTTATATCCAGTAGTTCCATCTCATCTATTATACAATAATTATGTATTGACTCTTTAATGATAGCAACAATATCTACATTATGTGGTATATCTTTTAAGCTCTCATAAACATGAAATTTATCTGACTTATAATTATTTAAATTAATCCCCACTACATTATTTGAATAATCTTTATCATATAGTAAATTTTCTACAGTATAATTATTTTCTTTTAATAAATTTATAATTTTAATTTCTTTGGAATCTTCATTTTCATCTATGATTACTACAGCCCAAGACTTTTGTTTAAGCAAATTCATAAACTTACCCCCAGATAAATAAATATTAATTATATTCTAACATTATATATATACAATGTAAACGTTTTATATAATTTAATACATCTTATTTATATATATTTTATAATATAGTAAAAGTGCCTCTTATAACTAAGAGACACTTTTAAATTATATTACTTCTTTTGAAAATTTATTATCATTCCAACACTCTACATTTTCTAACCCTTTTATATTAGAAGCATTGAATATTGGATTTT
>ENA-OPXB01001752-OPXB01001752.1-human-gut-metagenome-genome-assembly--contig:-NODE-1752-length-10289-cov-1.757866_pt1 | contig 10289 bp, 7 predicted proteins | sample MGYA00241516_ERZ502024 | MGnify/ENA primary metagenome ERZ502024 (study PRJEB25962, sample SAMEA2041926) | human gut metagenome | biome: human gut; feature: human-associated habitat; material: faeces...
AACCGCCATTACGGCTCCTGCCATCTGCATTGGATACTTGGTTGTATACTGTCCCTGTAATGTCGAAAGAGCAGGACCAAGTGTCATCTTATCCATAGACGTATTAACGATCAATGGCCACATGAAATCATTCCATGCAAATTTCGCTGTAAAGATTACCAGCGATACGATACCTGCTTTTGTAAGCGGAAGCATGATCCTTCCAAAGATCTGGAAACGGTTACAACCGTCCAGCAACGCCGCTTCTTCCAGTTCCTTCGGCAATGACATAAAGAACTGTCTCAGAAGAAATGTTCCAAATGCACTGAATAAGTTTGGCAGGAACAATGCCGGTATCGTGTCCAGAAGTCCAAGACTCTGAACAATCCGGTACTGTGGGATCAGGAATATCTGACCCGGTACCATAAGTACAGATAACACCAGTACAAAGATCGCATTCTTAAACGGGAATTCGATTCTTGCAAATGCATAAGCTGCCATAGAGCAGAACAGCACCTGTACAACAGTTGTTACCACAGTTGATATAATTGTGTTCAAATATACTCTTCCAAACGGAAGTGCTGTTACGATAGATGAATACGCATCTGTCAGAAACTTCTTCGGGAAAATGGTCGGCGGTATCTGCATGGCCTCTCCGACTGTCTTAAAAGAAGTCAGGATCATCCACACAAACGGAAATACCGTGATCGTAATTCCAAGGAGAAGTAAGATATGTACAATTATTTTTCTTGAATTTTTACTCTTCATTTTTCTTCTCCTCCTCTCTTAATCATAATTTACCCATTTTTTCTGACCGATCATCTGGATCACTGTTACCAGCATGATTACTGCAAAGATCAGAATTGAAATTGCTGCTGCATATCCTTTGTATCCATAATCAAATGCCTGACGGTAGAATAACATAACAACCGTCTGCGTATTTGCATATGCCGGATTCGTTTTTCCGATCATCATATAAATGACATCGAACACCTGGAATCCACTGATGATGGATGTGATCATCACAAAGAAGATCGTTGGTGTCAGAAGAGGAATCGTTACTTTAAAAAATAACTGAATTGGTCCTGCTCCGTCAATCTGTGCTGCTTCGTAATAAGATTTTGAAATTCCCTGCATACCTGCAAGCAGGATGATCATGTTATATCCGACCGACATCCAGAGACCTACGATCATAACACTATATAATGCAATTTTCGGATCTGTCAGCCAGCCGATACCTTTTCCACCCAGTGCACGGATCACACTGTTTAAGATACCCATTTTCTCGTTGTAGATCCATTTCCATACCATGGCAACAGCTGCTGCCATGGTTACGGATGGTAAGAAATACAATGTACGGTAGATAGAGGTACCTTTAATCTTGGAGTTCAGAAGAGTTGCAATCAGGATTGATAAGAACAATCCAACCGGAACCGTAACTACAACGTACTTCAATGTATTTCCAAATGTTTTCAATACTTCGCCATCATGGAATAATTTCTGGTAATTTGCCAGACCGCAAAAAGTTGCGACATTAAATTTACTTACTTCGTTAAAACTAAACCAGATATTCTGGATAAATGGCCAGATATAGAACACCAGAAGGCCGAGGGTAACCGGCGCAATAAATATATACGCCGCAATCCAATCCTTCTTCTCTCTTACTCGCCCGTTTTTCACTACGCCTGTTTTTGATTTACCTTCAGCCATATCTTTTCACCTGTTTCTTACTATTATTCCTGAAGTAACTTATCTGCCTGTTTTGTCAGACTCTTGCAGACATCTGAAAGTGATTCCTCTCCATTATATGCTTTCTGAAGTTCTGTTGCTTCCAGATCATACAGTTCTGCTGCTTTCGTACATACCGGAAGTGGATATGCTTCATCAGCGTGATTGGTGTAAGCTGCAAGATTGTACTGTGAATTAGCTTCTGCAAAGCATTTCTGTGCATCTGTTCTTGCAGAGATTACAACACCTGTTTTTCCCTGGATTTCCTGAGCTTCTTTGCTTCCAAGCCAGATAGCGAAATCTTCCGCTGCTTCTTTGTTCTTGCTTCCTTCAAACACTGCATATCCAAGTCCGTTGATGCAGTTGTCTTCTTTTCCGTTGAATGTCGGAATCTCTACACAATCAACCTTATCTTTGATTGCGTCATTGCTTGCATACTCTGGAACCATGTATGATCCGGCAAAGTTCATTGCAAGCTGTCCACCCTCGAACATCGCATCTGCTGTTGTCTCTGAAAGAGCTGATGCACTTGGAGATAATCCTTCATTGTACATATCGATCCAGCACTGGATACCTTCCTGTGTCTTAGGATCATCATATCCTGTAGACTTCTTATCATCACTTAAGATATATCCGCCATTTGCATAGACAGTCTGATAATACCATGTCTGGAAATCAACCGGGCAGGCAAACGGATATACACCGTCTCCAAGTTTTCCGCTGTCTTTTAATGCCTTAGCAGTTGCAACCAGATCATCATAACTCATATCATCTGTAGGGTATGGAACTCCGCACTTGTCAAAGATTTCTTTGTTATACCACAATGCATTGGTATCAAAATCTTTCGGCACAGCATAGTTCTTCTTATCACGGACATAGTTATTAACCAGTGTCTCAGAATAGCTGTCCTTGATATCTGAGTCTTTGATCTTATCTGTCAGATCATCCAGGATTCCTCCCTCTACATATGAGTCCAGATGAAGAACGTTCAGCCAGAATACATCCGGAGCTTTTCCGCCACTTGCTGCAGCTTCAAGTTTTGTCCAGTATTCCCCACCTTTATATGGTGTTAACTGGATATTGATCTTGACATCTGAATTTTCTTTTTCATATGCCTTTACCATTTTCTCCATAGCCGGTCTCTGATTCTCATCCCAGATACCAAAATTTAATTCTGTCTTTCCTCCGGAAGCACTTTCGCCTTTACTTCCGCCACATGCTGTCAGCATCGTTGCACCCAGGGCTACACAAAGTCCCAGAGCTGCTACTTTTCTCATGTTCTTTTTCATAATGTTCACTCCTTCTCTTATTATTACAGGGTTACGTTTTATATGAAGTCTTCTGCTTCTCTGCAAAAAACACATATACTATATTGTTGTCATATTTACCGGAATGTATCTATCTCAACTGCTTTTCCGTCATGCAGTCTCGAATATTCGGCTGCCAGTGCACAATAATGACTCTGAAGTGATCTGTCCAGAGATGTTATGTATGTACTCTCTGTCTTTTCTCCGCTTATAATATCCAGAAATTCCTCAACCATCTTATTGTCTCCACCGCCGTGTCCCGAAAAATCATCCGATAAAGCTGCTACATCGATTACTTCTTTCGTCCTTCCCGGATCGAAATACTCGATTACGATTTTGCTTTCCTTTTCATCCGGCTGCATATCTACGATCACTTCACCTCTGGTTCCCATAAACTTCGCATATCTGGAAGTCTCCGCTGTAAAACCACACATGGTAAAGCTCATCGTTGTTCCATCTGTCATATTCAGATTAACCACCTGATGATCCACTACATTATTGTTACAATGGAATACACATTTTCCATATGGACCTGTCTTCAGTGCTTCTATCAGCTTTTCTTCTGTTGGTCCGGATGGAACAAGCACATCTAACGGCCACCCTCTGTTACCTTGGCGGTAACCGATTCTTTCATGTTCCAGGTATATCTTTTCTGCATCAAAGATGCATTTTTCTTTTGCCTTACAGCCTTCCAGGCATCTGCCTGTACATCCTTCCGGTGCATGTTCCGGTGTGAAATAATTCAGATCGCCATAGGATGTTAATGATCTGCAGGTCTTTTCCGCCAGCCACAGATATAAGTCCATATCGTGGCAGCACTTCTGTAAGATCATCGGGCTTGTCTCATCTGAATTTGCCCAGTTGCCTCTGACAAAGCTATGTGCCTGATGAAACCATCCGACATTTTCAATCGCCATGATCGAGATCACATCACCTATCGTTCCTGCATCCAGGATTTCCTTCACCTTCTGATAGATTGGTGTATATCTTAGAACATGACAGACAACCACTTCTCTTTTACATTCTTTTGCCACTTCGGATATTTTTCTGCATTCACCCAGATCCGGTGAAATTGGTTTTTCAAGAAGCAGATGATACCCTTTCTTTAAAGCTTTTATAGCCTGACCCACATGTTGTCTGTCCTGTGTTGCTATGATCATCACATCCGCAAGTTTTTCCTCCTTTAACATGTCTTCGGCGCTTTCATAACAGTGTGACATCGGGACGTCATATTCTTCTGCCGTCAGTTTTACTTTTTCCGGATCAATATCTGCAATGGCTACGATTTTCATCTTATCCGGATATATTTTTGCAGCTTTTGCATAAGTATCTCTTCCTCTGCTTCCGAGGCCTGCAATTGCAACTGTCATCTGCTTGCTCATAACTTTTATCCCGCCCTTTCTTCATCCTTTGTTACTTCTATATTATAAGTCTGTTTTTCAAAGTCTACTGTAACCTTTGTTCCATCTGCAAATGTAGTTCTCTGAACCTGTGGATTACCATCTACCATTTCGTGGCTTACCATCTCACATTTTGCGACCTTTTTATGAAGGTCTGTGACAACTTTACATCTCTTAATGTCTTCCTCGATGTGCATCTTTACATTTCCATCAAAGGAACCATCAAAGTTCGGATATGCACCGTCACGGATCAAATAAGGTGCGCCGCCATTTAATAATGCATACAACATATAATCTTCTGTGTCATCAATCTTTTCCATCATCCATGGTTCGATCAGGCAGTCATGATATACCAGATTGAATAACGGTACCGGTACACCGTGTTTTGGGCTTCCTGGCTTGCGGAGCATGAAATCATATGGTGCATAGTGGCAGAACACAAGGCTTCTTGCGCTCCAGTCGCTGACTTCCTCTGAACTTGGAAGAATTCCTTTTGACATCAGATAATCAAAACATCTTGCCCGGTAGTCGTAACATTCCCTTCTTGTCATACGATGTCTCGGATTATTGCACTCATCTCCTTCGTTACAGGTGAACACATCCAAATATGCTCCGTCCAGATGAATCCGGTTCTTTTCAATCTCCCGGAAATTACGTTTTACATAATGTGGTGCCTGCGTTGCGCACAGGTAAGACTGCTGCCCGCCAGCCCATCTCTTATGTGTCGGTATGGTTCCGTCTGTAAGTCTGCATGCATAATCTTCATCAAAGCTTTCTGCTGCGAAATAATAATCACGGTACTGGTCATGGATGCCGAACAGGTCTCCCTGCTTTTGCATCGTGTCTGCCAGTTCTTTCATATCTTTCCAGCCGCCGGCTTCTTCGCAGGCCGGTGTATAATCCGGATGTTTGTTATCATATCCAGGCTCTGCCCATCCGTCCAGGTGAAGATATAATTTTCCAGCTCCGAGTTCATGAAGCTCTTTCATCTCTTTTGTTCTGACTGCAAATGGTGTCAGGTTGTTGTTCTTATCTGGATTCTCCGGATCAAAAAAGTCTGATTCCGGCTGAACGAATGTCTTAATTCCTTTATGGATGAAGCTGCATCCAATCAGATCATCTACAGAAGCAACTCTTGCAGCTTTTTCATTCAGCGTACATAAGTTACCCTGTTCTCTTACATAATCTCTGTAGATCTTACATGCATCGTTGTAATCTCCATCTTCGATCAGTGTATATCTTACCACTCTCTTATAATCCATCCTGCCGAGACTTGGCTCGAATCTCACTCCTACATGTGTATATGGTCCGTTCTCCGGATGCTCTGCCTGATATCCTGCATTCCATGGTGTTGTGCAGATTGCAATGTATCCGTTACGCCCCTTAAACTGTGAGAACCATGGCATATAACCGCCGGCTGTCTCGAAGAATCCATCGAATGGAATTGCTGTAAGCTCTGTCTCCCAGTCATTCGGGATCAGCACTCCCTGCTGCATATTCAGCAGTGTATACCAGTCATTTTTCTTTTCTTCTAACTCCATCTCTCCCGGCCAGAATACTTTTTCTACCGTAATCCCTTCTTCACATATCGGAACCCACTCAAAGAAAATGTCTTAAGTTCGATACATCCTGCATGATCCTGGAAACAGCTCCCATAGTTTCCTCAATCCATGCATAAGTTTCAAATGCATATGGAACTTTAGTTCCTTCTATCTCAAATCCGGCAAATGAACTGCGGATTCCTTTTCCGATTCCGTTCTGTACCAGTTCATGATGAATCTCCAGTGCTTCGTCAAAAAAAACGGTTCCCTCTTTACACTCCATTTTCGGACGGTAATCCTTCGTCCAGCTCCACTCTGTTTCCCCTTTACAGAACGAAAACCTTAGATCACTCTCGTCCATTCTAAGTTGTATTGCGTTTATCTTTATGTCCAACATATGAACCACCTCTCATTGGCAAATTCGCCAATTTTCTTGTTTCTTTTTGTTTATTATATTGTATTATGCACAACAATGCTTAGAGTTTCGTCCTCTCTTATTGTCATATTGTCCATATCCTGTTACAATATAAGCTAGGAGGACTGATTATGACTTATATAAAGACCAAATTAAAGCGTTCCATCGATATCGATGCGATCATCACTTTACACTATTTTGAATATATGAAAAATTTTGAATTCAAAGGTGAATCTCATAACTTCTGGGAGTTTCTCTATGTTGACAAAGGAACCGTTGCCGTCCGTGCTGATGACACCTGGACTACTCTCAAAACCGGAGATATCATCTTTCACCAACCAAATGAATTCCATGCGATCAAATCCATCGGAAAAGACTCTCCGAATCTGGTAGTCATGTCATTTACCTGTGATTCTCCTGCCATGGATTTCTTTATCCGCAGGAATTTCACCCTGAGTATGGAAGAACGTTCCATGATATCGCAGATCATCACAGAAGCCCGGCAGACGTTTTCCACGCCAATGCATATTCCTTCTGTCGAACAGGTAGAGTTAAAAGACAATACACCGTTTGCTTCACAGCAGATGATCCTTCTCTACCTTGAATTATTCCTGATCACTTTGATCCGTGAACATCAGCCCACCGGGAATGTGTCCTCTGCGATGCACAAATCTTCTCCGGAAAAAGAATCCACAGAACATGAACGGCTCAGTGAAATTCTGAAATTTTTGGAATTTCATATCTGCGAAAAACTGACCGTCAGCGATATCTGCGATACATTTTCCATTTCCAGATCTGCTCTTCAGTCTCTGTTTCATGAACAACTTGACTGTGGCGTGATCGACCATTTTAATAAAATGAAGATTCAAAGAGCGAAAGATATTATCTGCGACGGATCCATGAATCTTACCGAGATTGCATATTTCCTTTCTTACAGCTCTCTTCCATATTTTTCCAAACAATTCCGGATCGCCACCGGGATGTCACCGTCTGCCTATGCCTCTTCAGTCAAAGGCATTACCGATGCCCTGCGGAACAGCAAAGAACGGGAACGTGATACATAAAAAGTGACGCAATGAAGTCCGGTATTCCGCACCCCATTGCGTCACTTTTTTTGTAGAGAGTTTTTTATAGATAATGTTACCGCATCTTAAAATTCTGCTTTTAAGAATGCTTCATAACACCTTACAGCCTCATATACATCAGCTTTACTTGTTGTCTCCCATGGTGCATGCATGCCTAACACAGCCACACCACTATCAATGACTTCCATTCCATATACACTCATCAGATAAGCGATCGTTCCACCGCCGCCTACGTCAACACGGCCAAGCTCTGCTGTCTGGAAGTTCACACCTGCTTCTTCCATAATCTGTCTGAGCTGTGCAATATATTCCGGATTCGCGTCATTGGATCCGCTCTTTCCGCCGGATCCTGTATATTTGTTAAACACCGGTCCGCGTGCCAGGAATGCTGCATTTCTCTTTTCATATACATCCTCGTACATCGGATCAAATCCTGCACTTACATCGGATGATAACATCTTTGAATTTGCCAGTGTTCTTCTGAGCACAATATCGTTGTATTCAACGCCTTCATTCAAAAGAACATATTCTGCAACTGCATTTTCGAAAAACCGGGATGTCATACCACTTGCTCCCGTACTACCGATCTCTTCCTTGTCTACCAGCAGACAGCAGGAAGTTCTTGCAACCTCTTCTGCTCTTAATATTGCGAACAGGGATGTAAATGCACATACTCTGTCATCCTGTCCGTATGCAAGGATCATGCTGTTATCCAGACCACAGTCTCTTGCTTTTCCCGCAGGTACAATCTCCAGTTCTGCGGAAAGAAAATCTTCTTCTTCGACATCATATCTTTCTTTCAGAAGATTTTTAATTCTTCTTGTAACTGCATTTTCTTCCTTGTCCTCCGGGCGGTTGCCGATCAGAAGATCCATCTGTTCCCCATCGATAAAATCTTTTGCCAGCTTCTCCCTCTGTCTTGCTCCAAGGTGCGGAAGAAGATCATTGATAACCAGTACCGGATCTGTCTCTTTTTCCCCAACGCAGACCTCTACTTTTTCTCCATTCTTCTTTACGATTACACCATGAAGTGCAAGTGGGATTGAAAGCCACTGATATTTCTTAACACCGCCATAGTAATGTGTGTCCAGATAAGCAAGTCCCTCATTTTCATACAACGGATTCTGCTTTACATCAATTCTAGGCGAATCAATATGTGCTCCCAGAATATTCATTCCTTCCTCTACCGGCGCTGTTCCTGCCTGGAAAAGTACAATGGCCTTCCCCATATAATCCATATATACTTTATCCCCTGCATGAATCTTTGTGCCGGCTTTGATCAGATCTTTCATATTCCTGTATCCCTCTGCCTCTGCCAGTTCAATCGTCTTTTTGACGCATTCACGTTCCGTCTTACCTTCATCCAGACATGTACGATACTGCGCATTCACTTCTTCCAACTCCCGGATCTGCGCTTCACTGTACGTCTGCCATAAGTTTTTACGTTCCATACCTCTCGTATCACCTCATATTCTTTTATTATTTATGTTGTATTATAGACCAAGTGTTTCATAAATGTATTATGCTTTCGTCCAGTGAAGTTATACAATTATCCATCTATACCGATAAATATTTGTACAATCTTTATTTTCCCTTTACTTTTCAGACAACTCTGCGTTATGATGATATCAAATATGATGCAAATATTTGCAAAGGAGAATCATTATGGCATATCATGGAGTCGAACTGCAAAATTCTATCACCATCGGGAAAATATTCAGTATCCATTATTTTGAATATATGAGTAATTTCAGTTTTGCTGGGGAATCTCATAATTTCTGGGAATTTATCTGTGTAGACAAAGGAGAAGTCGGTGTTACCCGTGGAAAATCTTATACTATTTTAAAAAAGGGAGATCTCATTTTCCACAAACCGAATGAATTTCATGATGTAAAAGCAACCGGTGGGATTGCTCCCAATCTGGTCGTTATTTCTTTTGAATGTAACGATGATGCAATGTACTTTTTTAATGACCGTCTTTTACAAATTGACGAGACGGAACGTAATCTTCTTGCCAACATCATCATAGAAGCCCGCCGATGTTTCGACTGCCGCCTTGACGATCCTTATCTTCAGAATATGCCGCTGAAAGATCCGGACACGTTTGGCGCACAGCAGATGATCAAGCTTTATCTGGAACATTTTCTGATTCATCTGATCCGACGCTACTCTAATCCGATCGTACTTTCAAAAAAACTTCCGAAGGCTGATTCTCCGAAAGTTACGAAAAGTAACAGTGATGCCGAGATTTTTGGCCGTATTGTGGATTATTTGGAAAGTCATTTGACAACACATGTAACCATTGACCAGATCTGCAAGGATAATCTGATCGGACGTTCCCAGCTCCAGAAGATTTTCAAAGAGCACTGCAGTCTTGGTATTATTGAATATTTTTCTATGTTGAAGATCAATGCTGCCAAAGAACTAATCCGGACCAACCGGATGAATTTCACTCAGATCGCAGAACACCTTGGAATCCCTCAGGTAAGTTATGTAGAGAAGATGGATGTAGAAGGGGAAGATACTTTAGTTGTCCAGAGACAGTTTGAAGATCGTCACCAGATCATTGAAGTGAAGACACCTTGTCTTTTAACAGCATTAGCTGAACTTGCTGATCCAAGATATATGTCTGTTCACGGTGTATTTGATGCATATCGTGAAAAAGAAGTTAAAGTATGGGGATTAGAGGATATCAAAGATACAGTCAATGAAGGAAATATCGGATTAAAAGGTTCTCCTACCAGAGTTAAGAAATCCTTTACAAAACAGGCAAAAGGTGCAGGAACGATCTTAAATGATCTCTCCGATGACGAAGCAGTTGCCGCAATCGTAGA
>ENA-OPXB01001768-OPXB01001768.1-human-gut-metagenome-genome-assembly--contig:-NODE-1768-length-10185-cov-1.602665_pt1 | contig 10185 bp, 9 predicted proteins | sample MGYA00241516_ERZ502024 | MGnify/ENA primary metagenome ERZ502024 (study PRJEB25962, sample SAMEA2041926) | human gut metagenome | biome: human gut; feature: human-associated habitat; material: faeces...
AGAAAACCGATTTATAGAATCCAGATATCCTCTATCCAATAATATTTGCATATCCATCTTATGCTCCATAGCATATTCAATACGCCCAGCCAAACTTTCCGGATTACCTTCCTCGTACAACAAGCCATTATAACCATCCTCGACAATCTCTAATGTCCCACCTGTATTAGCTCCAATAACAAGCATTTTAGCCAACATATTCTCTACAGTAACTCGTCCAAAAGCTTCCTTTTTTGAACAAGTCAAACCTATATCACATTGTCTTCGCAACTCCCTTAAATCATCATGATGCTCTAAAATGCAAATTTTTTGTTCTAGCTCATGCTCTTTTACATACGATTTCACATATTCCAAATACTCCTTCGTTTCTCCTTGTCCCACCAAAGTCAATAAAACAGTATCAATACCACGTTGCATTAATAACTCTACAGCCTTTATCGCATCCATTTGGCCTTTTTGAACAGAAATTCTCCCTGCCAAAAGCATCCTAGTTACCGGAGATTCAAATCTTGTAACATCTTCCAGTTTATATTTTTCAACCGGAACTCCATTATATACAAGATCCATTTTACGCCCCAAGAGAGGCTCAAATTTAGCCTGTACATCTTTTGATATCGCTATAACAGATGAGGCCCTTGCAACCAATCGATATACATACTTTTCACGAAACAACTTTTTACCCAAATCAGCTTCCATGAATTGACGAATATGCCATACATATGGAATCTTCAATTTTTGTGCGATCTCTGCACCAATACTACTATCTAATCCATTTATATGGATAATGTCAATATTCTCCGATTTAAGAACCTTTTCTATTTTTCTTTTCTGTATAGAATTACAGATACTTTTCACAAAGAACTTCACTTGCGTCATCGGAGTTTTTTTGTTCAAATCCATTCGCATCCCATATAATGGAGCGACTATAAATTTTATCTTCCCTTCTGCAATTCGCCCCTCTAAATTCCTCGTATTGGCAAGAACGACAACAACTTCAATTCCTCGACGCAACATTTCATCAATGATATTATACATGGAAAGAGTTGCCCCATCGCTATTGGTAATGCTACAATGCGCAAAAAAACAGACTTTCATAATGCATCCTTAATTTTTTCAAAACATACGTACTCATCCAATATATCTATCGCCATTTCCTTCTTACCGGTAAAAGTATTGTATATTTTCGTACAATCACTTATCAACATGTCCCGTTCACTAGTAATATCACACTTATCATACAGCGCATTAATAGGATATACACTTAGATTTCCATTTTTAGATTCTACAATCTTTAATATAGAAAATGTAACTTTATAAAGAGACATTCTTTCTTTATCAAAATAGAAATGTAATAACACCGAATACTCGGGCAAATTTTCTCTTACTAAATAAAGAGAACTAGGAGATATGCTGAAATTACCCAACGAATAGGCAACTAAACAGCCTTTATCTACGAATTTCTGAACGACATGGGGGTGATTTCCTACTATAGCATCCGCTCCTGCACGAACTATTAAATCTACAATATATTCCGTGTATGCTCCGACCTTAACATTGAATAAGCCACCGGAATGTAAACAAACAATAACATAGTCGGCTTCACACCTTGCTTTTTCTATATCAGATTTAAGCCGTTCTAAATATCTTGGATAGATGTCATCCTCTAATAAATCATCTGATTTAGGAAGATTTTTCAACATGCCAAGTTTCTTTTTGATTCGCATTCGCTGCTCTAAAGTAGTAACCTTTCGTATGTATCGAGAAAGTTTACTACGAATACCCGGTGTATTTAATGTCTTTTTAAATTTCAGCCACTCACGTTCTTGCGACTTCAATACATTAACATAGAACTCTTCATCTTCTTTGAATACAATCCCATTCTCTACTACATTTGTTCCATACGTATAAGCTATTAAAGCAATCTTCTTACCCCCCAACTCCAAAAGTTCATAAGAAGTTCGTTCTTCTTTACTCCTATAAGTTCCAAAATGCTTTATTCCATACTGATCCAATAGATCCAATGTCCTAATCAACCCTTCGGTTCCGCGATCAAGACAGTGATTATTGGCCGTACTTACATAATCGATACCAGCACTTTTCATTGAACATACAAAACGATCCGGAGTATTAAATGAATACACGTCATTCGTATATCCGGCCTCCTCCCCAGCAAATACAGTCTCCAAATTACCAACAACAAGATCTGATTCCCGCAACTTATCCTTCACTCCATGAAAAACAAAGTCAAAGTCATATTTTTTATCAGATCTAGAAGCACTCAATAAGGGACGTTCGCACATTATATCCCCGGTAAAACTTATTTTATAATATTCTTTCATCACATCATCTCAATACATACTCCCTCTGTATCACATCTTTGAGGATAGAAGTCCCAGTAATTCGTTCATAAATTCTCTTTACATCTTCCTGTAATTGAATACGATCATCCCCCTCCAATTCATCATTTAGTTCATCTATTGGATAAACAACAATCATCTTATTGGAATCTTCAACAGCCTTTAAAATAGAGAATGTGATCATTCTTACATTCCCTTTATCTCGATCTTTTGAAAAATAAACATGCAAAGCCATAGAATATTCAGGTAGGGCATCATGAATTATATAATCGGCACTCGGAGATTGATTAAAACTACCCAAAGAATAAGCAACAACCTTTCTGTTTTCTATTCTTGTTTTCTGAATAACATGCGGATGATTTCCTATTAACATATCAGCACCATGTTCTAAAACAAAATCAGCCATAAACCTACTATAGGTTCCCGGAGTTTCATTAAATTGTCCCCCAATATGCGAACATACGATCACATAATCAGCTTTTTCTCTTGCGGTTTTCAGATCTTCTGCCAATAATCCTAAATATTTATTATCAGTATCACCATCCATGATAACATCTACCCTCGGCTTTAAGAATACTTTTCCCCGCCGAAGTTGCATTCTTGCCACAACCCTATTTATTCTTCTCCGATATCTTGCTTTAATAAACCTAAAAAAAATTCTTTTAGCCCATTTTCTTTTACCAACAAGAATAAATTCACTTTGCTCTTTAAGCAAATTCACATGGAAATCATTTCGATCATCTAGAGCAATTCCCGTATTTGACGAATTTGTCGAATAGGTATTCGATATTAGTGCTATTACAATATGATTCAAATATAAATACAGAATTCGTTTTGAAGCGTTCTCATATGTAAAAGTACCCGTATGTAAAACCTTATTTCTATCTAATTCTTTAATTGTACGAACAAGGCCTTCAATCCCTTGGTCTAAACAATGATTATTAGCAGTCGTAACACAATTGACACCTCCCTTCACCATTGCTTGGATCAATTCATCTGGAGAGTTACATAACAGATACTGATTCTGGAACCCATTCTTATCACCCGCACATACGGTCTCAAAATTACCTACCACATAATCAGATTCCTCAAACAATTTTTTAACTTTACCAAAGACAGGGGAAAAATCATAAGCATCTGTATTCCTATCATATGCAGCATTCAGCAAAGGCCTATCACTAGTAATATCCCCGATAAAAGTAATTTTTTTCATGATCGATTCTGATTATTCCTTACAACTCTCTATCTCAAATAACAAAGGCTCATACAATGGCCATTTTCCAACCTGATCCTCTATTTGTGTCACATCTGGATCAGCCCCAGGATTTCCTTCTATCAGAACGATTTCTCCACTGCTTTTTATTGTTACATCCCACCCTACGTATCTGACTTCAGGATGAACCCTTGCTGCTTTCTTTACCATATCTACAACTTCAAACCATCTTGGAATTTGAAATCCCACAATAGGTTTTCTTGAATCCGGATGTATTGTATATCGATTCCATTTACGATCTACCCCTGTTGTATTAACAATACCTGTTTCGACATCTATTAACGAGGCTATCCCATCATGATGAAAATTGTCGGCAAATTTTCCCTTTCTACTTAACCTTAAAACCGCAGCCATAATTCTAACTGAATCATCCGCACAAATCAGTGTCACAACACGAATCGTATTCACCGCAGTATTATTAAAAGCAGCCAACTCGCAATCTTGCTCCAGTACTTCTTCTAATAAAATCTTGTTTTTCTTACACGTATCATAGAAACGATCCAAATCACTCACATTAGCCAAATGAATAATATCAATCCCCTTTCCAAACATTCCATCAGGAGATTTGCAGAAAAGTGTTGAATTTCTTTTACAAAAAGAATAAAACTCTTCTTTTGAACAAACCTTTGTATCAAGCCAATCTCGACCTAAATAGTCTTTAAACTCTTGATTAAACAATGGTTTCTGATCAAAAAATATTCTTGATTTTGGATCATTACATATTTTTATAATTTTCAACAACTTACCATGTGTAATAAATTGATCCCTCTCGATTCTTCTTTTAAAATAAAAACGATACTGAACATAGTCTATTAATTCTATGTTATATTTTATTTTTTCCCACAAAAAATCAAAGACTATATAAATTCGTTCTAAAACATTTGCATTAGGAAGAATCTCTTTATCAATATCACGAAACAAACGAATAAATTTCTGCAAAATACTTTCTTTCATAATTCTTTTTAGAATCAGCAGTCCATCAGTATTTTCTGAATATTTTCCTCACCCAACTTCTCCGGAGTCCTACCTTCCGCACGAAGATCACGTCCTAAAGCCGCACTAGCTATTTCGATAAGACTTGAAACAATAGGAGTTGCGACATCTAACGACTTTCCTAAAGCCTCTAACATCACTAACCCCTGCGGTACATCCTCTGAAATATATCTGGAATCCACTTGGGTCGGTCCTTTCGCACGGGTATCCATTTCCGCATAATCCAAGAAAACCTCTTTAGCGTCCTTATTATCATCTAATGAATTTCGGTATTTACAAGCCTCCACATAACTTAGCCTTGAAAAACCTAGTTTCTCCAGAACATTCATCTTTTCCGCATCCATCGCCTCTAAGATTCTCCAGGTAGCAGGGTTGTCCCTGGTATATGCCTCATGATACATGCAAAAATCACCATGTGATTTCTCTATACGCGGTATGCTCATAACAGAACCTACTGTATGCACTACTAAGTTTGGATTATGAAGAGCCGCTTCTACCACAGAATCCAAATAAACAAATCGTTCTTGTAATTTATCCAATTTTTCTATCGCTTCCTCTTTTCTTGATGAAGGATAAATACCAATCGGATTCCTTACATTTCGAAACCCTACCTTAAATTGCCCCGGTTCCATAACACGACCGTCTATAAAAGAGCTTTGAGCTTCCGCTACAATGATAGGTTTATCTTGGCAATATTTAAGAACATATGCGGTAGACAAATATCCCGGATTGATCAAAAGTATTTGATCTTTTTGTAGATATGGTGCTATCTTTTCTATTAATTGCTCATGATAATTCGTTTGAATATATATGATAACGATTTCAGCGTCTTGCAGCTCCTCTAGGTCTCTTGTAACTCGATGAATATACGCAGTAGAAACTTTGCCAAACTCATTTAAAGTCATTTCTCCTTTATGTGATTGCATATACTCAAAATTATCATCATGCATCGCATGAGATGTCTTGATCAAAGTAACTTCATGTCCTTTCAATGTTAAATCAGCCGCAACTGCACACCCTGCGTTACCAGCTCCTAAAATAGCAATTTTCATTTTTAATTCTCCTTGCCTAAATTATTATATATCTATTTAATTCTGCGCATATTCCAAAGTCTTCTTCACAAAGACCTCCTCCAACACACGTTCTGTCAAATCTCCGAATGTGGGGCCACAAGTGATCTGATTGGAACCCGGGCAAACATTATATTCAATGAAAACCGGTTCCCCTTTCACATTCACAGAAAAATCCCAACCGATTAGTTTGAAATGGGCCAATTTCAAATGTTGCTCTTTTATCATAGCTATGATTTTATCATAAGAAGGTACTATAACATCCGCAAAACGAATACCGTGTTGATTTTCTGTAACCCACTCGGCTTTTCGATTAACACCTTTCTCGGTCAACCGCCCATTAGCTTGAATCGGACAGGCGAATCCACCCGCACCAATATTATCGACCTTATGTCCACTTGCCCCCATTCGTAAAATAGAGGATAAAATATAGATCGTACCTTCAAATAAGAACGACACAACACGAATCGTATTTAATGAAGAAGGATTCAACGCAGCCAGTACCGCATGCTGCTTAACTGCCTCTTGAACAATAAAGTTCGCCTTTAAACCATCTATAGCTGATATTAATGATTTTTGATCCAAGTCCTGTGAGTCAAAGAAACTAATCAATCTACCTTCTCCACTATCTATTGAGGGCTTAATCAAAAACTCTCCTTGATACACCATACATTTCTCTATAGCCTGTTCTTTAGTGATTATACACATATGCGCATCATAAAAGATTCCGGCCATATTTTTCACAATGGTCTCAGGTCTAACTAAATCCTTGAAAAAAACATCATGTAAACATTTGTCCTCACCAAAACGACGGAACTGTGAATTACTGAAATAAGGGACTATAACCCCATACCATAAATCATCCGGGATATAGCGCGGATCCGGCTCATGAGTTCGATCCCAAAAGATCTGATACCACATTTTATCTGGTCTCAATCCATATTTCTTCCAAAAAGGAATCACAATCTCATTATACTCTTTCGTGCATTTGCATCCGCCATTCATTCGCTTTAAACGAAGCTTAGCCTTTTTACGATACTCATATTTCCGATAAAAAGATTCAGCCTTGAAATTCAGATCATCCCATTTTTTACGTACACCACTTCTCATATTCTATCCATTCTATCGAATCAAAACTTCATTATATTTCATCATATAAATATCCTCCGAATAATTTCCAATATTCACCGGATTAGTCTTTCCGGACAAATTATTAACAATCAAATCCATATGATTACAACCACATTCATAAGCATGAGGATACCCTCCTCCAAAACGAGGATTCACTTCTGATATATAATAATCACCTCCGATCTCGAAAATATCAATATCTATTTGCCCCCGATATCCAGCCTCTTTCACAAATCTGTTGATCAAACAAAATAGCTTTTCATCTTTAAAAGAAACCGCTTTATCTGTTTCTCCTGCCCGCATAACGATTTTCCTTTTCGTGAAAATAGAAACGACCTCACCACTCAACATATCAATATATACATCCGCTCCTATTTCCTGACCGTCTAAAAATTCTTGGATCATTAGGTTATCCGCATGGGCAAAAAGCAACTCGATAGTCTCTTTATCATTCACTTTACTTATAGCGAGAGAAGCGCTACCTCTGACAGGTTTTACAAATACCGGATAAGAGATTTTTCCCAACTCGATATCCTTAAAAAAAACAGACTTATCGGTATAACTTTTAGCGGTCTTATAACCATGCGTTGTTAGCCATTCATACATTTGTATCTTATCTAGGCTCATCTCACATAATTCATAACTAGATCCTATCACCTTGACACTTAATGCCGCAAATTCTTTTTCGTGCTTGGCTAACAGACTCAATTCAGGATCTATTAAACTTAATATGGCTGTTATCTTCTCTTTTCTACAAATATCAAAAATAACCTCCATATAATCCGAAGCCATCATCCGAGGTACTTGGTAATATTTATCAGCTTCATATATTGCCGGAGCGATATTACTCATATCTGTAGCGATAACAGAGCCTAAACGATTACCCTCTTGATCCGTCAACGCCTTTTTAAGATATTGGACTATCTTATTCCTCGTCCCTACACTTAAGATTAATATATTGATTTCCATTTCTAAATTATATTTTCTAATCTCATCAAATCATCAAAAAATAAAGGGGTTCCACCCGTATGAATAAATAGGATATTTTCTCCTGTCACATTATTTTCTTGTCATTCCGGTATATGCTTTCGCTGTATAAGTAGAGTCCATTGGTATTCCAAAATTCACTAAGACGCTATTAATCGTATAATCTATATCCTTGGATTTTGTTCCATATCCTAAACCGACATAATCATCAACAAAAACTATTTCACTTTCTAATTGGATCTTTGATAGATATATCCCTTTACTCGCTAAATATTCATACGAGCTATCCAATACCACTTGTTTTCCCCGAGGATTTTTCCGAGCGATACTAATACCTATAATCTTTCGTTTATCTTGACTCATCAATTGTCCGCAAACCAATCCTGCTTGCGTTGTACCCGTACCTGACGCTAGAAAGATAAGACCAAAATGAATTTTACACTCATGCTCATATACTGCGATTTCCTTATAGCAATCCACATAAGCCTGCGTTCCTAGATTACCATGCCCGCCACCCGCAATAAAATAAGGCTTCTTTCCTTCCTCTTTCAATGTAGCCAACAATCTCTCGATGGTGTCATGGACCTCATTGACAGGAGTAATCATAAAATGAGAGCCGAATAACTCCATCATCTTACTATTGAATGTAGGCAAAGAAGATTCTTTTGGAGCGACAATATAACAAGGCAATTTCCTTGAAGCTGCCATATTTGAAACGATTCGGCAATGGTTGGAGCTACCACTTCCATACGTAACTACACAATCAAATTCCCCTTGATCTATTTCTTTAAAGAAGTTCATGGCTTTTCTTGCCTTATTCCCACCAAAAGAGATAGGGATCAGATCATCACGTTTTATATAGATATTATTTTTATTGGAATCACTAAACAAAAAGTATAAAGGAGTCATATCTATTTCCCTTTACTATTTTCACGAAATTCAGAAGCTGTAATGCTATAATAGAATCTATCTACTAAGGTTCCTCTGTTAACCGCAGAGTTTTTATCTAAACGATGCTTCACAAAACCACATTTCTCAAATAATTTCTGAGCTGGTATATTGTCTACTTCCGTATATAAATAGACTTCTAGCAAATCCAATTCATCAAAAGCATATTTCAACAATAAGATACTAGCATCTCGCGCTATACCTTTTCCTCTATACCGACTTTCTCCTAACGTAATATAATATTCGGCCCGTCCATCTACGATAGATAATAAACCTATTACACCCACAGGATTTCTATCATATTCAATGATGGCATCATAGCGATCTGCTCGATCCTTATTCTTATGAAACCAAGCCCGAGTCTTATCCTCGTCCAAAGGAAGTTCGTAATGCAGGAACTTATTATTCTCACAATCGTTTATCCATCGGACCTTATTCAATATATCATTTTCCGTAAAAGGTCGGATATTTACATTTCCAAATTTCATTTTACACCATTTAAATCCAGCCTATTTTTACGGGAGACATCCAATCTTCCCGCAGGAATTTGTTTCCCGACCAACACATCCGACCTTTTTACTACTTTTAGAACCGTACGTAAAATGATTTTACAATCTAAAAACAATGAACAATGATCTACATAATAAACATCCTGTTGCAAACGTTCGTCCCACCCGGTAGCGTTTCGTCCGTTAATCTGTGCCCACCCAGTCAATCCCGGTTTCACATCATTCGCACCATACTTATCCCGTTCCTCGATCAAATCATACTGATTCCACAAAGCTGGTCTTGGTCCGACAATACTCATCTTTCCCATAAGGATATTGATGATCTGCGGCAATTCATCCAGACTGCTTTTTCTTAAAAATTTCCCTACTCTTGTAATATACTGTTCCGGATCAGCCAGCATATGGGTTGGCATATCCTTTGGCGTATCAATTCTCATAGTTCTGAATTTGTAGATCATAAAGTGTGTCTTATGGATTCCAACCCTTTTCTGTTTAAAAAGGATTGGTCCTCTACTATCAATTTTAATCGCAATGCATAAAATCAAAAACAACCAGGATAACAGAATTAATGCCAGAGCAGATAATAAAATGTCAATTACCCTTTTCACTCCCATATAAATTTTCTGTGGAATTGTAAACTGTTTCATCTTTTTGATTCCTTTCATGTATCTGCAATTATGCAAGCATCAGACAATAAATAGATATACCTGTACCTATCAGCATTAAAAACGCTATAAGACTCTGATAATTCTCTAATTTCATGCTGCATCTCACTTTTTGGTTTATAAAAATGAGACTCAGTGGAAAGATCAGCGGCAAATAATATCTTGGTGATACTCCGTTAATTACCATCGACCCTACCGGTGTAAAATCCAGGTATAATGCCGTCCAGACCAGACATGCTGTTCCAAATATTA
>ENA-OPXB01001769-OPXB01001769.1-human-gut-metagenome-genome-assembly--contig:-NODE-1769-length-10180-cov-1.666963_pt1 | contig 10180 bp, 8 predicted proteins | sample MGYA00241516_ERZ502024 | MGnify/ENA primary metagenome ERZ502024 (study PRJEB25962, sample SAMEA2041926) | human gut metagenome | biome: human gut; feature: human-associated habitat; material: faeces...
TGTGTTTCCTTTTAAGCTAAGCTAATTAGCCTGCAAAGTGAACGTGAGAATCGGTTACAACAGTGTCAGTATCGGTGTTACGATCCAGCATGTTATCTACATCGTAGAATACTGCAACAATCTTGTAATCCGGAGTAGCAACAGTACCGTCGTTCTTCAGAACTACGATTGCGTTTGCAACATAGTTAGAGCCAACGCACTTCTGTGCGGTCGGGATAGCCTCGATACCGCCCTCAGCGCCCTCATTCTCAGAGTCATCAACTGCAACAAATACGCAGTCATCGTCGAAGGTATAGGTGCCAGTAGTTGCAGCTCCGCCGGTAGCAATCTTAGCAGTGCCCTTCTCAGTACGATCGGTACCGATAATAGCAGCGTCCAGACCCTCAAGCGATACATCATTGATGTAGTCGCCATCGATGGTGTAGGAGATTACCTTACCGGTGGTAGCGCCAGCAATCGGAGCAGAAGCATCCTCAACCAGAGTCTTAGCGCCCTCGTTGGTCCATACCTCGTAAGCAGCCTTCTTCTCACCGTTTACGGTTACAGTATAACCATCACGGGTCAGGTAGCCGTACTTGGTATCAGCGGTTGCGCCCGGAACCTTAGCGCCACTAACTTCGACGTAACCAGCAGCAACGTAGTCCAGACCATTCTTCTCGTTGGTCAGCAGAACAGTGCTGTCAGCAGTCTTGTTGTCCCAGTTCTTGATAGACTTACCAGAGATAACCTTAATCTCGGTAGAAGCCTCAACATAGATAACTGCATCGTCGTTAACCGGCTTGTTGTCAATCTTCTTGTCATCAACCTTAACAGAGCCAGTGGTGATATAATCATCGCAACCAGCCTTGTTGGTCGTGCTTACGAACTCGATGTCGTAAGTATCATCAGACAGCTTGGTGAAGGTTACAAGACCCTTAGCAGATGCACCGGAGGTAATCAGAACATCATCAGCCTTAACCTGATTTGCATCCGGAGTAGTAGCGCTAGTTACCAGCTTCTTGCCGTCGTACTTGGACAGCTTAAGGTAAACGATACTTGGTACAAGGTTGCTACCAACGGTGCTTCCAACGTAGCAGACGATACTGCTTCCATCAAGTCTGGCAGCACCTATGACTTTGCTATCGTTGGCAATTACATTGTAAATGCCAAGGAGACCGAGTCTTCTTCCAACGACATTCTGGTTGTAACTGACTTTGAGTCCGCAAAGAACGGCATGCAGAGCAGCACCACTCAGAAGGTAAAGGCTTACTTCCTGGACGGCTCTTCCAAGACCATCGAGGTTGAGAAGCTGGCGCTGACCGCGGGTGAAGATGCAGAAGATGTAACTTCTAAGAACTGCTTTGCAGATGACAACAAGTCTGTTAACCACCTGTTCACCTACTCTACTCGCAGCAACGGCACTTACACCCTGAAGGCTCTGGGTACTAGCACTGCTGCTGATGGTACCACGCTGTCTAATAAGGCTGGTTACGAAAACGTAGGCCAGGATACTGAAATTACTGCAAAGAACAAGATTGGTAAGTATTCTATCAATGATAGTGCAGTAGTATTCGCACTGTATAATACCGTTTCCGGTGCTACCAACATTCAGAAGGACGTAAAGGTTCTGTCTGGTAAGACCGTAAATGATTGGTCTACTAAGTACGGTTCTACTGTTTACTACGCAACCAAGAAGTCTAACGGTATTGAAACTGTTAGCGTTGCAGTTGTAGTTGCTAAGGCTAAGTACAACGGTGCTGGCTCTGACTACAAGTATGCATATATGACCTCTGATTCTTACAAGGGCACCAACGGCGAGGACAACGATGAGACCACCGTATACGAGGCTTGGACTGGTTCTGAGAACGTAACCCTGAAGTATGATGGCGGCGACGGCACCCCGAAGTCTGCTGGTAATATCCTTATCTACACCGATGACGGTGCTGATTTCATCAATGTTGAGGCAGCTAAGGATACCAAGACCATGCGAGTTGCAATCACCGGTATTCAGAAGGTTAAGGAAGGCGATGTAGCTGTTAAGTTTAACGGCGGCAGCGACACCTATTCTATGGACGAGGATTGCGTATACATCGCAGTCAACGACGACAAGCAGGAAGGTATGGAAGGTTCTTCTCTGGATCAGATTTCTCTGGCTGAAGAGACCTCCACTGCTGGTCAGTACTATGCAAATGCTTGGATCGTTCTGGAGAAGAATGACGACGGCACCTACGGTGACATTCTGGCTATCATCTATGATGCAGATAACAACCGTCTGAAGGGCAACAAGATTTTCTAATTGAGAATTAAAATTGTCTAACTGAAATCCCCGAGGAAGTCCTCGGGGATTTCTCCTATTTACCGCCATTACACAAAAGAACCCCTGAGGTTTCCCTCAGGGGTTCGATTGCTTTACTGCAAATTCAACGGATCAAGCCGTGAAATTACCAAGCAGTGATGTCGTGCTGAACGTCAATTACGATAACAGTGATCTGATCGTCAGAAGCGCTGTCAACGAATACGCGAACGTTCGGTACTGCATCCTCGGTCAGGGTGTTGTCCTTATCCTTTGCATCAACTGCATCCTTACCGGAGATCTGGATGTCGTTGATAGCCGGCAGCTTGCCCTTGCTCCAGAAGTCGGAGTCGAAGGTACGAGCCAGGTCGATATCAGCCATGGTGTAGCCAGTCTCGCCCTTGCCTGCGTCAGAATCAACGAACAGGATTACGGTATTCTTGCTGTCAACCTTGGTGAATGCATCAGCAGTAGAAGCGTCGGTAGCTGCACCCAGGCTGTTGTTGCCTGCTGCACGCCAACCAGTGTCGTTGCCGAGCTTGTAGGTGTACAGGGAGATGTCGCCGGACCCTTCATCGAAGGAAGCTACGAATGCATCAGCCTGCTTACCAGACTTGTACTCGATATCAGACAGGGTGTCGCCGGTAGCAGTGTAGGTGAAGATATCACCCTTGCTCATGCTGTTAGCAGCGGAATCATCGGTGGTAACGGTGATCTGCTCAGTGCCGTTCCAAGCGGTGATTACATATACAGTGCCGTTAGCAGTGCCGGTCTTCTTCTCAACATTCTTCAGAACTACTGCGTAGTTGTCGGAGTCGGTGCCTAGGTCGATGAATGCAGCCTGTGCATAGTAACCGTTGCCAGACTTGTTAGCAACTGCGGTTGCACGCAGGATGGTACGATCGTAGCCAGAAGCAGTCTTACCGGTTACTACCTTGTAGTCGCCGTCTTCGCCAGTAGCATCAGCCTTGGACTTAACGAATACAACGCCAGTGGATTCGTAGTACAGGCGAGAGATAGAAGCGTTATCAGAAGAGGTGAAGGTACCAGTCTTGATGGAACCATCGGTCTTGACCGTAGTGTTGTTAGCACCAGTAACAGTTACGTACTCATCGTAGCCGTTGGTGTCAATCTTCGTAGCGTTCTTATCGTCGGTGTTCTTGAAGCCCAGACGAGTCAGGGTGTAAACGTCCTTGGATACCTCGTAAGAAACGAGAATCGGCTGGAACTTGTTGCTCGGCTGATCGCCAGTTACATTGTTGTTAGCCAGATCAGAATCGCTCATATTCTTGTTAGCAGCGTTGCCTTCGTGGAATGCGATGATGTTCTTGCCATCGTCCTTGTCGTCCCACTTCTTCTCGATCTCAACAACCTTGTCGGTGCCGTCTGCGAAGATCATGCGAGCTTCCCACTTGGAGTTTACGCCGCCCTTAGGAGCAGCCTCAACCAGCAGTGCGATGTCGTCAATAGAACCAGCGGTGGTATCAGTGTAGTAAACATAGCCGTTTACAACTACCATCTCAACGTTAGCGCCGGTGTTCGGGCGGGTAACCATATTGCCCTTCTTACCAGCCATGGTGTACCACTCGCCGTCGATAGCAACGCCATCGTCAGACTTGGTGCCGTTTACCTTGCCGGTAACAACGGTAGCCTTCTCAACCAGACCATGGTTGGTGCCGTAGTTGCCAGCAGCAGTTACAACAACATAGTCGTCCTTCTTGATACCGTCGTACCAATCCCAGTCATCGGACTCGAGCTTGGACTTGGTAGCGATGGTGTTGTCGCCCTTCTTGAAGGAGACGTTGATGTAGTCAGAACCAACAGCGGTAACCTCAGCTACTGCGAAGGTCTTAACGTTCAGGATGGAGTAATCGGTAGAGCCGTCGGTAGCGAGCAGCTTAACCTCGGTCGGCTGCATGTAAGCAGCGTTGGTGTACTTGGTATCAGAGTCGTTGCCGTAGGTATCAATGAAGCTCTTGATATTGTTCGAATCTTTTTTGTTTTCCGTCCAAGATTTGCCGTTTACATAAACGGTGTTCTTATCAGCCAGATCGTACTTGGTGTCGTCCAGCTTAGCCTTGTTGCCGTCCATCTTGAGGTTCTTCAGGATGCCGGTCTGCTGGGTGTTGTCCTTGGTAGCGTAAACGCCGTAAACCTTGGACTTGTCGTTGTTCTTGTACAGAACAGTAACCATCTGATACTTCAGGTCAGAGTAGTCCTTCTTCACGTCGGTGAAGCTGTACAGAGCCTTAGCGCCGTTGTTGTCGCTGTCGGTGGTCTTGTTCAGATCAACAGTGGTCTTGTCGAGAGTCAGCTCGAAGGTCTCCTTGCCGGAGGTCTTGGAAACGTCCTCCAGAACAGCGGTGGTCTTCTTGAGGTTCATGAACTTCTCGCCAACGGTCTTGTTGTCGTCGCCAAGCAGAGTTACGTTGGTGTAAGCATCGTCACGCCATACAACGGTCGGAGTATCGATTGCGTTGTAGATCAGCTGTGCAGCGTACTGACGCGGGCACGGACCGGTGAAGGAAGTGTTTACGTCGTCAAGCAGGCCGTTCTCGTCAGCCAGAGCGTTGGTCTTGGATGCCCAGTTGATGCCTACCAGGCCTGCCTTGTTAGCGTCGTAGCCGAGGGTTACGAGCAGCATCTTAGCAGCTTCCTGAGCAGTTACGGTCTGATCCGGTGCAAACTTGGTTGCAGACTGACCAGCGATGATGCCCAGGGACTGGCAGTACTTGACGTAGCCAGCAGCCCAGTGGCCGTTGATGTCGGTGAAAGAAGTCTTGTCATTGTTGTACGCAGAAGCGTCAGAGTTACCAGTGCGCAGCACGTAGATCATCTTCGCCATCTCCGCACGAGTTACGGTGTCATTGGGCTTGAACGAACCGTCGGTGTAACCGTTGATTACGCCCAGCTCAATGAGAGTGTCCACGACTTCATTCTCGACCTTGATGTCGGCCTGATCCGTGAACGCCGCACCAGCGAACATGGTGAATGCACAAGCAAACGCCAGCACCAGTGCGAGAACCTTTTTCAGATTGCAGGTGAAAAAACTTACATTATGAAAAATGACAATAAAAATTTAAAAATATAGAGTTTTTATAACTTTATCTAGAAAATAGACAGAAGAAAAATATCCCAAAACAAAGACATAAATAGTGAAATAAGAAGTGGGTGAAAAAAGTAAATAAATTTGAAAGATTTTAGCGCCTATTAACAATAATAAGAGCTTGTAGATTTGGGATATTTGAATACTCTCATCTATTTAATGTGACTAAGAACGGAGAAGATACAATCTCGAAAAATCTTGCATATATAATGTCGATATCCTAGGAATACCGTTGAGATTAAAAAATAATTATGATATTCTAATAAATAATAAGTATGTTCACAGAGTAGTATTGTAAAGGAGAATATCCGTGTTTGCAGGTTTTAATCTAAAGATTCCAGAGTACTATTTTGGTAGAGCCAATGAACATTATTATAAGGCGGGTGAAAAATGTTTAGCTGAACAGAAGCAGCGAATAAGAGAAAAGTTAACTGATTACATTTTGAATGAAAAGACTGTAGATAACTATATTTTAGATAAAAGAGACTTGCTTATTAAGACTTCCACAAAACATGCTTTAGATGGTACTGCAATTCAAAATGATTGGTTTGGGCAGGTTAAAGCAGACATCTTTCTATCTCATGCACACAGGGATGAAAAACTAGTTGTGAGTTTAGCTGGTTGGTTTAAAGAAGAATGTAATGTGCAAGCATTTGTTGATTCCCATATTTGGGGGTATGCAAATGATCTTTTGAAAAAGATTGATAATAAGTATAGTAGGCTGCAGTATAATGACGAGGATACTGCTGCCTATAGTTATAAAAAACGTAATGAATCCACAAGTCATGTTCATATTATGCTTAATACTGCATTAGAACAAATGATTGACAAATGTGAATGCTTATTTTTTTGTAAATACGCCGAATTCGTTATCTATTGATGAAATACCTGGTGAAAGTGCAACCTTATCACCTTGGATTTATTCGGAGTTATCGATATCACAAATTGTCTGTCATAAATTGCTCGCAGAATATCGAGATATTCCAAGCGATGAATATATTGCTGAAAATGGTACAGACATGGAATGGGACTACCAAATGCAATATAGAGTTCGAACGAATCACCTGAGAAGATTATCTATGGATAATCTGGTGGAGTGGGCAAATGAATTGTCACTGAAATGCCACATGTATCCAATGGATAAGCTCTATGAGCAGCAAGGCATATTTGAAGAAAATAACAATTTTATGAATGAGTGATTAAACATGGATACGAATAAAATTCAACATTTGCAAATGATTCTGGGTATTATTAACCGTATGGCCAGTAATTCCTTTGCATTAAAAGGTTGGACAGTAACACTTGTTGTTGGAGTATATGCTTTTTGGGGACAACAAAGCAATAAAAAGTTATTCCTTATTGCATATATTCCAATCATAGCGTTTTGGCTATTGGACTCATTTTATCTTTTGCAAGAACGTCAATTCCGAAAGTTGTATAATGCTGTTCACCAGCTGGAGGGATATGGGATTAATTTTAATATAGAAAGGAAACCGGGGACATTAGTTGCATATTATAGAAGTGTTATATCTCTTACGGAGATTCTGTTTTATATCCCATTGATAGGCATTGCAACTATAATTCTTTCTTGTCTGTAATATGCTAAACAGCCGCTTTTATGCGGCTGTTTGTGTTATAATAATGTGCTATATATTAAATAAAACTATAGATTCTGATAACATGATATGAGCTACAAGCATTATACTTCTTTGCAGAGTTTGTATTCATCAATATGATTTTGACGATCGATGGCGAAATCTACATATTTATTGTAGTTGGCTATGAAATCGCTCCATTTTACAGCTTCAATATAGCTACAAGTTCCAGACCAGATTGTTCGCTCATCGTTGCATATGTGTGTTGAAGCATTTTTGATTTTATTAAATTTATTCTGTTTGATAATTGAAAAGAGTTTATTTGTATGGTGAGTAGTGCAGCTTGTATCGCAGCAATTTTGCGTTTCGAGATAATAGGAGTACGAACCATCTATATCTGGAAGGACAACAGCTAAGATTGCATTGCTGTGGCTCGTAATAGCATCTCCATTTTTATTTTTTCTAGAGGTTTCTTTAAGCGAATATGATATCTCCCATGGTATCCATTGATCGCGATCTTTTTTGTCTGCTTCCTTCATACCTGGTGAAATAAATACGATGGTCACAGAACTGTCATAGATTCGATCTTTGAGTTTTTCCCATATTGTCTCATCAGAAAGTTTGCTTAAATCTTCACCATTACTTTCACCTTTAAAGATATGATCAGAAGAATCTATCTTTTTCTCAAACTCATCAATATAATCACGAACTGTTGATGTTGTGTCTGATGTCAAGTTTTGAACTTGATCATCTGCGTATTTATACGAAACAAAAATTTTCTTTCCCACAAATTTAACCTTCCTTATTGTTTGGTTTGACGAATATCAAACTGATCTTTGGTTTTTAGCAATGGATATAACAGCATTTACAAGGTTGTCTAGATTGGTTTCCGTACGGAGTATTTCCCAATACGATTCGAGGTAAGGATAGTTCGGTTTAGCTGCTTTAACTGTATCATAAATTGATGCGGCAGCGTCTCCGGTTGTGCCCAAGGGGATGATTATGCACTTGTTGTCTTCAGCGATTTGATATTCCTGTAAACAACCATCAGCGATGACTTTTTCGCCTTGCATATTTTTTTTGTTTCCAATCATAAAGATGGCTACGCCATTATTATAGAGGATTTCTTCTCTATATTTTTTCCATTTTGCTTTCCGTTCATTAGGATCTGCAATCCCTTGAGGAAACGGTCGGAGGCACAGATGTTCATCAATATGTTTAAACTTTTTAGTGTAGATTGCATCAAGTGCACCATTAATGACTGACGAACCAATACCTAATCCAAAGCCAGAAGTTACCTTGAAGCCTTCTTGTATGAGCTGATTTGCAAGTTGATATGCCAAATCTTCGATTTTCGCGTTAGGCCACTCGTCATTATAGAAATCCGCACTACCGGAAATGAAGACGTTGTTGGAAAGAACTGCTCTTTCAAGAGTCCTTAATATATCTGTAATTTCTGAGTAGTCATTGACGAAAATTGTCTGAACGCCATAACGTTTTAAATCATCCTCTCGTAGATCTTGTCGAGCCTTTTGGTATCCAAACTCCTCATCGGTCATGGAAGCTGTTTGTATGACTTTTTTCATAAAGCAATAATGAGTTCTGATATTTTCGTCTAACAAAAGTTTAATTTGCCCAAGAATACTATCAAGGTTAGGATCTTCAAAGCTAAAACCTATAAAAAGGAATGTTTTTGATATCAGGTCGCTTTGTAATACTTTTCTAAAAAGCGGATAATGCCTATCATACTGGATATAATCATCTTTGGTTAAAACGGCATCAGAAGCGTGGTCTGCATCACCGTGCATCTTATAAACAATAGCGTCTCGATCTCTTTTGGTAGTAGATAATTGTTTATATTCAATTTTCACATCTGAATTCCTATTAGCCTCTTGGAGACCGGTTTCGATGAGATGATCATAATTGGTTGTCCAATATGTGTGTATTGGAAGACGAGTAAGAATTGATACATTCTCATTCGGGGAGACATCTTTGCTAAATGCATCGAGAAGTGAAGAATTTATGGTTGCGCGGTTCCCTGCTTTGTTTCGTACATATTGTGCGACGGCTGCAAGATCATGCTCCTCATCAATATTTAAATCAATATCATCAGCTAGTGGACGGAGCAGTTCTTTCCAATCGACAAATCCTGAAGGACGAGACAAACCGGCTCCGGCAAATACAGCAGCATTTCCGTCTCTGATAGCTTTTACATACTCGCGAAGAAATTGTTTTGGTGTTGCCATATAAATACCTCACAATACTATTTGCTATTAACCTATTTTACCATAAAATAGGTTAAATTGCAATATATAGATGCTGAAACGGAATCCATACTGAAATAAATTAAGAAATAAATGCGCACCTTTAAAAATTTTCAGAAAGGGGAATTATGAATAAAATTTGTAATTACTATATTTATAAGAAGATGTGTGATTGGTACCACGATGCGCAAGAGTTCCATTTACTTATTATGTTACAAAATCATTAGAAGTATATTCGCTGATTTGACAAATGTGGGCTATATAAACACTTAACTGGATGTAAAGATTTATTCACTTTGCGGCGTTATCCCGCTCCATAGCCTCTCGAATGGCGCGCTTGATAAAAGCAGTAGCGGACTCGCCCTGTTGTTCAGCGTGTGCCTGAATGCGGGCACGTTCACCCTTTGGGACGCGAAAACGTACTTCATCTGTTTTTTCTTTTTGCCATTTTAAAGTGGCTCGCTTTTGCGCTTCGCTGACTGACATTTTCTCACCCCCGATATCATATAAAAGACCACTTTTGAAAAATATAGTAAAACTGCAACATGTAGTGCACCTATATTTGTGAGAAATGACTATTGAATAGGTGCGCTATATATGCTATTATTCTATCAGAAAATAAAAAACGGCAGTGCAAAAGGACGGCAATCCTTTTGCACCTGCGCAGGTGAACCGACCACCTACACAACGGAAAACTCCGCACCGCAGTATTAGTATACCCTTTTTTTAAGGGTTGCACAAGACCTTTGTTAGTGCTATATTTATACTTCTTTCTGCTGTATGATTTTGACACCGTGTAGGCTCTATATTGCCTGCACGGTTTTATTTTCGCTCAAAATCACATATAGAAAGAGGCGAAATTACGATGAAGAAGTATTCCTTCGCAGATATGCAAAGGCTGCACTGGAAAGACTACGAGTTCGAGTGTCAGCGGCTGACCTTT
>ENA-OPXB01001775-OPXB01001775.1-human-gut-metagenome-genome-assembly--contig:-NODE-1775-length-10161-cov-2.707698_pt1 | contig 10161 bp, 10 predicted proteins | sample MGYA00241516_ERZ502024 | MGnify/ENA primary metagenome ERZ502024 (study PRJEB25962, sample SAMEA2041926) | human gut metagenome | biome: human gut; feature: human-associated habitat; material: faeces...
AGGTTCTTTAACTTTTCCATACGAACCTTAATCTGCTCGTTAACGTCAGGCTGCTGTGCAGATTTATTATCTCCCATGAATGAGTATCTCCTTTTCTATATGTTACTGAAAATTAGTCGTTCTTTACAGATACAACTGTATATTCAATCTCTCCAACAGGTGCTTCTACCTTAACAGTGTCACCCTTCTTCTTTCCAATAAGAGCTGCACCAAGTGGTGACTCATTAGAAATCTTGTTATTAAGGCTGTCTGCCTCTGATGAACCAACGATTGTGTACTCAATATCCTCATCGAATTCTACATCGTGAAGTACAACAACGCTCTCCATCTTAACTACATCTTTATTCTTATCGTTATCCTGAATAACCTCACAGTTAGCAAGAATTGCTTCAAGTTCTGCGATTTCTGTTTCGATATCTCTCTGCTCATCCTTTGCTGCATCGTACTCTGCGTTCTCAGAAAGGTCTCCCTGCTCTCTGGCCTCTTTGATCTTTCCTGCTACTTCTTTTCTCTTAACAACTTTCAGATCGTGCAGCTCGTCTTCCAGTTTTCTAAGTCCTGCGTATGTGAGTAAGTTCTTCTTTGCTTCTTCCATTTTGCCTTACTTCCTTTCAAAACCGTGCTGTTTTTTCTGAAAAAAATACAGCTTCGGATATTTCTGTTGCTACCATTCCCAAGAGCTCTTTTTTCTAAAAAAGGGCGTAAAAATCTCAGGATATTCACAATTTCTGTATTATACCGAAAAGCCCCAGTATTGTCAAGCATTCCACGTCGAAAAAGGGGCCCTGAAATATGCAAAAAAAGCCGCGCGAAATCTCAGATTTCAACACGGCTTTTCTGTATTATCCTGCCCGGTCTGATTCCTTATTTCTTCTCCGGAAAAAGATCTTTATAACGATTAGTCACCATCTGTGTCTGATACTCAAAATCCTGTTTATGCTGATTGACCAGTGTAGAAAGGATGATCCCGGAAAACCAACAGATGATAGCTGTCAGGATCACAAACCCGCTGACGATCAGTGTCGGGATCTTTTCCACTGTCCCAACCTCCAGAAAATGTACCAGCACCGGAATAAAGAATACCATTCCCACCACAAACAGCACTGCTGCGATAAGGGAGAAGAACTCCAGCGGCTTGTAATTCTTGAACATTTTCACAATAGTCTTCAGGACCTTAAATCCATCTGCATAAGTATTCAGCTTGGACTCACTTCCCTCCGGCCTGTCACGATATTCAATGACTACATTCTCAACCTGCATGTTCTTATCGATGGCGTGGATCGTCATCTCTGTCTCGATCTCAAAATTCCTGGAAAGTACCGGGAATGTTTTTACAAAGCGGTAACTCATGGCACGGTAACCTGTCATGATATCCTTGATGTTGCTTTTGAAAAGACGGTTAATGGAACCTCTTACGATGCTGTTTCCAAAGTTGTGGAAAGGTCTCTTGTTCTCTGTAAAATATGTAGAAGAAAGGCGGTCACCAACTACCATGTCTGTGCCTTTCTCCAGAACCTTGCTGCACATTTCAGCTGCAAACTCTGCCGGATAAGTATCGTCACCATCTACCATAAGGTAACACTGCGCATCGATATCCCGAAACATACTGCGGATCACGTTTCCTTTTCCCTGCTGATACTCATAACGGACAACTGCCCCTTCTTTTCTGGCGATCTCGTCTGTTCCATCTGTAGAGTTATTATCATATACGTAGATCACAGCTTCCGGAAGTGCTTTTTTCATATCGCGGATAACCTTTGCTACCGTCTTGCTTTCGTTGTAGCAAGGAATTAAAACTGCTATTTTATCTGCCATTATTTTTCTCCTGTAAAACAAAAAACTTTCTGCGGATTCCCGCTAACTGACTGTAGCACGCGCCCCGTTCCTTGTCAATAGAACGTTTCGTTTTCTCCGGCATACTTTTCTCTTTTATCGCTCCAGTACCATGTCTGTAAGCTTTTTCAGCTCTTCATAGCTTGAAATATTATTAGATTCTCTCCGGATTCCCGCACTGTGGCGCATACCGGCTGTATACCAGGCTACATGCTTCCGCATTTCGCGGATCCCGATATACTCACCCTTTATCGCGATCTGATCTTCGGCATGGCGCAGGATCATCTCGCAGACTTCCTCTGCGGTTGGTCTGGGAAGCTTTTCCCCGGTGTGGAAATAGTGGTTCAGCTCCCGGAAGATCCACGGGTTCCCACGTACTGCACGGCCGATCATCACCGCATCGCAGCCAGTCTCTTTAAACATGGCTTCTGCAGTTTCCGGTGAAACGATATCTCCGTTTCCTATCACCGGAATAGTCACCGCTTCCTTCACCCTGCGGATAGCATCCCAGTCCGCCTGACCAGAATAATACTGCTGTCTGGTCCTTCCATGAACTGCGATGGCTGCTGCACCGGCATCCTCCACCCGTTTTGCGATCTCCACCACATCCACCGGCGTATTTTCATCAAAGCCAATGCGGACCTTCACCGTTACCGGCTTGGAAACTGCTCCGGAAACACTGCGGACGATCTCTTCGATCAGCTGAGGATCCTTCAGAAGAGCTGAGCCCTCGCCATTATTTACCACCTTGGGAACCGGACATCCCATATTGATATCGAGAATGTCAAAGGGACGCTCCTCAATGCTTTTTGCCACCTCTGCCATAAGGTCCGGCTCGCTGCCGAAAAGCTGCATGGATACCGGATGCTCCCCTGGATTGATCTCCATCAGTGCCTCTGTATTCTTATTGTGAAAAGAAATTGCCTTGGCGCTGACCATCTCCATACAGATCAGGCCTGCACCCTGCTCCTTGCAAAGTCTTCGAAATGCCAGATCCGTAACCCCTGCCATCGGTGCAAGCACAAAGGGGTTCGGTATCTCCACATTTCCGATCTTCCACTGCATCTTCATGGATCATTCCTCAACGGCATCTGCTTTTTTCTGCAGTTCCTCATCCGGAATATCTCCCAGGAAAAATACCTTGTAATACATTTCCAGAGATTCCAGAAGCTCTCTTTTGTCCCGCTGGAGTTCCTTGATCTTCAGTGCACTTCCGATCTCGTCAAAACGGGCATCTGCCTCCAGTGCCTCAGTCTTAAACTGCAGACTGCCGTCCTCATCAAATTCCAGTGTCAGGATCCCGCCTACATCCTCTGTGAAAAGCACACACATGATCTGCAGCTCCTGCTTTACCGTCTCAGGAAGAGACGCAAAATCCTGGTTAAAATAATATTTCTGCTCATAAGAGCTTGCTCCGCAGAGCACAATGTTATCCTGATACATAAAATCTCCTTTATTTATAACTTGACACTCCCCACAGCTAAAGCAGGGAGATTCTTGTTTTTTCCACTACTGCAATAAAACATCAACGGAAAATCGTTGCCGGAAATTTTATCCGATCTGTGCTGCATGTTTTACACATAGCTGTATAAACCACGTACAGAAACCTCTCCGGAATTTACTTCCTCGACTGTACCGTCTGCACGCTCTACCAGAAGCTCTCCGCCGGCATTGATCCCTCTTGCGATCCCCTCATATGGATCATTCTGATCCAGTACACGTACCGGCTGGTTCAGATTGGCCAGCATTTTCTCATAATCCGGTTTCAGGCCGCTGAGATCCTCTGTCTGTACAAATCTCTCATAATTTTCCTCAAAATGCTTCATCACAAGTCCGACTACCTGTGCCCGGTCAAAGGGATGTCCGCTTTCCAGATACAGAGAGGTAGCCTTATCTGCCATTTCTTCCGGGAAGCTTTCCATATTTACGTTAATCCCGACTCCGATAACTGCACAGCCGATCTTATCCTGCTTCATGGTCATTTCGGTTAAGATACCGCAGATCTTTTTGCGGGAAACAACTACATCGTTAGGCCATTTGATCCCTACATCAAGACCGAGCTCTGCCACTGCCTGTGCAACCGAAAGTCCCATAACAAGTGTCAGCATCGGCGCCTTCTGTGGAGAAAATTCCGGGCAGATAAGGATACTCATAGTAATGGCACTGTCCGGCGGCGCACTCCATCGTCTTGTAAAACGTCCGCGTCCTGCGGACTGATATTCTGCCACAAACAGCTCTCCGTGTCCTGCGCCTTCTTCCCTCCAGGCACGTTTTCCCCAGAGGTTTGTGGAATCTGTTTCTCTTGCAAAATGGACGGTTTTGCCCGCCCATTTTGTATGTGTTGCCTGTGAAATTATTTCTTCATTAAATAAATCTGACATTATTTCTCCGGCTCTCCTAATGTTGCAACGATCACAGCCTTAATGGTGTGCATACGGTTCTCAGCTTCGTCGAATACCTTGGACTGCGGAGACTCGAATACTTCGTCTGTAACCTCCATATCTGTAAGGTTGAAACGCTCGCCCATCTCTTTTCCGATCTTTGTCTTAAGATCATGGAATGCCGGCAGACAGTGAAGGAAGATTGCCTTTTCACCGGCGTTCTCCATTACATGTCTGGTAACCTTGTATGGTGTCAGGTCGTGGATACGCTCTGTCCATACTTCGTCAGGCTCGCCCATGGATACCCATACATCTGTGTAGATGATGTCCGCATCTTTTGTTCCTGCCTCCACATCCTCTGTGAGAGTGATGGTGGAACCTGCCTCTTCTGCCCACTGCTGACACTGTGCTACAAGCTCATCATTCGGGAAATATTTCTTGTTGGTGCAGGCTACGAAATCAAGACCAAGCTTGGAGCATACAACCATCAGGGAGTTACCCATGTTGTAACGGGCATCGCCCATGTATACAAGCTTCAGGCCTTTCAGTTTGCCGAAATGCTCACGTACTGTCAGCATATCTGCAAGCATCTGTGTCGGATGATACTCGTTTGTCAGACCATTCCATACCGGTACACCTGCATGCTTCGCAAGCTCCTCAACAATATCCTGACCGAAGCCACGGTACTCGATTCCCTCATACATTCTTCCGAGAACTCTTGCAGTATCTGCGATGCTCTCCTTCTTTCCGATCTGGGATCCTGTGGGATCCAGATAGGTAGAACCCATTCCCAGATCATGAGCTGCCACTTCGAAGGAACAGCGTGTTCTTGTACTTGTTTTTTCAAAGATCAGGGCAATGTTCTTGCCTCTGTAATACTCATGAAGCTCTCCGGCTTTTTTCTTTGCTTTCAGGTCCGCTGCAAGATCGATCATGTAAGTGATCTCTTCCGGTGTAAAGTCTTTCAGTGTCAGGAAATTTCTTCCTTTAAGATTCATAATATGTCCTCCTCACGGCTACAAATTTATTTCTGCTCTGCCGGTTTATCTGTCATGATTTCCTTCAGGGATGTTGCCAGCCCTGCGATGCCCTGTATCTCGGACGGAATGATGATCTTCGTTGCCTTGCCGTCAGCAACCTTTGTAAGAGCCTCCAGGCTCTTCAGAGTAAGAACAGATTCATCTGCTTCTGCTTCCTTGATCATACGAAGTCCTTCTGCAGTTGCCTGCTGTACTTTAAGGACTGCCTGTGCCTGTCCTTCAGCCTCTTTGATCATACGCTCCTTCTGAGCCTCCGCATGAAGGATCGCCGCCTGCTTCTCAGCCTCAGCATCCAGGATCGCGGACTGTTTTTTACCCTCTGCAACAAGGATGGTGGAACGTTTCTCTCCTTCTGCTTTCAGAATGGCTTCTCGTCTCTCACGCTCAGCCTTCATCTGTTTCTCCATGGCATCCTGGATGGCTGCCGGAGGAATGATGTTCTTAAGCTCCACACGGTTAACCTTGATTCCCCATGGATCTGTAGCCACATCAAGGGAAGCACGCATCTTGGTATTGATAACCTCTCGGGATGTCAGTGTCTCATCCAGCTCCATATCACCGATGATGTTACGAAGTGTTGTAGCAGAAAGATTCTCGATAGCCATGATCGGATTCTCAACGCCATATGCGTAAAGCTTCGGATCTGTGATCTGGAAAAATACAACCGTATCGATCTGCATGGTTACATTATCTTTGGTAATTACCGGCTGCGGTGGAAAATCCACAACCTGTTCTTTCAGGTTTACTCTTCTTGCAACACGCTCAATGAACGGAACCTTGAAATGGATTCCTGTACTCCAGGTAGCCTTGTAAGCGCCAAGACGTTCCAGTACCACTGCATAGGCCTGCGGTACAATGCGGATACAGGATGCAAGTACCCACAGCACAAGAACGATGACTACAAGCAAAACAACAACTCCACCCATAATTTAGCCCTCCTTGCTAATTTCTTTTACGATCAGCTTCACTCCGCGGATCTCTTCGATCTCAACCACTGCACCTGTTGGAATTTCTTCCCCGTCATCTGCGGTCCGTGCAGTCCACTCGATGTCATTGATCCTCACCTGCCCGGTCTGGGCCAGGTTGTTGACCGGCTGTATCACTACGGCTCTTTTTCCCAGAAGGCTCTCTGCATTGGTCTTTTCCACGCCCTTGTTCATGTAGCGGACCGCCAGAGGTCTGGTAAAGATCAGAAGCACCACGGAAACTCCGAAAAATAAAAGGAGCTGTACAACAATTCCCCCACCAAGCCACGAGGCAATGCACGCCACAAGAGCACCGCCTGCAAACCAGACAGTGGTAAGTCCTACCGTGATTGCTTCAATTACCAGTAAAATTGCCAGTATTCCAAGCCAGGCCAAAGGTGTCATAAAACCCCTCCTCTCTTATTCTCTTCTCTGTCTTGCAGCTTCGTACATCAGAATTCCCGATGCCATGGCAGCATTCAGTGATTCTACCTTTCCGCACATGGGAATGCGGATCAGACAGTCTGCTGCCTCCGCCGCCTGATCAGTCAGGCCCTTTCCCTCGTTTCCGATGAAAAATGCGGTACCACCCTTATAGGATTCCTGATCATAGGAATTCTCACCCTTCAGATGAGCTGCAAAACTGCGGATTCCCTTTTCTTTCAGCTTCTTTTCTAATGATACCACATCTTCCACGTATAGAAAAGGCATTCTGTAAATGGAGCCCATGGTAGAACGGATCACCTTGGGATTTGTGATATCCACGCAGGTTTTTGTGAGGAAAACTCCGCTTACGCCGGCGCCCTCACCGGTCCTGAGAATGGTTCCCGCATTTCCCGGATCCTGAAGATCCTCCAGAACCATGACCAGAGGATTTTTTCCCGCCAGTACCTCTTCCTCGCTCCAGGAAGGCAGCTTCAGAACTGTCAGGATCCCCTGGGGAGTCTTGGTATCACACATCTGACGGAATACGGAATCCTTCACGATCTCACAGGGATATTTTTCTGCCTGAGACATCAGCTCTCCATCCCGGGAAACGGCCTCGGAAACAAACACCTGGGAAACCCAGCTTTCCGGTGCTTCCAGAAACATTTTCCGGCCTTCTGCCACAAAAAGTCCCTGCTCTCTTCTGGCTTTTGCCTTCTGGTTCAGCTGCATGACATTTTTTATTTTTGCATTTGATACACTGGTTATCATACTTTTATTTCTCTCCTTCCGGCAATCCGTATTCGGTTAACGTAATTCCTCACGACTTGCATTCAGATCCTTGTTTTTTCCTATGGCGATTATGGAACAGTTGTCCGGAAGCGGTTCGGAAGGATCCAGATCTACCGTGACATTTTCACCCTGCTTGATGCCAATGATATTAATGTGAAAACGCTCCCGTACATTCAGATCTGCCAGATTTTTTCCAATCCAGGATACCGGCATGGAAAACTCCGCCATACTGAACTCCGCCGAAAGCTCAAACACATCCAGATACCCGCCGGACATAAGATTTCTGGCAACCCGCAGTCCCATGGACTGTTCCGGATAAATGATCTTATCTGCACCAATTTTGTCAAGTATACGTCCATGAAGAGAATTCATACTTTTTGCAACTACAAAGGGCACTCCCAGATCTTTGGCCTGCATGGTTGCGGAAATGCTGGCTTCCAGATTTTCGGCAACTGCGATAATGGCTACATCCACATTCTGAACTCCCAGAGCCTTCAGGATTCCCGGTTCACGGACATCTGCTTTTACCGCATAGGTTACTTTTTCGGAAATCTCTTCGATATTTTCTTCTTTGTCATCAATGGCAAGGACATCGCAGTCTGACTCTGCCAGCGTCACCGCCAGAGTCATTCCAAACTGTCCAAGCCCGATCACGGCAAAAGATTTATTTTTCATTCTATTCTCCTGTTTAACCGATCATGATATCTTCTTCACCGAGATGCGTGGTGCTTCCCGGCCTGTTGCGTACACGCATCACAACTGCTGTTCCAAGTGTCAGCGGTCCGATACGTCCCAGATACATGGTAAGGATCACGATCCACTTGCCTGCCACATTCAGCTGAGGTGTCAGTCCTCTGGAAAGTCCTACTGTAGCCCCCGCAGAAGTGATCTCATATAAAACATCTGCCAAATCCACTCCCGGCATTACTGCGGACAAAAGCACCGTCATGGTAAAAAGGATCAGCACACTGGTTCCTGCAACAACCATGGCAGAACGGAGATAGCTCTCACGGATCCTGCGGCCGTATACCTCTACATCCTTTTTTCCCTGAAGATATGCTGCAATAGAAAGGATCAGAACCGCAATGGTAGTAGTCTTCACACCACCGGCAGTGCCCATGGGTGATCCTCCGATAAACATCCACAGTAGGGAAATGATCACGGTAGGTGTGGACAAAAGCGACTGATCCATGGTATAAAATCCCGCCGTACGTGTTGTCACTGACTGGAAAAAGGATGCCATGAGCTTTGTTCCCAGTGGTGCCCCCTTCAGCGTGGAAGGGTTTCCGGATTCAAAGATAAATACCAGAAATGCTCCTGAAAATACCAGGATCCCGGTCATCGTAAGGACCAGCTTGCTCTGAAGCCGCAGTACACGAAAAACTCTGGATGGGGAGAGCTCTTTTCTCAGAACCTTGCGGAATTTATCCCACAGATCCCACCAGACGATAAATCCAAGACCTGACACAATGATCAGGCCAATCGTAGTGATATTGACCAGCGGATTGCTCACATATACCGAAAGGCTTGTTTCCCCGAAAAGATCGATCCCTGCGTTGCAGAATGCAGATACCGCCAGAAATATGGCATGCACCAGACCTTTTTTTATTCCAAATTCCGGTACAAAGCAAAACGCATACAGGACCGCACCGATTCCTTCTGCAAGAAACACGCATTTCACCACACTGCGGACTACAACCACGACTCCACCCATTTCATCCAGGTTGTAGGATTCCTTGATGATCCGCCGGTTTTTCAGGGAAATTTTCCGCCGGAGGCTGATGAATATCATATTCGCCAGTGCGATCAGTCCGATTCCGCCGATCTGTATCAGGCACAGGATAACCGCTTTTCCAATGGGGCTCCACTGGACTGCCATAACAACTGTGGAAAGTCCTGTCACACATACGCTGGTCGCCGCTGTAAAAACAGCATCCGGGAAGGTAACAGCCTGCCCGGGTGCACTGCAGAACGGCATCCACAAAATAAGTCCACCTACAAAAATCACCCCCGCAAAGCCGAGGGCAATTATTTGTGACGTATTCAGTTTATGCAATCCGTCTGAAACTTTTTTTAAGTTCATAAATATCTTTATTTTCTGTAATTATGAGAAAGAGAATTGCAGACCTCCCACATGTAGGAATCTACATTCTTCTGCATTGCAAGAGCCTCATTGATGTCGAAATCAACAAACTCACCATGACGGTATCCAACCACACGGCTGCGTTTTCCGGCAACAAGAAGATCTACTGCAAGAGCACCCATCATGGACGCATATACACGGTCCTTACATGTAGGGCTTCCACCACGCTGCATGTGACCAAGGATAGTTGCTCTGGTCTCCATTCCGGTAGCTGCTTCAATACGTCTTGCCAAAGAAGTAGAATGTCCGATTCCTTCTGCATTGATGATGATATAATGTCTCTTGCCACGTTTGCGATTTGCAATGATATTGTTAACAATCTTCTGCTCATCGTAATCATATTTCTCCGGAATCAGTACCTGCTCAGCACCGTTCGCCAATCCACACCAGAGTGCAATATATCCGGCATCACGTCCCATTACCTCAATGATACTGCAGCGCTCATGAGATGATGCGGTATCACGGATTTTGTCGATGGCTTCCATTGCAGTATTTACCGCAGTATCAAAACCAATGGTGTAATCGGTGCAGGAAATATCGTTGTCAATAGTGCCGGGCAGACCGATCATCGGAATGCCGCG
>ENA-OPXB01001782-OPXB01001782.1-human-gut-metagenome-genome-assembly--contig:-NODE-1782-length-10125-cov-1.520655_pt1 | contig 10125 bp, 10 predicted proteins | sample MGYA00241516_ERZ502024 | MGnify/ENA primary metagenome ERZ502024 (study PRJEB25962, sample SAMEA2041926) | human gut metagenome | biome: human gut; feature: human-associated habitat; material: faeces...
CGAACTCCGGTAATCCTTATTTCAATCCGAACCGTCAGTATGCGTTCTTGCGCAAATGGAAGAACGAGGTACTTCTGGTGGTCGTGAATTTCGACCGTGCCGACCAATGTGTATGGGTAAATATCCCGGTCGAGGCATTCAAGGCTCTTGATTTTGAGGATAACAAACCGGCTGAATTGACCGACTTGTTAACCGGGGAAACGACTATCAGTACGCTAACAGACGCTTATCCTTATCAAGTGAAACTCCCGGCTTATTCCGGCAAAATGCTAGAGTTCTCTTTTCTCCATAAGTAAGAGCTTTCTTGAAAAGTTTAGGAGTGCTGTATAGATAATTCATTGGTGGAGTTAGGTGGTTGATACGGGACAGCTAGCTTCATCGGGCAAGTAACTTAAGTGAAATGCCAAAGTAACTTAACATACTTGCCCGATGAAGCTAGGTGACTTTTTCCTTTGATTTAAATGAAAAGAAGAGATGGGGCGTGGGTTATAGATGGTAATACGTTTGGCGGAACTGTTTATTCCATCAATAACATCATCTTTTCCGTGCTTTTAGTTTTGCCCGTACTACCTCTATTACGGCAGGAAGTATGGATATGAATATAATTGCTATGATCAATAGCTTGAGGTTCTGCTGTACGAAAGGAAGATCTCCGAAAAAGTATCCTGCATAGCAGAAAAGCAGTACCCAGAAAGCGCCGCCTATCAGGTTGTAGATCATGAAATAGTAATAGTGCATTTTACCCATTCCGGCTACAAAGGGAGCGAAAGTACGGACAATCGGTACGAATCGGGCGATGATTATGGTTTTGCCTCCATATTTTTTGTAGAACTCATGCGTTTTGTCCAAATGGCTTTTCTTGAATATCTTGGAGTTGGGATTGTTAAATAGTTTACGACCAAAAAAATGACCTATCATATAATTACAGGAGTCTCCCAATACTGCCGCCGCGAATAATATCAAGGCTAAAAGATTTATCTCTAAAGGCATACCGGGTAACGCTGTTATCGCTCCGGCGACGAACAAGAGGGAATCCCCGGGCAAGAATGGGGTGGCTACCAATCCCGTTTCACAAAAAATGATTAGGAATAATATCGCGTAGGCCCAAGTATGATATTCTTGTACGATCTCGATCATATGCTGATCGATATGTAAGATGAAGTCTAATAAAAATTCCATTTTAGATTGATTATTAATTGATAAGAACTATCCTATATGACCCAATAAGAAAACAAAATAGATGTTTATTCTATTCCCTTTGAGAAATCTAGAAAATAAGAATAGTGAGAATGCAGACATTAAAGTGCTATCTTCTACTTTTTTGATGGAAATAAGGGGGAAAGAGAGTTTAAATGAGAATACGTCTTAGAGTATAGATATAGTACCCATAGGAGAACTTAAGGGGATTTATACAAAATGAAATGAATGTTTGTCTTTCTTTAGGATATTGAGTTTTTATAAACCGTACGATCCTTTCCGCGGATGAGGATAGGTTTGTCCTTGAGTTTTTTGATGTGGAGATGTTGCGGAATAGTGAAGCCCTGATATAGCCATCTTCCATCTTATAGCTTTGTTTTCCGTTGTATAGCTCTTTTTCGTATCGTTCGATATCTGCTTGGGGGATATTGTATTCCGTCTTGTCTTCATTCGGAGAGTACATGGTGTAAATATCGTTGTATTTCTGTTGGTTCTCGGGAGTTGATGAAGAACCCGAAGTCAGAAATACACTTACCAATACGAAGAAATAGAGTAAATACTTCATCATTGCGGTTGCAAATATAGAAAGTTTTCCAAATATAAAGAGGTTATTGTAAATAAGTTTTGTACTTTTGCGGCACAATTTAAATCTATTCACTTTAAGATAAATATTCGGAATAATGAGTGCACAAACTCCTTTCTTGGTGTTTTCGGGAACGAACTCCCGGTATCTTGCAGAGAAAATTTGCAACAGTTTAGGTTGTCCTCTGGGACAGATGAATATCCAGCACTTTGCCGATGGTGAGTTCTCTGTTTCTTATGAAGAGTCTATCCGCGGTAGAGATGTATTCTTAGTACAATCTACATTCCCTAATTCAGACAATCTGATGGAGTTGCTTCTGATGATTGACGCGGCTAAACGTGCTTCCGCACATTCAATCATCGCTGTAGTCCCTTACTTCGGTTGGGCTCGTCAGGATAGAAAGGATAAGCCTCGTGTTTCTATTGGCGCTAAGTTGATCGCTGATATGTTGAGTACGGCAGGTATCAATCGTTTGATTACGATGGACCTTCATGCGGATCAGATCCAAGGATTCTTTAATGTTCCGGTGGATCACTTATATGCTTCTTCCGTATTCTTGGATTATATCAAGACGTCTTTGCCTTTGGATAACTTGTGTATCGCGACTCCGGATGTTGGTGGTACGAAACGTGCCAGCAGCTATTCTAAGTATTTAGGCTTGCCGATGGTCATTTGCCACAAATCTCGTTTGCGTGCCAATGAGGTGGCCGAGATGCGTATTATCGGTGATGTGACGGGCTTGGATGTCCTTTTGGTTGATGACATACGGCCGGAACAATTACGAAAGCTGCGAACTTGATGTTGGAGAATGGCGCTAAGTCTGTTCGTGCTATCGCCAGCCACGCTGTGATGTCTGATCCGGCTTCTACTCGTGTAGATCAGTCCGCTTTAGCGGAAATGATCTTTACGGATTCTATTCCTTACGCTAAGAAATGCGAGAAAGTAAAGGTATTATCTGTCGCTGACATGTTTGCTGAGGCGATCCGTCGTGTATGTAGTGGTGAGTCTATCAGCTCTTTGTATGCTATTTAATAGAATAAGATAGAAAAATAAAAACGGTCGCTTCCTTTGATAGGGCGACCGTTTTTTATTTAGAATAAATCTGAATATGTGTTACTTGGTCTCATCAATAATCATGCCGCTGCCCAGACATAAGTGATGGTCTTTGTCGTAGATTACACTGTATTGGCCAGGAGCGATACCTTGAATCTTTTCGTCGGATTCTACACGATATAGATCTCCGATACGACGGATGTAGCCATGCGTAAATTCCGGGGTATGACGGATCTTGAAAGTGATTTCTTTCTCACCCTCAAATTCTCCCCATGGATCTTCCGTGATGAAATCGAAACCTTGCATATTAATCACCTTGCCATATTGCGTTTCCGGGTCGTAGCCGTTGGAGACATAAATGATATTTCGCTTAATGTCTTTTTGGATAACGAACCAAGGGCCGCCACTTAATCCCAATCCCTTACGTTGGCCGATCGTATGGAACCAATATCCATTGTGTTTACCCAAGACCTTACCCGTCTCTAGTTCCACGATTTTTCCCGGGCGTTTCCCTAAATAACGCTCTATAAAGTCGTTGTAGTTAATCTTACCTAAGAAACAAATGCCTTGGCTATCCTTACGCTTGGCGCTCGGCAATTTCTGGGCCTCGGCGATGGCACGTACCTCGCTTTTCATTAAATGCCCGATCGGAAACATGAGTTTCTGTATCTGTAGGCGGGTGATTTGCCCTAAGAAATCAGTCTGATCTTTTACCGGGTCCTTGGCAGTAGAAAGCCATGTCTTGCCGTCTATCTCCGTGGTCGTGGCATAATGACCGGTAGCGATCTTATCGAAATCCTTGCCCCATTTTTCCTCGAAACAACCGAACTTGATATATTTATTACACATCATATCCGGGTTAGGGGTAAGACCGCGTTTGACAGATTCGATCGTATAGCTTACCACCCGATCCCAATACTCGTCGTGTAAGGAGACGATCTCGAACCGGCATCCATACTTGCGGGCGATATATGAGGTGATCTCGATATCCTCTTCCGCCGGGCAATCGATATAGCCATCCTTGTCTTCCATACCGATACGGATATAGAAGATGGTCGGATCGTATCCTGCCTCTTTGAGTTGATGCACTACGACAGAGCTGTCTACTCCTCCTGAAACTAATGCCGCTATTTCCATTCTCTTTTTTGTCTTTGCTTTTGAACTTACAAAAGTAGAGAAAAAATCTTAAACCTTTGATATTGACTGTATATTCTCTATCTTTGCGGTTGGCCCTTATTGGAATGCGGGCCTTCAAACTATGTACTTTAGATGTAATATATTATAGGAAAAGCAAATCGTAGTAAGTATGAAAAAAATAATGTTATCGCTTATGACAGCTATGGTTATGACGGCTTGTACAGGCCAACAGTCGGATACGGCATCTCAAAATTCCGATAAGGAGTTCAATTATGTAGTGGATCAGTTCGCTGATCTGGAGATTCTTCGCTATAAAGTTCCGGGTTTTGAATCCCTGTCCTTGCAACAAAAGCAACTATTATATCATCTTTCCGAAGCGGCCTTGATGGGACGTGATATATTCTTCGATCAGAATGGACGCTATAATCTGGCGATCCGCAGGACATTGGAGGCTATTTATACGAATTATAAGGGAGATCGGGAGGACCCTCAATTCAAGGCTTTGGAAACCTATTTGAAACGGGTGTGGTTCTCCAGTGGTATCCATCATCATTATGCCTTGGACAAGTTTGCCCCGGGGTTTTCTCCTGAGTTCTTGATGGATTGTATTCACCAAATCGACGCCAAGAAGTTACCTCTTCGTGAGAATCAAAACGTGGATCAGTTCATGATCGAGATCGCTCCGGTAATCTTTGATCCGGGCGTTATGCCAAAGCGTAGCGTACAAAGCGGTGACGGTGATTTGATCAAAGCTTCTTCTAATAATTATTACGGGGGAGGTATCAGTCAGAAAGAGGTAGAGGACTTCTATGCGCAAATGAAAATGGGAAAGGATACCATTTCCCCGATTTCTTACGGGTTGAATAGCCGTTTGGTAAAAGAGAACGGTACGGTCGTTGAAAAGGTTTGGAAAGTAGGAGGGCTTTATTCCGCCGCGATAGAAAAAATCGTAGATCAATTGCGACAAGCCTTGCCTTTCGCCGAGAATGATACGCAGAAAGCGATCATTGGGAAATTGATCGAATATTATCAAACGGGCGATTTGAAGACGTTCGATGCTTATTCGATCCTTTGGGTAGAGGATACAGCTTCGGAGGTGGATTTTGTGAATGGCTTTATCGAGACTTATGGGGATCCGTTAGGAATGAAAGCAAGCTGGGAGTCTACCGTGAATTTTACGAATAAGGAGGCGACTAAGCGTACGAAAATCATCAGTGATAATGCGCAATGGTTTGAGGATCATTCTCCGGTAGATAAGCGTTTCAAGAAAGAGAAGGTGAAAGGAGTTAGCGCTAAGGTAATCACGGTATCTATGTTGGGAGGTGATTGCTATCCGGCTACCCCGATCGGTATCAATTTGCCAAATGCGGATTGGATTCGTAGGGATCATGGCTCGAAGTCTGTTACGATAGAGAATATCACGGAGGCTTATGATAAGGCGTCTCAAGGAAATGGCTTTAGCGAAGAGTTTGTTTGGAGTGACGTGGAGCGGAACGGTATGAGGCAGTACGGTTTCTTAACGGATAATCTACATACGGATTTACATGAGTGTCTGGGACATGGTTCCGGTAAATTGCTGGAAAATACGGACCCGGATGCGCTGAAAGCCTATAGCTCTACACTGGAGGAAACCCGTGCGGATTTGTTTGGCCTGTATTATTTGGCAGATCCGAAGCTGGTGGAACTGGGATTGCTTCCGGACGGCGAGGCTTATAAGTCGGAATACTATAAATATATAATGAATGGCTTGATGACCCAGTTGGTTCGCATCGAGCTAGGCAAGAATGTAGAAGAGGCGCATATGCGTAACCGCCAGTTGATCGCTAAGTGGGCTTACGAGAAAGGGAAGGAAGCGAATGTGATCGAACTGAAAAAACGGAATGGAAAGACCTATGTGGTTGTGAATGACTATCCAAGGTTACGTGAGTTGTTTGGAACATTGCTCGCTGAGATTCAACGTATCAAGAGTGAGGGTGACTATGCGGCCGGAAAGAATCTTGTTGAAGGATACGGCGTGAAAGTAGATCCGGAGTTGCATGCGGAGGTCTTGGAGCGCTATGCTAAGTTAAACTTGGCTCCCTATAAAGGTTTTGTCAACCCTGTGATGAGAGAGGTAAAGAACTCTAACGGTGAGGTTACCGATATTGTCTTAGACTATACGGAAGGTTATACGGACCAGATGCTTCGTTATGGCCGTGATTATTCTTTCTTGCCGACTTATAATGATTAATAGATGGAAAGTTTACAAGACGAGATAAGGGAGATCCGTAAGGAACTTCGTTTGGCGATGAACGGGGTGATTTCTACGAGTATGCGTGAGAAAGGTATCGTATATAAGTTAAATTTCGGGGTTCCGTACCCCGAAATAAAGGGAATCGCCCGTAAGCATAAACCGAATGGAGAGCTAGCGGCGGCTTTATGGAAAGAAGACATCCGTGAGTTTAAGATATTGGCGACCTTTCTCCAACCCGCCGAGACGTTGCCTTTGGATGAGGCGAAACGTTGGGTCAAGGAGATTCCTTATTTAGAGATCGCGGAGCATTGTTGCCGGAACTTGTTCGTTCATCTGCCTTATATGGAGGACTTCACGTCTGATCTGGTTGCTGATAAGAAAAATGAGTTCGCTCGCACGGTCGCCTTTCTTACTTGGGCCGAGAATTTCAAGCGAGGTGGCAGCTTATCTTCTGTGGTTTTAGGATCTTTCTTGGCAGAAACCTTAAGTAGTCTAGCGGAGACTAAGGATTTTAAATCTACGCTGAAAGAGAAACAAGCGTCTATTCAAGCCATGAAGTTTTATGGGCGTCAATCCGAGGGGAATGCGGAAAGGATCCTAGACGGTTTCAAGGAATTTCAGGAGGCTGCGGGAAACACGCCGGAATTACAAGAAATCTATAATGAATTAAAATTCGAGTTTGAATATTATCGGTAAGGCTTTGCGTTTAAAATAAATGCGCTAACTTTGTCGTTTGTGCGGTCTTTAGGAGATGGAAGCGAAAGTTTATACGGAAATACGTGCGTTGTTTACCGAATATCTAACGGAGAAGAAACTGCGGAAAACCGAGGAGAGATATGCTATATTCAAGGAGATATGTGCTTTTCCCGGGCATTTTGATATGTGTATGCTTTCGGATCGGTTGGAGCAAGACAACTTCCATGTCAGTAAGGCTACACTCTATAATACGTTGGATGTACTGGTTGATGCCGGTTTGGTGGTGCGTCATCAAATAACCGTCCAGTCGGTGCAATATGAGTTGAGGATTTATGCCGATACGCATTTGCATTTGGTTTGCACGAGATGCGGGGCCATCCGGGAGCTGCGAAACAGTACGTTGAAAGCGGATATGAGAAACTTGAAAGTCTCTCGTTTTACGCCGGAGTATTATTGTTTGTACATTTATGGCCTATGCAGTAAATGCAAGTTTAAGTTGCAAAGGTCAGTTAAATAAGAATATTAATAGCCTATAATAAATATAGAAAAGATGAAAGTAGACGTTTTGTTAGGATTGCAATGGGGCGACGAGGGCAAAGGCAAGGTTGTCGATGTGCTGACTCCGAATTACGATGTGGTAACTCGTTTTCAAGGAGGCCCTAATGCCGGACATACATTGGAGTTTAACGGGGAAAAGTATGTGTTACGTTCGATTCCTTCCGGTATTTTCCAAGGTGGAAAGATAAACGTAATCGGTAACGGTGTCGTTCTGGACCCGTTATTGTTCAAGCAGGAAGCGGAATCATTGGCAGCGAGTGGTCACGATATCACCAAGCAGCTTTATATCTCTAAGAAAGCTCACCTAATTTTACCTACTCACCGGATCTTGGATGCCGCTTACGAGGCCGCAAAAGGTTCCGGAAAGATCGGTACGACAGGAAAGGGTATCGGCCCGACTTATACGGATAAGATTAGCCGTAACGGTGTTCGTGTGGGCGATTTGTTGCATAACTTCGAAGAGAAATATGCGGCCGCTAAAGCAAAACATGAAGCGATCTTGCGTTCATTGAACTATGAATATGATATAACCGAGATGGAGGCTCAATGGCTGGAGGCCTTGAACTACCTCATACAATTCAAATTGATTGATAGCGAGCATGTCATCAATAACTATTTGAAGGAAGGCAAGTCGGTCTTGGCGGAAGGCGCTCAAGGTACGATGCTGGATATAGACTTCGGTTCTTATCCATTCGTGACTTCCTCTAACACGATCTGTGCCGGATGTTGTACGGGACTGGGGGTTTCTCCCCGGAATATCGGTGAGGTATATGGAATCTTCAAGGCTTATTGTACACGTGTAGGTAGCGGTCCGTTCCCGACCGAGTTGTTTGATGAGGTGGGAGATAAGATCGGTCAATTAGGCCATGAGTTCGGTGCGGTTACGGGACGTAAACGCCGTTGTGGCTGGATTGATTTGGTAGCCTTGAGATATGCCGTGATGATCAACGGTGTAAGCCAATTGATCATGATGAAGAGTGATGTGTTAGATACCTTCGATACGATCAAGGCTTGCGTGGCTTATAAGATGAACGGTGTCGAGACTAATGAGTTCCCGTATGAGATCGATGATACGATCGAACCTGTATACGTGGAATTACCGGGTTGGAAGACGGATATGACGAAGATGCAGAGCGAGGACGAGTTCCCTGAGGAGTTCAACGCTTACCTTTCTTTCTTGGAGGAAGAACTGGGTGTGCCTGTGAAGATCGTTTCCGTAGGACCGGATCGTGAACAGACGATTGTCAGATATACAGAAGAATAAACTCGTCATAAATCGTACAAAATGGCAGAAGACCACATTCCTCAAGGGGTGTCTCCTGCCATTTTTGTCTTTGGCAAACTTTTTGTCGTTGTTTTATAAAACTAAATAAGATAGAAATTTATGAGCATGTATTGGATTATATTTATTGGATTTGCGCTATTGAGTTGGCTGGTGTCATCCCGTCTTCAGGGCAAGTTTGAGAAGTATTCGAAAATTCCTATGCCGAATGGCATGACAGGAAAAGATGTCGCAGAGAAGATGTTGCATGACAATGGTATCTATGATGTAAAGGTGATTTCTACACCCGGACATCTGACGGACCATTACAATCCCGCTAACCAGACGGTGAACTTGAGTGAGTCGGTTTATTATAGCAATAGTATCGCCGCCGCCGCGGTTGCCGCCCATGAGTGCGGTCACGCTGTGCAGCATGCTACCGCTTACGCTCCGTTGAGAATGCGTTCGGCTTTGGTTCCGGTTGTTAGTTTCGCCTCAAATATCATGACATGGGTGTTGCTGGGTGGTATGTTATTATTGCATACGTTTCCTCAGTTATTGTTATTCGGTATAATCTTGTTCGCTACGACTACGCTATTTAGCTTTATCACGCTTCCGGTCGAGATCAATGCGAGCCAACGTGCTTTGGCGTGGTTGAGCAATGCCGGTATAACAAATGCTTATACGCATGATAAGGCAGAGGATGCTTTACGTTCCGCCGCTTATACGTACGTGGTCGCTGCGTTAGGTTCGCTTGCTACATTATTATATTATATAATGATATTCTTGGGGGGAAGAAGCCGGGATTGATAAGCCTCGGAAGAGGCTTTCCATGGATGCCCATTGTAAGGATGTTAGAATGCCCATTGTAAGATGCTTATGACTGCGATTGTAAGCTCCTTACAGTGGGCATTGTTATTTTCTTATTTATTTCGAGCAAAAAACATTACCTTTGCGGCCAGAATAATCATTTAAAACATAAGATCATGCAAAAACCTTCCATACCCAAAGGTACTCGGGATTTTTCGCCGGAGGAAATGGCGAAACGTAATTATATATTTAACACGATCCGTGAAGTATTTCACTTGTATGGCTTCCAGCAAATAGAGACTCCTGCCATGGAGAACCTTTCTACATTGATGGGTAAATATGGCGAGGAAGGGGATAAGCTCCTTTTCAAGATATTGAATTCCGGAGATTGTTTCGCGGGCATCTCAGATGAGGAGTTAATGGAAAAGAACCCGTTGAGATTTGCTGCTAAGGCTTGTGAGAAAGGCTTGCGTTATGATTTGACCGTTCCGTTCGCCCGTTACGTGGTACAACATCGTAATGAGATCAGTTTTCCGTTCAAACGTTACCAGATCCAACCGGTTTGGCGTGCCGATCGTCCGCAAAAGGGACGTTACC